>Ga0172382_10005504_pt1 | contig 18860 bp, 18 predicted proteins | sample Leawel138RmetaG_FD_122245 | JGI IMG/M metagenome (GOLD analysis project Ga0172382, IMG submission 122245) | Leachate microbial communities from a municipal landfill in Southern Ontario, Canada - Leachate well 138R metaG | ecosystem: Engineered > Solid waste > Landfill > Unclassified | place...
CGTCTCTCCGAGACTCGGGCAGCTATCTATAACCTGTATTTGACCTGAAATATCGTCTCTGCCGAGACTCTCTTAGGGAGCTCGCTACGCTCGCAATGAATTATAAATAATTAATGACGAATGATTAGGTGAGGCACAAGCAGAACTTGTGCAAAGGACGGGGATCAGAGGGCAAAAGCATTATGTTCTTGACACAAACTGAGTATCTTGAGATTTGGCTTCATACTAATAATATACACCTTATATGGAGGATTAAATGCTGTTACATGATGATTTGTACTACTCTGAGAGTCATGAATGGATAAGAATTCAAGACGGATTGGCTACAATCGGTCTTACTGATTTTGCCCAAAGCGAACTGGGTGATATCGTGTTTGTGGAATTGCCTGATTTGGGCGCCAAGGTATCTGCAGATGAGCCCTGTGGCTCCATCGAAGCAGTGAAAGCTGTGGAAGACATTATCTGCCCCCTCAGCGGCGTGGTGGAAGAACGCAACAACGATTTGGATGACAAGCCTGATTTGATCAACGAATCCCCTTACGAAGAAGGCTGGCTGTTCAAAGTGCGCATCAGCACCCCGGAAGAAGTGGAAAAGCTGATGAGTGCCCTTGATTATCGCCGCATGGTGGAATCCTAAAGCAAAACCCAAACCTTTGTGATATCCCCCAGCAAGAGCTTTCTGATAATCCTGTCTGCTCCTTCGGGAGGAGGTAAGAGCAGCATCCTCACGGAATTGATAAAGACCAATCCCCGTGTGGATTATTCTATTTCCTATACCACACGAGCCCCCAGGGGTGAAGAACAAAACGGTATTCATTACCACTTCGTAACAGAAGATGAGTTTTTTGCCCGCAAAGAACAGGGTGACTTTTTGGAAACTGCCAACGTCTTTGGCCGCTGGTATGGCACTTCGATCAGCTATATCCGCAGCCGCCTGGATCTTGGCAGACATGTGGCTATGGATATAGACGTGCAAGGCGCCGCCCAGATCACCCATACAGATGTGCCCCGCGTGAAGATATTTATCATTCCGCCCTCCATGCAGATTTTGCGTGAGAGGCTGATCAAGCGCGGCACGGATAGCATGCAGGAAATAGAAAAACGGCTAAGGATAGCTCATGAGGAGCTAAAAGACATTCCGGATTATGATTATCTGGTGATAAACGATGATCTGCATATCGCAGTGCAGGATGTGCAAAATATCATCGCTGCCGAGGAACACCGCATAAGCCGGTACCACTCTCCTGCACAAGAGTTTTTAGGAGAAACACATGATGATTGACCCCAAAATAGAACACTTTTTGGAAAAAGCGGATATGAACTATCTGTTCTGCCTGCTTTCCAAGCTGGAGGCAGGGCGCCTCAGCCAGTTGCCCGCTTATGTGCGCAACAAGCTGGGAGAAAACTTTGCCGTGCTTTCCATGCAGCACGTTGCCGATAACGATATACCGGATTACATCACAGAGATAGCTGAGGCTGAATTGTTGGCAGCACAAGAGAGCGGTGGCATTGAACCATCACCTTTTGATGCAGACGAAGGCGTGGATAGCGATTTGAACGAAGAGACGATCGATGATTCACTTCGCTTTACCAATGAGCCTCCGGAAGAAGTGGCGAAACCCTGGGCTGACGATGATGATGATGACGATGACGATGACCAGTTTGCTGATGATGATGACGATGACGATTTAGACGACGACGAGTGATAAGCCGCAAACAACTTCGCCAACACCTGGAACTGTTGCTAAATAGCGGCATCAAAGAAATAGAAAAGTCTGGCGTGGATCGCAAAGAGAAGCTGCAGGAATTGGCGATACAATATGCACAATGCAGCAAATGTGACCTCAGCCAAGGCAGAACCAACCTTGTGTATGGAGAGGGCAATCCTTTTGCAAAGGTGATGATCATCGGAGAGGCACCCGGCCAACAGGAAGACCTCAAGGGTCGCCCCTTTATCGGACGGGCAGGAGAATTGCTCACCAAGATGTTGGCTGCCATTCAGATACAGCGCGATGAAGTGTATATCACCAATATCGCCAAATGCCGCCCTCCAGCAAACCGCGAGCCCACCATTGCTGAAAGAGCCGCCTGCCTTCCCTATCTCATCCAGCAAATCCAGATTATCCAGCCGCAGATGTTTATCTTTTTGGGCTTGGTTTCAGCCCAGTTTCTGCTCAATACCAATGCAAGCTTAGGCGAGCTGCGTAAAGAGGTGCAAACCTTTATGGATAGACCCGCCTATGTGATCTATCATCCTGCTGCCCTGCTGCGTAACGAACACCTCAAACGGCCTGCCTGGGAAGACCTGCAACGCTTTCAAAAACACTATCAGAGCCTAAATACCTAAGTCCCTTTATTCTCCTCTACCAAAAAAGCCCCGATCCACAAGACCGGGGCTTTTTCTATTTGTGAAAGGTTTGTTTATTTGCTTAACAGCATCTTGCGGGTGACGTTCTTTCCATCGTTGGAAACGCGGTAGAAATACAATCCGCTGGATACTTCCTTGCCACTGTCGTCTTTGCCATTCCAGATCACCACATGCTGGCCGGCAGCACGCAGGTCGTTCACCAGGCTGCGCACCACTTGACCTTTGAGGTTATAGATCTTCACTGTGGTGTGTCCCGTGGTGGGAACGCTGAAAGAGATGGTGGTTTCAGGGTTGAAGGGGTTGGGATAGTTTGTGGCATCCAACACTACGGGAGACAGGATGGGATCATCGCTGCTCACAGCAGGCTCCACAATGGCACGAATCATCAGTTCGCCGGCAGTAAATGCATCCCAAGTGCTGCCAGTGCGGATATAGCTGTTGCCGTTGGAAGAGGTATCCACGCCGATGGCGGGAGCGTTTGCTGCTTCATAGATGCCAACATAGAATTGGCCATCAGGGATGTTGATGCCATCAGGCATTTGCACATAGTTCCATCCTTCCACCACGGAGGAGGCAGGATATTGGAACTGAGCCAATTGGGTGTTGGGCAGTCCATCGGGACCATCATTGTCAAAGATGCGAATGATGATACCCTGAGAATTGGCAGTATGCACATATATTTTGGCATATCTCAGATCGACAGGACCGTCATAGCTCATCTTTACAGCCATCTGGCGTGCGGCACCCACGTTGTATCCGCTTTCTGCGCTGCCATCATCGTTGCCCAATTCCACATGCATATTGGGCATCACAAAGGCGCTGGCAATATTAGAGGCAGTGGATTCGTTATCACCATACATTGCAGTAAGATAATAGTAGTGCAAGCCGCCTTCCACGTTCATATCGGTATAGGTGCGCAGGTTGCCTGCTATTTCATCAATCTGCATCTGGTTGCGGAAGACCTTGAAGGAAGAGGCATCGCGACGGCTCTCATCTTTGTGTACGCTAAGAGTGCCGGTGCTGTGTTGGCTATTGGAGGGAAGTTCGGTGATTTCATATTCACGTCCTGCGGCATCCTGCACATAAACACGGATATTCCAGTTGTAGGTAAGTGCGGAGCTGAGGTTTGTGAGCGTGGTCCATGAGCCTTGGAAGCGCATCATATTGCCATAGCCGTTTACTTCGGGGCCTTCATCACAACCGGCGGGGTGACCTGTTTGGGTGTTACAACGATATCCAGCCATCAGAGATGTGCCTGCTGGAATGGTATAAGGCGTAGTTAAGGTAATCTCATTCCATTGGCCAATTGCTGGATTGGGCACTGCCTGGTCATAAACCAAGGTTCCTGCGCCACCTGTCCAAACACGAATTGCATATTCACAGTTTAATTCTGAGGGGAAGAATTTGATTTTGGTGATATTCATGCCCACCCAAGGGTTGATGCCATAATCACCAGCTGCATCCCACTTGGCTGCCACGTCAAAATCTGCTTCAGAGCCGGTTCCGATGGCGTTGCCAGCGTTTTCACCGTCATAATGCAGCCAGCCTTCTTCGCCACCACCACCGCCACCATCCATGGTCCAGGAGAGGGTCACGTTTGAGCCATCCACGTCTGCGGTCAATTCACCAGGAGCGGCAATAAAGATATCGTTATAAATCTTCACATCATCGATCATGATGCCAATGCCTTGGGGCTGGTCTTCGTCACTTCTAAACATCCAGCGGAAACGAACGATGGCACCGGCAAAGTCACTGATATAACCATCCAAGCTATAGGCGTCCACCATGGACATCCATACATCAGGGGCATCCGAATATACATAGTTTGATTGGTTGGGATCATCATAGGGGTTGCTCATATAACGCCAGGATTCGCCATCATCGATGGAAATCTCCCAGCCAAAATAGTCCACGTTGGGGAAGGCGTCGTTATCCACAAATTCACCTTGAAGCATGAAGTCCGCACGGATTTCGCCGCTGTTGGGAAGCTGGATGGGAGGGCTCACCAAGTAGTTGAGCATATTGGGGTTATAAGAGCCCTGAGCGTTTTGACATTTCATGATGTGTGTGGGGGAAGGAGCCAGAGGATCTGTGGCAAGATGCCAGAGGTCTCCACCCAGAGGCACCAAGCTCTGCCAGGTCATCTGACCATCGTCCACACCGTTGTTGGTGTATCCGCCAAAGGAAATGTCGTCCACCATCATGCCAAACATGGCACGGTTGTTGGTGGTGTCATAGGCAGGGTCGGAAGCAAAAGCAAAGCGGATTTTCACGCTCTTGCCCACGTAGGCGCTGAGGTTGAATGTGGCGTCTGTCCATTCAAGGATATGACCTCCCCAGCCGGGTATTCCAGGCCCTTCGCCATGTTCATGGCCAAAGGAGTAGCAGGAAGTGGCATTATATACAGGGGTTCCATTAATCACCTGCCAGGTAGTGCCACCGTCGGTAGAGATACGAACATTACAGGCGTCCCAGCCATTATAACCTTCATGCTCACCAAGGTCTTCCACATGGTAGCGCAATTTGAAATTGAGGGTTGCGTTTGCAGCGGTAAGGGTGCGGGCAGGGGTGTCCAATACCAGGTATTGATGACTGAGATAGCCACCGATATTGGCGCCTTGTGCCAATTCGGGGTCTCCCATCCACCACACGTCACCTTGGGTTCCGCCATAGTTGTAGATATGCCAATTGTTGGGTGGTTCATTGCCGTCATAGTGGGTCCATCCGGAGACGTCTCCCTCAAAGTCTTCATGCCATGCCACCACCTCGTAGGCAAACATGGCTGTTACGAGTGTCAGGGCTAAAATGATCAGCCAGCTTTTTTTCATTGATCCTCCTATGAATCAAGGATGTATTTTAGTTACTAAATCCAAGTATCATCAAAGCCGATATTCTGTCAATATCTTTTTGACTCTGCATCCGGCATTGAAAGCAACTTTCCACTTAGGTATACTGCAATCTGTAAAGATCATAATAGAGCCCCTTTTGATCCAAAAGTTCAAAATGAGACCCTTCTTCCACCAGTTCTCCCTTGTGCAAAACAAGGATGCGATCCACGTGTTGGATGGTGGAAAGACGGTGGGCTATCATGATGGAAGAGCGGTTTTCGATAATCTTTTTCAGCGCATCTTGGATGAGAAGCTCTGTTTCCGTATCAATATTGGAGGTGGCTTCGTCCAGGATAAAGATGGATGGATCATAAGCCAATACACGCGCAAAGGCGATTAGCTGCCTCTGTCCCGTGGAGAGAGTGGCACCGCGTTCCATCACCGGTTCTTCATATTTGGCAGGCAATTGGGAGATAAATTTATCGGCATTTACATACTTTGCCACCTGCCGGATTTCCTCAGAGCTGAGCTTATCATTATTAAGGGCGATATTCTCATGGATATTGCCGCTGAAGATAAACACATCCTGTTGCACTATTCCCACATTGGACCTGATATCGTTTAAGGCATAGCTACTTAGCGGTTTGCCATCGATGCGGATTTCGCCTTTTTGATAGGGATACAAAGATAGGATCAGGTTCACAATGGAGGTCTTTCCACTGCCTGTATGCCCTACCAAGGCAATCTTTTCCCCAGGCTTTATCTTGAAGCTGATATCTTTGAGCACCCATTCACCGGGGTTGTATGCCAGCCACACACCATCAAATTCAATCTCCCCTTCCAGCTTGATATTACGCTGTTTCTCGGGGCGATAATCCTCTGTCTTTTCATCCATCAGATCAAAGATGCGCTCCGCACCTGCCAAAGCACCCTGCAAAACGTTGAACTTTTCAGAGAAGTTGTTGATGGGTTCAAATAGCTTGTGGATATACTGGGTGAATGCCATCAAAAGACCGATGGTGATCACATTGCGCAGTATCTGTCCGCCACCATACCAGATGATGAGCGCCACGGCTATCTGTGAAGAGACGTGGATGATGGGACGGAAAAAGGCAAAGAGCCGCAGTTGTTTGAATGATGCCTTAAAATAATCTTGGTTGATATCGGCAAATTCCTGACGCTTCACCCTGTATTGATTGAAGAGTTGGATTATCTTCTGGCCGCTGATATGCTCTGCCAAAGTGGCGTTCAAAGCTGCCAGATGCTTTCTCACCTCCCTATATATCACACGCGTACGGCGTCTGAATTCAGAGATCATAAAGATCAAGAACGGCAGGATGGTAAAGCTGACCAATGCCAGCTTCCAATCCAAGACCAACATCAGTACCACGATGGTCACGATCATGAAAGCATCCTGGATGATATTGATCACACCGGATGCCAACATCTCGTCTATGGCGCGGATATCGTTCGTAACCCGCGTCACCAGCCTGCCCACGGGATTCACGTCAAAAAACTTGACCGGCATCTTTTGCAGGTGGGCAAATACATCGTGTCTCAGATCGTTCATCGCCATCTGAGAGTAATAGGCAGTGATCACGCTTTGGGCATATCCGCCCACAAATCTGAACAAAATGATGCCAAAAAAGATCAATGCCAGCCACATCAGCTGTCTGGCTGCTTCGGTGCGTACAGCCAAGCGGTCTTTACCCGGCATTTTGTCCACCAAATCACGAGGAGCCGCCAGCTTGCCCTGTCCTATGGCAAACCACCCATCTATGCCACCTTTTCGGGCATTGGGCTGCTCTATTTCAGGCATATAGTTACTTAGCTTGTCCCTATGCTCTGGTTTGTCTTCAATCAGGTAAACTGTCTTTGTGCTTAACAGCCCGTGTTCCTTCAGCTCTTCCAAATCACTCTTATTGATACGGTTTCTATCTTTGGCACTCAAGATCAGGATGCCATTATCACCATTATTATACTGCACCAGCTTGAGGTTGCTATATTTCTCACAAAAGCCATCCAGCTCTGCAGATGTGTCAAAAATGGCAATTGATTTGTCTGACACAATATGATCATCTATGGCTGAACGCTGGATCAGAGGCAGGATCACCTCTGCCACTGCCACAGTCATCAATATCACAAAGGAGATGATTACCCATTTCAGATAGGGCTTCAGATAGATAAGCAGCTTGCCATATAGGCGTCTGTCATAGATTTTCCCTTTTACGTCGTCATCTTGGAAAATCCCGTGGCCTCTGCCACCACCACCGCCGAACATCATATCTCCTCCCCTTCCAATCTGGCTCGAATGCGTTGCTTTTCAAACAAGTCGCGATATAGGCCATTCAGTTCCAACAGGCTTTGATGATTGCCACTTTCGCGGATATCTCCATCACCCAATACTATGATTTGATCAGCATGCTGGATGGAGGAAATACGGTGGGCAATGATAATCGTGGTCTTTCCTTCTCTCACCTTGATCAGCTCCTCCAGGATAAAGCGCTCCGTCTTGGTATCCACTGCGGATAGCGCATCATCCAAGATCAGGATCTGCGGATCAGTAAGCAGTGCCCTGGCTATTGCCACACGCTGTTTCTGTCCGCCGGAGAGGGTGAGCCCACGCTCTCCCACCACCGTTTCAAACTTATGTTCAAACTCCATAATCTCATCATACACCTGAGCGATGCGGGCAGCGTTATACACATCCTCATTGCTGCTTTCCGGCTTGCCCAAACGGATGTTATCCGCAATGGATTCGGAAAAGAGGAAGATATCCTGGGGTACCAACACCATATCTCTGCGCAGCACATTCAAGGGAATACTCTGCAGGGGTTTGCCATCGATAAACACCGTGCCGGGAGGCGGATCATACACCCGTGCCAAGAGCTCGATCAACGTGGTTTTGCCACAGCCCGTGGGTCCCACCAACGCCAGTGTCTTACCATTGGCAATACAGGTGGTGATATTGTTGAATATCCAAGGCAGGTTTTCACCATATCTAAAGCTGAGGTCCCCTATTTCAATGGAGCCTTCCAAAGAGGTGATGCTCTGATCAGCGTCTTTATCATCTATCTCCGGCTGCACCACAAAGATTTCGTTCAATCTCTTCAGGGACGCAGTTCCCCTCTGATACATATCCACTATCCAGCCAATGGCTATCATAGGCCACACCAGCATGCCCAGATATTGGAAAAAGGCGATAAATTCACCAATGGTGATCTCTCCACGGATAGCGGCACGCCCGCCAAAAAAGAGCGTGATGATTACAGAAATACTGATAATAAAACCCTGGAACGGATGGAAGAAACCGGCAATCTTGGCAAGCTTGATATTGTTTTTCACAAAGTTCATGGATACTTCATCCACTTTCTCCAGCTCGCTATCTTCCTGTACAAAAGCCTTCACCACACGGATGCCGGAGATGCTCTCCTGAATCTTGCCAGACATATCAGAAAAACTGCCCTGCACCTCACGGAAGGTCTTGTGCATCTTTTTGCCAAAAATACCGATGGTGATGGACAGGATGGGCATGGGTATCACAGCCAAAGCCGTGAGCCGCCAATTGATCACGCCCATAAAGCTGAAAGAGGCAATGGTCATCAACACTATATCCATCGCCGCTATCAGCCCCATGCCAAACAGCATGCGCACAGCGTTCAGATCGTTGGTGGCATGTGCCATCAAATCACCGATTTTACTGTGATTAAAGAAGTTTTGGCTCAGTCGCAACAGATGATCATAAAAATCCTGCCGCAAATGACGCTCTATCACATAGGAATTGCCGATGATGAGTGTACGCCAAAAATAACGCAATACCATCACGGCAATCGCCATGCCGAATATCAATAATCCAATCCAGATCAGGCTTGTTTCGTTCACCGTGCGTTCCTGGATTCCGTCTATGGCATATTGCATCACCTTGGGCGCTGCCAGCTGCACTATATCCACCAAGATTAGCATTCCTATGCCACCCAATATCTTGCCATAACTCTTTTTGAGATATGGAAGGATGGAGTCGAATGTTCGCATCTATTCTCCGTTATTATTTTTTATCAGCTCAGACCAGGTATGATTGGAGGAAGGGAGCTACCCATCAAACATGGCATCAGCTGATAAAAACATCACTCGGATACTATCCCCATAGTATCCAAATATATAGAAGAGGGCAAGCTGTTAAGTTGCGCATCCCAACAGCTTGCCGATTTATTATGCCTTAGGTAGTGGAGGCAATTACTTCCACATTGGCTCTGGGCAGGCTAATCTTGGTGCCATCTTCAAATTCTGCTTCCAGAATACGCACCAGGGTCTCAGATTGTACCTTGGTAAGCTGCTCTGGCAAACCCGTCACCTTGGCAATCTGTCCAAAATGAGGCTGTCTGATCACGCGGATGAGGGTGCCGGGCTCCAATACGGGCAGACTTTCTTCCTGGCTTTGCAATTCCGTCTCCACAAAATCAAGGGGAATCACGATTTCAGGACGGATCACGCCGGCGCGAATCTGGGTGCGGCCGTGGATGCTCGTCTTTTTACCGTCAAAGCGTTTCAGCAGATCAAAGGTCTTCTGAGCCATATCGATCTTGCCAAAACCCTCTGTACACACGATGGTAAGCCCTATTTTTTCATGACCGGTGATCGCCACGCCAATATCATAGCCCAAGAGCTTTTTGATATCCTGGTCATCGATGCCACCGGTGATGATGGCCTTCACGCCGTGTTTGCGCGCTGCATCTATCACTTCAAATCTCACAAATGCTCCTGCCACAATCACCTTGTCACGGCAGGATTCATCTATCTTGTTAATATCCAGATCCTCATGTGGAGAGGTTGCCAGCATTTTCAGCTCGCCAACCGTCTCGTCTCCCACGCCAAATATACCTTGGATGTAGGCGCTTTTATTTTCAATCACCACGCCTTCTTCGGGGATCACTTCTGTAACCACACCATCCAAAAATGCTTTCACCTGCACGGGGATGCGGGGCTCTCGCAATAGCACTTGTCCGGTCACGGCAGAGATGCTTTCCACCTCGCCATCCACGGGAGAGTGCACAGTGTTTTTGAGGATCCCCAATCCAAATAGTCCTTTGTTTTCTGCCAACACGGTCTTTTTGGTAATCTGCTGGCCTGGCTCCACTTTGATAAAGGTTGCCAATTGAGCGGGAGTAACCCCCAGCTTGTTGGCAAGGTTAAAAGGTACCACTTTGCCGGGCAACAGAGTCTCTGCCACCACGTCTTCTGCCTTCACCTTATCGCCTTTTTTCACCAAGACGCTGCCCTTGAGCGGAAGCAAGCGTTCTTTTTTGAGGAAGATGCTTTCTGTTACTGTAAGTCCTGCTGAGTATGCTTGTGCCATTTTATCCTCCCTTTATACCAATATTGTCTCTGGATATGCGTCAAATTCGCGCATCCATTTTTTGAGATATTCTATTCTTTGTTGTTTTTCGGTGGGAATGCCAAAAGGACGGCGCCCACGTGTATCCAATACTATGCCCACCACTCCGCCATGCAGATCGATGTGCAATTCTTTATTCTTTTCTTCATCCAGGATCAAGCCGCCGGAGGTTTTGAGCGTGGCCTTTGCCACTTCTCCCACTCCCAGGGGGATGAGGCGAACTTCGCCGTAGGGGATTTCTTCTTCAAACACCTTGCCATCGGGCAATTCGATCTTGGCATGAAGGGCTTTTTTGCCAAGCTTGCCTCTGCCAACCGGCGCAACGCAAGAGCCCAGATACACCATACAGTCTTTGCGAAACACTTCAGTGGCTGCCTTGGTGCTGATCTCGGAAAGCACGCCCAGATGAGGCATCATAAAGATGCTATCCACTGCCAGGCGTGTGATTCCCTCCGGCAGGAAGGCGTCGATCAGCATCATCGCAGTCTGATTTCTGCGGGGAGCGTGAGACAAAACGCCGCCACTGCCCACCAACAGATCCAGGGTCATCATATCCACGATGGTGGCTCCGGATGTGCTTTGGCTGAACGCCTCAGAGATATCGCGCTGCCTCTGCATCCCTTTCAGGCTGCTGGCAAATTGCTTGTGCTGTTCCAAAGCCAGACGCAGGGCTTCCTTGGCGATGGCTTGTTCCAACACCAATTCCTCCAACAGAGAGGGGATGGTGGTGGGGCGTATCATCTTGTTTTTTATCATGTTGCGCAGTTCGCTTTCGTTGATATCAAAGGGAACCCAACGCATGATGTTTTCCAAACCGGCGGATGCCAATACGTTGGAGATACTATAGCTCATGCCCAGGTTTGCGCTCACTGTGCGGTTGAATACAAATTCTTCGGTAAATACAGAAAACACGTCTGTGGTTGCTCCACCGATATCCACGCCCATCACCTCGATGCTCTCGTCTTTGGCAATGGTTTGCATGATATTGCCCACTGCTGCGGGTGTGGGCATAATGGGCACATTTTTGTGATCCGGTCCCATGGTCCATTTCATCAGCTTGTCATAGCCGGGAGCCTGTTGCATCACGTGTTCCATAAAGAGATCGTGAATCTTATCACGGGCAGGACCCAGGTTTTCTGTTTCCAGCTTGGGACGGATGTTGTCTGTCATTATCAATTCCACCTTGTCTTTTAGGGTTTCCTTGATATTCTCTTGAGCTTCTTTGTTTCCGGCATAAATCACGGGCAGCTTGTATCCGGCACCCAAACGGGGTCTGGGGTCTGCACCGCTCACCAGCTCCGCCATTTCCACCACGTGTTTCACGGTGCCGCCATCTTCGCCACCTGCCATCAGGATCATATCCGGGCGCAATTGGCGGATGCGCTCAATCTTTTCGTGGTTCATACGCTTGTCGTTGGAGGCGATGAGATCCATCACGATGGCGCCTGCGCCCAAAGCGGCGCGCTCGGCACTTTCTCCTGTCATGGAAGCCACCACGCCGGTCACCATCATCTGCAATCCACCACCGGCAGAGGATGTGGATACATAGGCATCCACGCCCACATCGCCTTGACGGGGGATCACAAATTCACCGTTTTCCATAAACTTAATATTGGGGTTGTTATATTTCAAACGTGCCAATTCTTCCAATTCCTGGGTGGCATTGATCACACCCTTGGTCACGTCGTTAAGTGGAGCCTCCACTGTGGTGGGAGCCTCGCCACGGATGGTTTGGCGATATTCGCCATCCACCCATTCAATCAGGATAGCCTTGGTTGTTGTGCTGCCACAGTCTGTGGCGACGATGCGGGTAAGGCGTTTCTCATCGTATTGCATTATACCTCCGCTTATTCAGCTTTTTTATCTTTTATCTTCAAAATCTTGGCAAAAAACTGGCGGCGCCTGGCCTTGCGTCTCTTACGCTTGAGCCTGGCTGCTGCACGGCGATCACGATTGATCTCCTCATCCAGCTCATCCATCCGTGCCACCAATTTCTTCAAATTCTCTTCATCCTGCATCATCAGCGCAAACTGCTGATACTTTTTGGAATCAAACAATATCTCGGCAAAAGGCAATATAAAATACAATGCCTGGCTGCCTATGCTGTGCAAGGGACGCAGGGATTCTATCATCATGATCCCCGCTGCGGCAAAGTGACGCTCTGCCACAAACCTTGCCACGCGCTCGATCATATCCGCAGCTTCGGCAGGATCAATCTGCACCAGCAGGTCTTGATATTCATGCTTTTTAAAATTCATACCGCCCTCGCAGCCGTAAGCACCGACACACTGCTGGCACCGTTTTCCAAAAACAATTCACTGATCTTATTCACCGTGGTGCCGGTGGTGAATACATCATCTATCAATAGCACTTTCGCATTCGCCACGTCTTTGCCCCTGCACAGGGAAAACGCCCTGTCCAGGTTGTGTTCGCGCTCCTGTTTATTCAGATGGGTCTGGCTTTTTGTGTGGCGGTGTCTTTTGCACAAAACGGCATAATCGATCCCCACCAACTTGCTCAATTCTCGGGCGATAATCTCAGATTGGTTATAGCCGCGCTCCCGCTTTCTCACAAAATGAAGAGGAACAGGAGTGATCACATCACAATCCTGGAACGAGGGTTCACTATCAATCACATCCGCCATGGCATGGGCAAACCACTTGCCAATCATGGGATAGGATTCATATTTGAAAGAATGTATCAAATTGCGGATACCCCCCAGATACATATATGGTGCGCGGGCAAGCCAAAACAAAGCTTCAGTATCCAGGCAAAAAGGACAGTGACCGCCACTCAAACTTGAGCCACACACGTCACAAATATCCTCATCCTGTTTTTGGATTGCAGCCAGACACTGGGCACACAGATATTTTTGGGATGCCGACAGCCTGGCTCCACAACCAAAACAGAGGGGCGGCAAAACAAGATCAACCAGAGGCCGCAAAATAGCTCTGCAACGCTTTGAATAACTGCGTTCCATCCTGAGATTTAAGTCCTGGAAATGCAGCGCGCTCCGGATGGGGCATCATCCCCAATACTCGCTTGTTGGCACTGCAAATGCCTGCAATATTATTGAGTGAACCGTTGGGGTTGGCATCTGTATTCACATTGCCAGATTCATCGCTATATCTAAATAGCACCCGCTCATTATCTTCCAGCTCTTGCAAGCCGGCAGCATCGATATGAAAATTACCTTCTTTATGGGCTATGGGGATATCCAAAACTGTGCCGGCGGCAATCCCATAAGTCCATGGGCTGTTGGGATGTTCCACCCTGATATGGCGGTGTTCACAGATAAAATCCAGCCCGGTATTGATCATCAGGGTCCCCGGCAAAAGGCCGCATTCTGTAAGTATCTGAAACCCATTGCAAAGCCCCAACACCATCCCGCCTTTGCCGGCATATTTAATCACTTCTTCCACCACTGGAGAATACTTTGCCAAAGCACCGCCGCGCAGATAATCACCATAAGCGGAGCCCCCTGCAAATACCACCAAATCAGGGTTTTTCAGATCCCTGTCCTGGTGCCACACAAGCGTGGCATCATCACCAAACTGACTAAACACCTCGATGGTATCATGATCGCAATTGGTGCCTGGAAATGTGATAACACTTACTTTCAACGTTACTCCACGATTTCAATGTTATAGCTGTAATCTTCAATGTTGGGATTTGCGAGCATTGTGGCACATATCTTTTCCACCTGTTCGCTCACAGAAGCTTTATCACTCTCATCAAACTGAATCTCAATCACTTTACCCACACGCACATCCATCACAGAATCGTATCCCAATTCGGTTAGTTTGCTGGTGATGGCCTTACCTTGAGGATCAAGGACGCTGGGCTTCAGTTTCACAAAAACACTGGCTTTTATCATTGGCTAACCCCATATATTTCGTTAGTAAATCAAACTCTGTAGCGGTGGCCAATCCGTCAATCCTTTTTTTAATAATCACTGTTTTATCTAACATTTAGGCTCATGGTTTCAGGTTTCGTGACTCGCTGCGCTAAGAGGCTCGCTGTTGCACGAAGGAAGGCGGGCTCCGCCCGGTTGTTTTTGAACTAAACTGACATGTCTCTGACCTGGGGGCTTGCTGCGCAAGCTGTTGGCAATATAGGCTTTAGTCGGTCGTTTCGCTGACTTTAGTCGGCTTTAAGTCCCGGAATTAATAACGGGTTACACGAACTGCAGGAATTAGGTTTGGAAGACAGAAATAGGTTGATGATTTATGTGTTTTACCACGGTGTTGAAAAGATGGTAAGTCCTTATCTTAAAACCGGTTAAAACCGGTGGAACCACCGGCTGAAGACCAGTGTTACCGCTCGCTCAGCGAGCCACTGTCCCCAGTCCCTTGGGCATTAGCCACCCTTGTACCACCCTTGTCTCACCCTTGTCTCGACAAAGGAGAGACAAGGGTGGTTAACAGGCAAGCATCAGTATTCAAGCGGCGGTTTTTTGTGCTTGACACAATATGCCAAACAATCTTTATTGTTAGTATAATGAAAATGTATGGAAGGAGCACATGCCAGTTAACATCTATTTGACGCGCCGCATTCCCCAACCGGCAATTGATTTACTGAGTTCTTATTTTGAAGTGAGCATCAACCCCCACGATCGTAATGTGAGGCGGGCAGAGCTTTTGGAGCACTTAAAAGATGCCGATGCCCTTTTATGTCAGCTTACAGATTCCATAGATCGGGGAGTGATAGATTCTGCCCCGCGCCTCAGGTGTATATGCAACAATGCCGTTGGCTATAACAATATTGACGTTGCCTATGCCACCGAAAAGGGAATTGCCGTATGCAACACCCCCGGAGTGCTCACGGAGGCAACTGCAGACCTGGCTTGGGCGCTGATTATGAGCTGTTCACGCAGGATTGTGGAGAGTGACAAGTATGTGCGCGAAGGCAATTTTACCGGCTGGGAGCCCATGCTGATGTTGGGCTCTGATATCTATGGCAAAACCTTGGGGATAGTGGGCATGGGACGCATTGGGCAGGCGGTGGCAAGGCGCAGTGCTGGGTTTGGGATGAAGGTATTGGCATATCATCCCCGGCGCCCCTTGGGGGAATCCCCCGAAGGCTGGCATTATGTGGATTTGGACACTTTGCTCAAGGAAGCGGACATCATCAGCCTCCACGTTCCCCTCACCCCTGAAACTAAGAACATGATAGGGAGAGATGAACTGAGGCTGCTCAAAAATAGTGCCATTTTCATCAATACCGCCCGGGGAGCCGTGGTGGATGAGGAGGCATTGATTGAGATGCTCACCAGTCGTAAAATAGCTGCTGCAGGATTTGATGTATATATTGATGAGCCTTATGTGCCACCCGAATTGAAAGCCCTCTCCAACGTGGTGCTCCTGCCCCATATCGGCTCTGCAACCGTGGAAACACGCACCGCCATGGCGATGATGGCAGCCCGCAACGCCATTGCCATTTTCAAAAACGAAACCCCACCCTCACGGATAAATTAGAAAAGGAGTATTGATGTCTGGTATTATCTTTCTCAGAAGCAAGCAGTTGGATGTGATTACCAGTTTTTATCAAAAGAAGATTGGCATGAACGTGTGGCTGGAGCAGGGAGGATGCCAAATCCTGCAAGATGGCAATCTCCTCTTGGGCTTTTGTGCGGGAGAAGAGGCGGAAACCTGTGGTGTAGTCACCTTCTTTTTGCCTGATCGCCAGAGCGTGGACGCAGCCTGGCAAAAGCACCAGGATATTGCCATGGCACAGCCTGCCTTCAATCCCCAATACCAGATTTATCATTTTTATGCTCGTGATCCGGAGGGGCGCAAGCTGGAATTTCAAAGTTTTGAACACCATCTGCAGCCCTTCATCAGCGCCACCCAAAACCTGATGTATCGCCGCAGCATCCGCGCCTTCACTGATGAGCCTGTGGATAAAGCCACCTTGGACAAGGTGTTTGAACTATGCCGCTACTCCCCCACTGCCAACAACTTGCAAGGATATTACTACACGGTGATCAATAGCAAAGAGATTGTGCAAAAGATTGTGGCACTACGCGGTCCTGCCGGCAAACCGCTGCTGGCAGCTCCACTGGCGATTGCCATTGCCAGCCGTGGAGAAAAGCCGGACCGCCGTGTGCAGGATGCCTGCATCGCCGCCTATCACCTGCTTTTGGCAGCACATACTTATGGCTTGGGCACCTGCTGGGTGACGGATATGGATAAACCTTTGGTGAAAGAGCTCTTGGGCATTCCCGATGAGGATTATGTCGCTTGCCTCACCCCGCTTGGCTGGCCTCTGGAAACCAAAGCCCTGCCCTCACGCCATGAAATCCAGCAATTTGTGAGGTATGTGGATTAACCCCTTCTCCTGATCCTTCGCCAAACCAGGTAGTTATTGATCACCACAGCCAGAAAGACGATATCCGCCACCAAGAAGACGATATTATGGGTCAAAGAATCCCAGATATCGCCCAACACTATCACCGCCAATAAAAAGCAAACCAATACCACCTTAAACACCACAATCCCCTTGAGGGCACCTAACTTTTTGAATACCCAACGCGCTACGGGGTTACGCTCACGATGGTAAAAATTGGGTCTGATCACCAACCAGGTGGAATGGGCATCCAAGACGTTTAACAAGAGGAAGATGATGCCCAGGGCTATGCCCAGCCACAACGAAGATAGATGCTCTTGGATAAAACTCATTCCTCACCCCCATCCCTGCTGCGTGGATGCGCTTTCTGATAGGCATTTTTGATATCTTCCAGGGTGACATGGGTATAGATTTCTGTGGTGGAAAGATTGGTGTGTCCCATCATCTCCTGGATGGCACGCAGATCAGCCCCCCGCTCCAAAAGATGGGTGGCAAAGCTGTGACGCAGCGTGTGGGGGGAATAGCCCTTCTGATTGGCAATCAGCCGGATATACTTTTGCAACAGGATATATATCTGCCGGCTATCCAGTGCCTTGCCGCTTTTGGATAGAAAGAGGGTATCCTTGCTATCGGGGCTCAGCAGGCTTTGCCGGATGGGCAGGTAATCGCTGATGGCTGCACAGGCATGCTTGCCCACAGGAACGATGCGCTGTTTATTCCCTTTGCCCGTCACCCTGATCAGCCCCTTTTTAAGGTCCAAATCCTGCATCCGGATGGAAGCCAGCTCTGCCGCACGCAATCCGGAGGAATAAAGCAGCTCCAACATGGCACGGTTGCGAATGCCAAACTTATTATCCAAATCAGGGATGCGCAGCAGCTGGCTGATCTCCTCTTCAGAAAAGAAGTTGGGCAGTTTGTTGCTATATTTGGGACGCTTTATTTTATCCATCGGGTTGTGGGTGATGCGGTCGTTGTGTTTTAGCCACAGAAAAAAGGAATTGAGCGCAGACGTTTTGCGGGAGATGGAGCGGTTGCTGTCGTTTTTTTCGTGCAGACTGCGCATAAAGCTGCGGATGTGCATGGGGGTTATCTGTTCGCTGTGTGGATTGTGTATTCCCAGGTCATGCACCAGGTGGCTGTAAAGCTGATCCAGATCGCTGCGATAAGCCTGGATGGTGAGAGCGGATTTGCCCTCCAATCTCAAAAATGCAGCATAGCGGTCGAGATCGTTCATCATCTTTCTACTCCTTTTTTCGTCTTAGGTTCATTTTTTCCTTGCCTGAATTCTTGTCGAGAAAAAAATGGCATAAACATTTGGGGAGGTTCCTTGTGAATCAATTTATAGCCAAAAGTGCCCGGCTGGGAGACAGCGTGAATATAGGCATCAATTGCGTGATAATGGATGATGTGGTCATTGGCGATGGTTGCTTGATTGGCAACAATGTGGTGATCCATCCCGGCAGTGTGATTGGTGACGCCGTGAGGATAGACGATAATACCGTAATAGGCAAAAAGCCGCTCTCCTCTCCGCGCAGCATCTTCAAAGTGCCGGATGATCTGGAGCCTGCCCACATTGGCAGCTACTGCCAGATAGGTGCAAACGTGGTCATCTATTGCCAATGTACAATCGGCAAAAGAAACCTGATTGCGGATCTGGCAACAGTGCGCGAAAACGTCACCATTGGCGATCTGAACATCATCGGCCGCAATGTGGCAATAGAGAATTTTGTATCCATCGGCAGCCGCAACAAGTTTGAAACCAATAGCTATATCACCGCCTACTCTGAGGTGGGAGATTATTGCTTTGTGGCTCCCGGCGTGATCACGAGCAACGATAACTATATGGGACGCGATCCCGAACGATTCAAACACTTTAAGGGTATCATCATGCAAAACGGAGCACGCATCGGCGCCAATGCCACCA
>Ga0172382_10005505_pt1 | contig 18860 bp, 16 predicted proteins | sample Leawel138RmetaG_FD_122245 | JGI IMG/M metagenome (GOLD analysis project Ga0172382, IMG submission 122245) | Leachate microbial communities from a municipal landfill in Southern Ontario, Canada - Leachate well 138R metaG | ecosystem: Engineered > Solid waste > Landfill > Unclassified | place...
AGCAGATTTCCGGATTCGGGTGATTTCTGACATTACCTGCGACATAAACGGTTCGGTACCCTCCACAAAGCGAGCGTCCACCATTGCTGACCCCTTTTACGATTATGATCCGGAAACCGGTGAATTGAAGCCGCCTTTTTCATCGGAAAAAAATATTACGGTGCAAGCAGTGGATAACCTGCCCAATGAGCTACCCAAAGATGCATCAGCAGATTTTGGCCGGAACCTCATCAAAAAAGTCTTCCCCGGCCTCATAAGCAGAGATGACGAGGGGATTATCAAACGTGCAACAGTAACCCGGAATGGAAAATTAACTTCACAGTTTTCCTATTTGAACAACTTTGTCGGTGGCCAATAAAAAATGCCTGCGTGAAAATCAGGCAGGCATTTATGGATACGGTAACACCAGGTTCCGATTATTTAATCAGCTCAACGCTTCGTTTTACAAATTTATCCAGGTCGGCACCTTTCAACAAGCCGTTTGCCAGGAGAGCCAGGTCAACCAATTGTTTGGCCAGCTTACTCTTTTTCCCGAAGTCTGACAATTTTTCCCTTTTTGATTCTTCCAGTTTTGCCAGTTCATCATTCAGGGATTCCAGCTTTTCCTTATCGGCCTGAGGTACTTCTTCCTCTTTCTTACCCGATTTGGCCTTTTCCATGGAGCTGATCTCTGACTTTTTAGCTTCAATATCGGTTTTCATCTTTTCCAGTGAAGTTCCCAGCTTTTTATCTTTAGCTTCCAGTACTTTTTTCACCAAAGGATGAGCTGTATTCACCACCAGATTCAGGTTATCGGGCATGTCGCCATAAAAACTCATACCTCCCTGTGCTGCGCTCATGTCTTTCATTCTCCTCATAAACTCACTACGTGTAATGACCATTGGGCTTCCCTGTTCGCCCAGGTCCTGGAAATCAACGATAAAGGTATGGGCATTGGTTTCCGGACATACTGCCTGAAAAATCGGTGAAAGTTCCTGTTTCTGCTCCCAGGTAAGTTCTTCCTTCGATTTATCTTCTTTTTTTACCAGGTTTTCAATCACATCGGAGTCAACCCGCACGAACCGTTTGTCGGAGTGTTTCTGTTCGAACCGGCTGATCAGATGCGGTGCCAGCACATCGTCGAGTATCAACACATCGTAGCCCTTGTTGCGCGCTTCCTCCACAAAGGTGTACTGTTCTTCCTTATGGGTAGTGTAGAGGTAAATCAGATTTTTTTCCTTATCGGTTTGGTTATCCTTAATCAGTTTTTCATACTCTTCAAATGTAAAATACTTATCCTCTGTATTTTTGAAGAAGAAAAACTTCATGGCACGATCGTAAAATTTCTCATCGGCAAGCATGCCATATTCAATAAAGATCTTCAGGTCGTCCCATTTTTTTTCAAACTCAGAACGTTTTTCGTTAAAGATTTCTGTAAGTCTGTCTGCTACCTTCTTAGAGATATGACTGCTAATTTTTTTCACGTTCGAGTCGCTCTGCAGGTATGAACGCGATACGTTCAGCGGGATGTCGGGGGAATCGATCACTCCATGGAGAAGGGTAAGAAATTCGGGAACGATACCTTCCACGGAATCGGTAACAAACACCTGATTGCTATATAGTTGGATCTTGTTCTTTTGCACCTCGAAGTTATTTTTGATCTTCGGGAAGTAGAGAATCCCTGTCAGGTTAAACGGGTAATCTACGTTCAGGTGGATATTAAAGAGCGGTTCGTCGGCCATTGGATACAACCTGCGATAAAAATTTTGATAATCATCTTCCTTCAGATCAGCCGGTTTTTTGGTCCATGCCGGGTCGGTATCGTTTACCTGGTTCTCTTCATCTGTATCGATCTGTTTACCATCTTTCCATTCTTTTTTCTTTCCAAAGAGTACCGGTACCGGTAGAAATTTACAATACTTCTCAAGAATTTCAGCAATTTTATTTTCATGAAGGAACTCTTCCGAATCGCTGTTGATATGCATGACAATATCGGTACCCACCTCATCTTTTTTCACTTCCTCTATGGAATACTCCGGTGAGCCGTTACAGGTCCATTTAACGGGATGTGCTCCTTCCTGGTATGATCTGGTAATAATATCCACCTCTTTGGAGACCATGAATGAGCTGTAGAATCCCAGTCCAAAATGTCCAATAATAGCATTCGCATCGTCTTTGTATTTTTCCAGAAAATCGTTAGCTCCGGAGAATGCAATCTCGTTGATATACTTATTGATTTCTTCAGCAGTCATTCCGAGGCCATTATCTGAAACGGTAATGGTTTTGGCTTTTTCATCCAACTTCACGCTGACTTTTAAATCAGTAACATCCCCTTTATATTCTCCCTTTGAAGCCAGGGTTTTTAGCTTTTGTGTAGCGTCTACTGCGTTGGAAACAATCTCCCGAAGAAAAATGTCGTGATCGGAGTATAGAAATTTCTTGATAATGGGAAATAAATTCTCACTGGTTACGCCAATTTTTCCTGTTTGCATATTTTTTCAATTTTAATGATACACTTTTATGATATGCGCATATAGTCAAACCTTATGCCAGCGAGAAAATCTGACGAAATGTCAGAAATATGATCAACCATCCGGATAAAATCAGGATAGTCGTTGTTATCTATTTCTCCCATTGCCAATTCAACAGTTTATAAACTTTCCAATTCAACATTTTCTACATCCAGCAAGAACAAACCAATCCATTTTATTATCTTGTATCCGAAATACATTTTATTTGGAACAACATACATTGACTATGATTAGATGAGCAACCTGGAAAGTTATTTTGAACCCTTCCGGCGGAATATTACCGGCATTGATCAGGAGTATCCAACAGCCAGCGGCATGCAGAAGATAGTATATGCCGACTGGGTTGCCAGTGGTCGTTTATACCAGCCCATTGAAGAAAAGATTGTCTGTGACCTGGGGCCATTTGTCGGGAATACTCATTCTGAAGCGAGTGAGACAGGGCTTCTGATGACCCGGGCTTATCAGCAGTCGCATCAAATAATCAAAAAACATGTAAATGCCGGTGTAGAAGATGTAATCATCACTGCCGGGTTTGGGATGACGGCTGTGATCAACAAGTTTCAGCGCATTCTGGGATTGAAGTACTGTGGCAAACTGACTCATTTCAAATGCTTACAGGAGCGGGAGCGGCCAGTTGTATTTATCACCCACATGGAGCATCATTCAAACCAGACTTCGTGGTATGAGACAAGTGCAGAGGTAGTGATTATTGAGCCCGGGGCAGGGTTAATGGTTGATCCGGAAAACCTGCGAAGGGCATTAGAGAAGTACAAGGACCGTACATTCAAGATTGGCTCTTTCACGGCCTGTTCAAACGTGACTGGGGTACGGACACCATACAAGGAGCTGGCTCACATAATGCATGAATATGGTGGGGTTTGTTTCATCGATTTTGCCGCATCAGCACCTTATGACGAAATCGACATGCATCCTCCCGATCCCATGGAGAAGCTTGATGCGGTTATGTTTTCTCCCCACAAATTTTTGGGAGGGCCCGGATCACCGGGAGTACTTGTATTTGATGCATCGATGTACAAGAATGAAGTCCCTGACAACCCGGGTGGCGGGACAGTCGACTGGACCAATCCCTGGGGGCATTACAAGTATGTGGAAGACATTGAGGCACGGGAAGATGGAGGCACGCCCGGATTCCTGCAGTCGGTGAAAGCGGCTCTGGCCTGCCGGCTCAAGGAACAGATGGGCGTTGAGAATATAAAAAAACGTGAACAGGTGCTGTTGGATTTGGCATTCGGGGGACTGGACGAAGTGCCCGGGTTGAAAATACTGGCCAATAACATACGCGACCGGCTGGGAGTCATCTCTTTCTATATTGAAGGAATCCATTACAACCTGGTGGTGCAGATGCTCAACGACAAGTATGGCATACAAACCCGCGGTGGATGTGCTTGTGCAGGTACCTACGGCCATTTCCTGCTGGAAGTGACCTATGAAAAATCGCAGGAGATCACGGACATGATCAACCATGGTGACCTGTCAGAAAAACCTGGCTGGGTACGTTGGTCGATACACCCGACCACTACCGATGCAGAAGTGAAGCTGATGATCACCGCCCTGAAGGAAATCGTTCAAAACTTTGGAAAATTCAGGGAAGAATATACCTATGATAATCACAGAAATATCTTCCGGCATAAAAATGAACCTGATCGTGCAAAACTGATAAAAAATTGGTTTAGCCTATAAATAATTTCACAAAGAATATGAATAAAAAATACAATACCGGACTGGTGCTAAGTGGTGGAGGAACCCGGGGTTTTGCACATCTTGGTGCGATTGCCGCTCTTTACGAAAAGGGCATCCGACCCGATGTGATCTCCGGAACCAGTGTGGGAGCCATTGTAGGCGCTTTCATTGCTGCAGGAAAATCCCCCGAAGAAATCATGAAAATATTTGAAACAGGATGGCTGTTTAAATATACTAATCTACACATCCCGGTTGATGGATTAATGAAACTGAATGGATTACGGGAAGTGATTCAAAAAGAGATCCCCATTCAAAGAATAGAAGACTTGTCGCTCCCCTTCCATATTTCCGTGTCGAATCTGAACACCGGGGCAGTGGAGTACAAAAACAGCGGTCCGCTTGACAAAACAGTTCTGGCGTCCTCTTCCATTCCCGTTCTGTTTTCACCTGTTGACCTGGACGGGCAGATGTATGTAGATGGAGGGTTACTGGACAACATCCCGGTAGAACCGATAAAAAACGACTGCAACAACATCATTACAGTGAATATAAGCCCGATCAATCCCCGCGAGAAATTCAAAAATCTGGTACAGATTGCCCTGCGTACCTTTTATATGAGTGTGAATGCCAACATGAATATTGCCCGAAAGCATTCCACAGTATATATTGAACCCAAAGGAATTGATTCTTATGATATTTTCAACCTTAGCCGGGCAAACGAGCTTTTCGAGTTAGGATACAACTGCATAAGAAACAGACATTTTTCATTCTAATCTGATATTACTGGCTGTAAAAAAGCTGTTAGCCGGAGCCTGGCTTGGGTATTATCGGTCAGTGGAGCGAAAAAATGCATTCAGTTGCTGCAGCATGTCAGTTCCCTCGCCCTTAAGAACTTCAGTTCCCTGTCTGGCAATATATTCTGACAGAACGGGCAGGTCGTAGTACAGGAGGCATCCCGGGGGGATAGCAAAAGCTTTGGCGGCATCAAAAATTTCCTCGTTCAGGAGTTCGATTGCGGGGCCGGGAAATTCGTCAAATGCCACCTTTTTGAATGCATTCTTCAGCACGGCGAAGTGCAGGAAAGCAGAAGCAGCATTTCCCTGAACCAAAGCATTCATTTCCATCCCCAGGAAGCTATTTTCTGACTGGATGAACTGCCACAACAGGTCGATTGCTTCGGCCTGGATGCCGGGGATACTCTTTCCGGCCAGGTTCGCTCCAAAGGTATAATTGAAAGGAATTCCCCTGACAGTTCCGTCGCCGGAGAACTGCGGATCGCGCAGTTCTCCGGTACCAGGCAGGTCGGCAGCAACTACTGTATATCCATCTCTGAGCAGTTGATGCAGCATTGGCTCCTCCAGGATCTTCTCCTTCCCCACCGGGTGAAACCAGACAATCAAGCATCCATTATGATTTTGATGTGGTTCAAACATATAAACCGGCAAGGCAAAATCTTTCCTGTCGTTCTCCAGAAAATACTTTTGAACAACGACACCATTTTTTGAATATTTTCCTGTATAAACTGATGCAGTCAGGTTTCTGCCGAAGGAGATACCAGCAGTCTGAGCAACGGTCTCTTTCAAATCTTCCGGAACACTCGTTCCTGGGAAGTATTTTTGATTCAGGCTAAAAACATTTTCACTATTAAAAGAGGTACCCACCTGTCCGGTAGGAGTCACGTTCAGCTCTTCTTGTGCAAAAGGGGCTGTTTCCATATCAGTCGGGTCTCCCGGAAGGTTGAGATGTTGTTGAAAAAAAGCGTACAGCGTTTCGCGGTTTTTCCTGGTTGATTCATGGATGCCCAAATCCTCTGTTATTTGGAGGTTCTCCGGGTTACCCAGCGCGGAGAATGAGTGCTGAGCTTCGGCGTATGACTCTCTGGCTCCCTGGATACTAAAAAAGTCATGAGTAGTGGTAACCACCAAGGTAGGTTTGGGTGCCCGGATGTGGAGGTAGTCGGCATGGTCAAAGCCCCGGGCGATGATGTTGTAGGGATTTTGTTCAGCATCTTGTGGTCCGATAGATTGCAGCAGGCGTTCAAAGGAGGTGACATAGCACTCAATAGCTGCAGCATGGATGCGGTCGTCGCTGGCAGCGATCTGCGCTGTTTGGGTTCCCCCGCCTGATCGGCCGGTCATGCCAATCCGATTCATATCGACCTCCGGTCGTGTAGCCAGGTAATCGATAACACGAATGCCATCCCAGATAAAATAGTCGGTCAGGGATGTACCTGCAAGCAGTGTTTGCACTCCTGCAAAGGAGTGCTCAACTGTGGAGCCACCGATCCGGGACTTCCCTGTTTCCGCAACGGGATACTGCTTCCGTTCTCCCTGCCCAAGAGGGTCGAAAGCCAGTACGATGAATCCCTTGTTTACCAGGTTAAGTATCAGGTGCTGGTAAGTTGAGCTCCTGAATCCGAGGTCGGTATGGCCGCAGGCATAGATAACTGCTGGCGCCGGATGCTGCCGTACTTTCGGAAGGAATAAACCGGCCGTCACGTAAAAACCCGGATGAGATTCAAACAATACCTTTTCCACCGTGAACTTTTCCCGTTCGAGGGTTCCGGTAGTGCGGGCATTCAACGGCGTTTTTTGAAACTTGTCGAGCGACTGGCACAATGCATTCTTTACTTTTGCCTGGTGTGTAAGCCAATCAGCTGCAGCATGAAGCTCTGAAACGTGATGCTTCCGTTCATCCAGTTGTTGAAATGCCTCATCACAGATCACCCGGTAAAGGGCTTTGTAGTTATCAGCATATGACAGCCATTGCTTTTTAGCCCCCCGGTTGGCATGAAATACCGAAGGCAGGGTATCCTGGGCCTGAGACAGAGTTACCAAACTGGAAATGAAGACAAAAGCAATCAGAAAATCCCGTTTCATAATTCATTAATTTTTAACTTCGGGGTAAAGGTAAGAATTACCTGGCATTCATTTAAAGACTGTTTTGATTTTGTTTTTTTGAAATATTATGATCTGTTTTTTGCTCCGACAAGACAAAATTGACGCGAATAGCCATAGCTATTTAAGGAAATTTTGCAGCAGTATAAGTGAAAAAGACGCAAAATAGAATAAATGGATAAATTTTAAACAGTCTCTTAGTATAAAAAAAATTAAAATTAAGGTAACCTTTTTTCTTTCACAGAGTATATAATAAATACCTCAAAAAGCACAAATAAAAAAATGGAACATATTTTCCCCCCGGAGATTATAGACAATTCTGTTGAGCAGCATTTTTCAACTTATAACAGAAGGTCACTTGTCATTTATTATTTTTTCCTCATCACGATTGCAGCCATATTTATATCCATTTTTCTGATCAAAACGGATATAACCATTCTTTGTCGCGGGCAAATCCGTTCATCCGGAGAACCTGTCCCGATCATTGTTCCAGCCAGCGCAATAATCAAGCATTCAGAGATAAAAGAAAATATTTTCGTTTACACAGGAGATACATTACTCTGGCTCGATAAAGAAAAACATGAAATAAGGATCTCTCATTTGAATCATCTTATCGATAAAAATTCCAGGCATTTAGATGATCTTGTCATATTACTGGATAGTGGGCATCATTCCAAGGCATTAAAAACAAAGCTATTCATCCGGGCTTACGAAGAATACCGGCAACAAATTTCAGAATTCGAAACCGAGATCGGGCATTTGCAAAAAAAGCATGAAAGAATAATTTTACTTTATAAAAACCAAGTGATTCCTCTTACAGAAAAAGAAGAGAGTGAATTTCAGCTGATACGAAAAAGAAAAGAAATAGAGCTGTTCAAAAAACTGACACGAAACAATTGGCAACATCTGGTCAATGAATATACACAAACAAACCAAACCTATAAAAATGAGGTTGCAGAGATTAGAAAAGAGACAGAAAACTATTTTCTCCTTACACCCTATTCCGGATATATTTTTAATTTCTGTGGCGTTTTACCCGGGAATTTTGTATCCTCCGGCCAGGTTGTCGGGTACATTTATCCAACAGATAGTTTATTATCGGAGCATCTGATACCTCCCAAAGACATTGGATATTTAAAAAAAGGCATGCCGGTCATTTTCCAGGTAGATGCATACGATTACCATCAATGGGGTTTAGCCACAGGGAGTATTATTGAAATCTCACAAGATGTTTATTTAGTTGACAACCAGCCCTATTACAAGATTCGCTGCATGATCAATGAAAGGTACCTGGAATTAAGAAACGGCTATCAGGGTGAATTAAAAAATGGATTAACGGTAACTGCCCGTTTCATGGTAACCAGGCGGACAATTGCCCAGCTATTTTTTGACAAAGCAGATAAATGGCTCAATCCTCATACACAATAATCATGTAAACGATGGACATTCAAATCAGACAACGCGACATCACAGATTGCGGAGCTGCCTGTCTGGCATCAGTAGCAGCCTGGTACAAATTAAAATTACCGGTTTCCAGGATCAGACAATGGGCTGGTACTGACAGAAAGGGCACCAATGCCTGGGGAATGATTAAGGCTGCGGAAAAAATGGGTATGACAGCCAAAGGGGTAAAAGCTCAACCCGATGCCCTTGCTGAAATTCCTTTACCGGCAATTGCTCATGTAATAAAGAAGGAAAAGCTTCAACATTATATGGTTATTTACAAGGTATTACCTAAATATGTGCAGATCATGGATCCTGCAGAAGGGAAATTAAAAAAAGAATCCATGGACTCCTTTCTAAAAGAATGGACAGGCATATTGATTCTGATGGCGCCGTCAGGTAAGTTTGTTGTGCGGAACGAAAAAGTGCCGAACTTTAAAAGATTCCTGTTCTTACTCTCTCCTCACCGGAAAATGTTAGCACAGGCTTTATTCGGGGCAGTTATTTTCACCATTCTTGGGCTCTCAACTTCTATATACATTCAAAAAATTACTGATCATGTTCTGGTTACCGGAAATATCAACCTACTGAACCTGCTCAGTGTGATCATGGTTGCCATCCTGGTCATACAACTAGTAATTGGAACACTGCAAAACATTTTCATCCTTCAGACGGGCCAATTAATTGATGCCCGGCTTATCCTTGGGTATTACAAGCATTTGCTTAAGTTGCCGCAGCGGTTTTTCGACACGATGCGCACAGGTGAGATTATCTCCAGAATTAATGATGCAGTAAAAATCAGAGCCTTCATTAACAACACGATGATATCTTTCATTGTAAATCTGTTCATCCTCTTCTTTGCCTTTTTCCTCATGTTCATTTATCATTGGAAAATGGCTCTGATCATGTTACTTATTACACCTTTCTACCTAACAATATACATAATAATCAACCATTTAAACAGAAAGAGAGAACGGATCCTTATGGAGCAGGCAGCGGGGTTAGAGTCACAATTAGTAGAATCTATCCATTCGATAAAAACGATCAAGCAATTAAATTTGGAAAGATTTTCAGGACTGAAAACTGAAACCCGTTTTATCAGCTTCCTGCATTCAGCATATAAATCGGGATTAAATTCCCTTTTTTCAGAAAATTCAACTCTGTTTATCAGTCAATTTTTCACAGTGATCTTGTTATGGAGCGGCAGTAATTTTGTACTGAAGCACATAATAACTCCTGGTGAATTGATGTCGTTTTATGCTCTGACCAGTTATTTTACCGGTCCTGTTTCCAGTTTGATCAGCATGAATAAAACTTTTCAGAATGCATCAATTGCTGCTGATCGTTTATTTGAGATCATGGATTTAGAGCAGGAATCGATGGAGGAGATTTCTGAGGCAAAAGAGATTCTTCCTGGAAATATTACATTTCGCAACGTCACATTTAGTTACGGTATGCGCGATGATATTCTTAAAAATCTGAATCTGACCTTTAAACAGGGAGAAATAACAGCTATAGTAGGTGAGAGCGGATCAGGCAAAACGACTATTGCCTCTCTGCTGCAAAAACTCTATCCTTTAAATGGGGGAGCCATTTATATAGGCAGCACCAATATTCGTTACTTGAGTCATAGTCTCCGGAAAATAACAGGAATTGTTCCACAAAACCTTGATCTGTTTGCCGGAACAATAGTTGAAAATATTGCACCGGGAGAATTTAGTCCTGATCTGCCAAAAATAATATCGATCTGTCAGGAGCTGGGAATGCTTGAATTCATTGAGCACTTACCCAATGGATTCAGATCCAGCATTGGCGAGCACGGAGCCACCATTTCAGGGGGGCAGAAACAAAAGCTGGCTATTGCCCGGGCTCTTTACCGAGATCCTGATATTCTTATTTTTGATGAAGCGACCTCTTCACTCGATTCACAGTCAGAATTGTATGTCAAGCAAACCATTGATCGGCTGAAGAAGAGGGGAAAAACCATTATCATCATTTCTCACCGCCTGGGATCTGTGATTTACGCGAACAAAATCATCGTACTGCAAAACGGGGAGATTGTTGAAGAAGGTAATCACGCTCAGCTATGGGAGCAAAAAGGAAAATACTATTCCATGTGGCAAAAACAACTTCCCGAGAAAAACTCATTCCTATTAACTGAGTCAGCCACATATAAAAAAACAGAATAAATGAATATGAAAATAAATAACAATTTAAAGTCACAACACAAACAATTAAAAATTAAAACATTATGAAAGCTTTATCCCAACTCGAAAGAATCAAAAAAATGAACCGGCTGATAAAAACCGAACATACCGGTAGTCCGAAAGAATTTGCTGCCATGCTGGGTGTATGTGAAAGCCATCTATTCAATCTGATTGATGACTTAAAAGTTATGGGTGCTCCGATCCGGTACTCCAGAATCAGGCAAACATACTTTTATGCAATCGATTTTGAAATCAGGCTACAGTATTCATTGTACTTTGTTCAACAAAATCAACTCAAAAAAATTTATGGTGGTGATGCTTATAAGGGTAGGTGTAAAGTTGAAAATTTCTTTACCGACGTGATCGACTGGCATGAAGGATTTGCCGACGGCTTCAAAAATGGCTTTAACAAAACTAATTAATTAACACATTTACAAGAGAATTTGGAAATAAATATTGTGACAAAAATGGAGCAATCGATTGAAAAAAACTTGTAATGTTTGTTCATCTTCAACAAAACCTTGAAGTAAAAACAATACATGAGCGGACAAGATTTATTGCCCGAAAAAGTTAGGCTCGGAGGCAACTTCCTTATACCAGGCTGTGGGATAGACATAAAAAACATCCACATCCTTTGACAAATCCGTGGGGAGTGACAACCAATGCTCCGGGTTCGAGTAATCGGTAAAAGGGACTGGTTCATCCATGGGTATTTTCTCACAGGAAATTAGTAATGTTAAAAAGAGCATCACAAAAAACGATATCAATAGTTTCAAAATATCATTCATTTCGTTTTTTTAGTTTTAAAGGTATATATGCCATAATCTTATCGTCTGTTTTAACGAAATGCAATAGAATTTGCAGGCTCATTTCGATAAAACTCATTCGTAATTCTTTTCTTCATTCCCGTTTACCTTAAATCTTTTATTCCAGAATTAATCCAACGAACGGATGATGTCAGCAAAGACCGTATCGAGAGAGATATCTTTTCTTGCAGTCGGGCTGTAATATTTTTTAAAAGCATGATAAAAAACGGGGATACAAGGAAATCCCAATTTATTGGATTGATGTTCTATTGCTTTATTGGCTTTTTCGGGGTCGTCACCCGAGGTAATGATTATTTCCACAGTACGTGTTAATTCTTCATTTACAGCAGCAAACCAGTCTGGACAACCGTTATTCCGGTATACATCTTCATGTTTTTGATACCAATACGCATATTGCTCAATTTCTTCGCGGTGGATCAGGCAGTGATCCATAACAAATGGATGAATGAACTCATGGGTAATAACGGCTTTAAACTTTTCGTCCGGGCCAAAAACCGGTCTGTCGGCATCAACATCTTTCGGGCCTATACAAATATGAATTTCCCGCAAGCTGTCTGCGCAATCCTTTTTATACTCCAATGACATACCTCCAGGCCACATCATAGGAAGCAGTGTTACCTGGTATCCTGAAATGCGCTGTCCAAAAAAGTTCTCTATAGAAGACACCAATTCCGGCAAGTGTACCTTTTGTGAATGTATTTTTAGAATGGCATCGTACTCGGGCTGTTGCTGTTTGTAGAATTCTTCAAAGTTCGTCAGCTCACTGTACTCTTTCAACCGGGTTAAAAACTTTAGAACCTCCGGTTTTGCCTCTTTCGGCATAGGAAAATGTTCATCAAAAAAGCAGGAATCAACTATGTTTAAATTCTGATCTACTCTCAGCAGGACATTGAGTGCGCCACCAAATCCGAACCCTTTTACTACAAGTTGATTATAGAATTTTACCTGTGGGGAGTTCTTATATTCACTAAATGCATCAAAAAAATTCCTTTTTAACTTAAAGTTGTGTTGTGTTAACAAAGAAAAACCGGAAAAACGGTTGGCAAGAAATATACTATCTGCATCAGAAGAGAGGTACATAGCATAAAACAGTTCGAAATTTTTATTGACTGTTATGTTTACCCTGTCATGCTCATACTGAGCCAAAAGATGACCTGGTACTACCAGGATAAATAAATACAGCCATAAATTTTTCAGGCAATTACGTTCTCTTTTTGTCTCTTCCATGTTCCCTTCGTTTATATTGTCCTCACAGGAATTCATTTGCAGGTAATCGGATTTAGTGTGGTTTTTTTCATCTCATTCTTTTTTTCACTGCAAAGACGCAAAGAAAAAAAGTATAATAATTATTCTCGTTTGTGTTAACGTTCATTGTTATGGTCGTTTGCTTCATGAATCGTCATGCTCGCTTCGTTGTGGCAAATTTAATTCAATTATTTATTTATGCATTGCAACAACCAGTTCAGTTTAACCTATTGTATTTTTTCATAATCACTCCTGTAATTTTTCTGGGCCATTGGAGTTTTACATTCCATTTTTCTCAATTTGTGAGTAAAGAATTAGGATTCTTCAGAATTCTTAAAAAAAATACAGTTCCTTTTCCCCAGAGAAAGTTATTTTTGAAAAAAATCACAAAAAGGGGAACTATGGTACAAAGGAGAGAAGCAATAAGGGGCATGGCGTTACTAGCAGGAGGGATATTAACCGGGGCTGCCGGTCTGCCCAAAAGAAAGGTTGTCAGCGACAACAAATTTTTTTCCTACTGTTTAAACACCAGCACCATCTCAGGACAGGAAGTCGGATTTCAGGAAGAGTTCAGGATCACCGCCAAAGCGGGATACGATAGCATTGAGATCTGGGTGCGCGACCTGGAGAAGTATGTAACTGCAGGAGGCAGTCTGGGGGAGTTAAAAAAATTTGTTGCAGATTTGGGGCTAACCATTGAGAATGCCATCGGCTTTGCCCAGTGGGCTGTTGATGATGAAATGAAACGGCGTGCCGGGCTGGAGCAGATGAAGCGAGAGATGGACATGCTGGCGCAGATAGGCTGCAAGCGTATAGCTGCACCTCCCGCCGGAGCTACCAGACCTCCCCTCCTCGACCTGTTTGCAGTTGGCAAACGGTATCGTGCCGTGTTAGAGCTGGGCGACCTGACCGGTGTAACTCCGCAGCTGGAGATCTGGGGTACATCGGCCAACCTGTATCATATCTCACAGGCGATGTTCGTGGCGTCAGCAGCAAACCATCCCAAAGCATGTATCCTGCCCGATGTATACCACATGTTCCGGGGAAACAGCGGATTTGACAGTCTGAAACTTCTGTCAGGGCCGGCAATTGAAATGTTTCATTTCAATGATTTCACAAACACCATTCCACGGGAACAACAAACCGACAGCGACCGGGTATATCCGGGCGACGGCGTCGCTCCCTTTGAACAGATTATTTCCAGTCTGAAAAATACTGAAAGCAAAAAAGTAATCTCCCTGGAACTTTTTAATAAATCTTATTGGAAAAATGATGCGTTGGATGTAGCAAAAACAGGATTGGAAAAAATGAAAAATCTGGTAGGCAGGTTTGGCTAATCCCTGCTCAATTCCTGTACTAAAATGGATCTTAACTCCCGGGTACTGTATAAACCTTCACCTGACCATACAGGTTCCCCGGCAATAAATACCATGATAGTAGGAAGTCGCCTGACATTGTATTTCCCGGCAATAAAAGGATTGATATCCACATTAACCTTTACGATTCTTATACCCTTTAGTTCCTGTTTCAGTGCTTTTAATACCGGAGTCACCTGCTTACAGGGAACACACCAGTCGGCATAAAAGTCTACCACCACCGGCTTGGGTGAGTTGATCTTTTGTAAAAACCTGGGATTCATTTTATTTCCTCTTTTTTCTTTTTTTGTCTGATAACAATATCTGTAACAAAGTCGCCAATCAGATATCCTGCTGCTGCACCCCACAGGGTTGACCAGTACCAAACCGACTGAATGGGACAGGTTCCGCTGGTACAACCGATAAACCTCCAGTATATAAAACCTCCTGCTGCTCCCAGCAAAGCAAACAGCAACGCAAGTTTTCGCTCTTTCAAAAAATTCTTCATTCGATAAGATTTAACTTCATCTATACTTTTTTCTACAAATATTCTGCTTTGTTCGTGCCTGTATTTACCGGTCTCCGAAGCCTGTAAACTCATTTCGTCAGCAGCTGCAAATAGGGAATTTCATGGATTATCCTGATAAACCGGATAACCAATTCATTTTTCTCCTTAACATCCAAACAAATGAATGCTCATCTGGTTTTAAAAACCATCAAAAAAATTCCATGATACAATTAAAACTATAAGTCATCCCGGGGGTAAAGACTGCTTTTTATTCTGCTGATATCTCTATTTTAAGGATTACTGCTGTTTTGGGTGTGATTTTAAAACGATTATCGATCCGGTGTCCCATTACCCAGACAATTTTCTGTGCACTACACAGCAGCCAGGTATTCTCCTTTTCATGAACTGGAACTTTCTCATCAATCAGAAAGTCACTCAACTTTTTAAATCCGTCCATACCAAGTGGTTGAAAATAATCTCCCTGCTGCCATTTCCTGATGAGTAACGGGAATTCAAGTTTTTGGAGATCAAGGCATGCCACCAGGGGGGATTGGATCATTTGAAAATCCTTACGATGAATTTTTTCAACATGAAGAATGAAGGGAGCGTACAGCTCAATATCCTCTTTCTCGATATAGTAAATCCGTTCCTCATTTTCGGGTAGAGGAGTAATAAACAACAATTCTCTGTCTTTCACCAACCGGTGGGTTTTGGAGAAAAACTGTTTCCCCGGCTCACTGTCGAGGCGCCGAAACAGATGACCGGCAGTTCGGGCATTAAAGTTATATTCAGCAAGGATTTCAAACAGCAAAGTTTCCGGGAAGGGGCTAACCTGCAGGGATTGAATATGAATAATCGTTTGATTGTCGTGAAAGGTAACAACCTTTTTCTTTGCTTCTTCTATTCCAATAGAGTATACATCTTCAGCATCCCTCAGATTCAGGATAGTTTCTGCCAGGTTGGTTTTGAATGCTGGATTTAGCTGTTGGAACAGCGGTAATATTTTATGGCGAATAAAATTCCGTTGATAGATAACCTCATTGTTGGTCCGGTCTTGGCGGAATTCGATGTAACTGATCCGGGCATACTGCTCTATTTCCTGTCGGGTAGCGAACAGGAGTGGCCGGATGATGTGCCCCGACTTTTCTTTTATGCCAGTCAGACCACGGATGCCGGTTTTTCGTGAAAGATTCAAAAAAAATGTTTCCAGCAGGTCATCCTGGTGGTGAGCAGTACCAATAAAGTCATAATGATGGGTCATTCGTACCTCTTCAAAAAATGTATACCTCAATTCCCTGGCTGCCATTTCAACGGATATACCATTTATGCGTGCATGCTCTTCCGTTTCGAAGCGACGGAAAAAAAAAGGCACACCGTGACTGGTAACCTGTTGTCTGACGAACTCCTCATCCTGGTCGGAGTCATTACCACGTAGTTGAAAATTACAATGCACCACACCATAAATGAAAGTTGATTTTTCAAAAAGATGTAACAATACCATGCTGTCCATGCCTCCACTCACAGCCAGCAGTACTTTCTGACCGGGATCAAAAAGATGGTGCGTGTATACAAATTCATTAAACCGGGAATACATCTATTTAGTTTTCCAATTTTCCGAAACAGCCAGCTCTGCAATATTCAAAATAACCTCCACAGCTTTTACCAGCGATGGAATGGGAAGAAACTCATAAGGACCATGAAAATTGTGGCCTCCCGCGAAGATATTAGGACAGGGCAATCCGTTATAGGAAAGTTTTGCTCCGTCGGTACCACCACGAATTGCTTTTACTTTAGGTTCAATGCCAGCCAATCTCATAGCATTCCGGGCAATTTCAATCACATGCATCACTGGTTCAATTTGTTGTTTCATATTATAATACTGATCCTGCATGACAATATGAACCAGCTCTTTCCCCACTTCAAGGTTCATCAGCTGAACCACTTCCTTCAGTAGCCTTTTCTTCTCTTCAAACTTAAATCGGTCATGATCCCGGATAATAAACTGCATCTCCGCACTCTCGACGGACCCTGACAAGGAAGTTAAATGGAAAAAACCTTCATATTTCTCGGTATGCTCGGGACGTTGGGCAGGAGGCAGCATGGAGATGATCCTGTTGGCAATCAACAAAGCATTGACCATTTTATTCTTAGCCATCCCGGGGTGTACACTTCTCCCTCTGATGGAAATCCTTGCTCCTGCAGCATTAAAATTTTCATACTCAAGTTCGCCAATCTCACCCCCGTCGAGCGTATACGCAAAGTCAACACCAAATTTTTTTACATCAAATTTATCTGCACCGCGGCCAATCTCCTCGTCGGGTGTAAATCCGATCCTGATCCTGCCATGCTTTCTTTTCTTCAAATCGTGGATCAGGAATTCAGCAGCAGTGACAATGGCAGCTACACCGGCTTTATCATCTGCACCCAGCAGGGTGGTACCATCAGATGTGATGATATCCTGACCTTTATATTGTAATAGTTCAGGAAATTCTGCCGGATCGATTGATACTCCATCTTTCAGGTGGATAATTTTCCCGTTATAATTTCGGGTAAATTGAGGATTCACGCGGTTCCCTTCAAAGTCAGGACTGGTATCCACATGGGCAATAAAACCAACAACCGGGCTATCTGATCCAGTGTTTTCAGGAACAGTAGCCATGAGGTAACCATTTTCATCCAGATCAACGTCAGTTAATCCAATCTCCTGAAGCTCTGCCTTCAGCTTTATCATAAAATCCCTCTGTCTTTCTGTACTTGGCCAGGATTTGCTCTCCGGATCGGAAGTAGTATTATCCTTTGCAAACCGGATAAATCGTTCGGTTACTTTTTCCCTTATCATTTCGGACATCTTAAAACAAATTATTTCCCATTAAACATCGTCAGAATTAAATGAAAATCCCAGGCGTTTACCTGTGGTCATTTTAGAATGAATCATTTTCTCCAGCATCTGATCAACTGTTGCCACTTTAACATGATCGTAAGGAGGCACCAGGAGGTCGAACTCAATAGAATACCGGATGGCAGTTTCAACAATCTGCCTCAATACACCGGGAGAAATGGTATCAACAGCAAAGCTTTTTACATTCTCCTCGGTTTGTCTTTTCCCTTCTACATAAAAATGATTGTCTTTATTCACAAAAATTCGGGCAACAAGGTACCCCAGGTCATTCACCCGGTTATACCTGAATGAATCAGCCAGAAAGTTATAAATATTGATCATTCCACAATACGAGCGCAATGGGTCATCCTGTATATATGACGATTTCCAAAGAGGATTTTTGTTATCAAACTCAAAAACATTGGAGTGCATACTGAATATCAAAAGGTCACCACCGATTTCAAATTCCGCTTCAAATGGTCCACGCTCTCTGTACACAGGCAGTACCTGAGATGAAAGCTGATCACTGATCATGGAATGGTAATTTTTTTCCAACCCTTTCAACACCTTTTTTAATATTCTAAAAGACTGTAAAGTATTCGCATATACCTTCTGTTTAACAGAAGTTTTTATCACAAATGCTTCCATCAGGGAAGCTCGTATTTCTTTCTCCTTCATTACAAAACCATTTGATTTTACATGTCAATCCTGCGAAAATAGGAATTATAAAGATAAAATAAATACCTAAAGCTGACGGCAATTCTCTTTTCTTTTCACCATGTCGGCACAGGTTGTAATGAAAGCGGTGAAATCAACTACATGAGTCACATCAATTTGACTGTACGACAAAAATCAGGTTATGATTGATGGAAATAATTATATTTGCCGTTTCACAAAAACAACAAAGGAATGAGAAATACAAAATTAACCACGGGGATACTCATTTTTGTATTCCTGTTAACCAATTATCAATTTTCAAACGGTTGCACCAATTTTCTGGTAACCAGGGGAGCCTCGGTTGACGGATCCACCATGATTACTTATGCTGCTGACTCGCACGGTTTATACGGTGAGCTTTATTATCAGCCTGCCCAGGATTATCCGGAAGGTGCTATGCGCGACATTTTCGAATGGGATACCGGCAAGTTCTTAGGTCGTATTCCCCAGGTTCCTCACACTTACAGTGTTGTTGGAAACATCAACGAGTTTCAGCTGGCAATAGGAGAAACAACTTATGGTGGCAGGGAAGAGCTTCACAGTCAGGAAGGTGCCATCATGGATTATGGCAG
>Ga0172382_10005506_pt1 | contig 18860 bp, 13 predicted proteins | sample Leawel138RmetaG_FD_122245 | JGI IMG/M metagenome (GOLD analysis project Ga0172382, IMG submission 122245) | Leachate microbial communities from a municipal landfill in Southern Ontario, Canada - Leachate well 138R metaG | ecosystem: Engineered > Solid waste > Landfill > Unclassified | place...
CGAGAACGCGCAGCCGCTTGGCCAGCCGCGAATAGACCAGCGACGCCTTGCTTTCCGAAAGGGCGATGCCGGCATCGTCATGCAGCATGCGGGCGATTGCCGTGAAGTCGTCGTTGGTGAAAAGGAATTCGCCCTCGACGAGCGCGCGGCCGCGGCGGCCGCCACGTCCATCGTCCCGTCCGTCCCCGGGTCCGCCGCTGGACCGCGCGGCATTGGTCATGCCGCCTCCGCTTCCTGCTCCGGCAGGATGCGTTCGAGGCCGATCATGCCGATCATGCGGCCCTCGACGGCGATGATGCCGCGCACGAAGGAGCGCACCGCGTCGCTGGCCACGGCCGGCGTCGGCTGCACCATGTCGTCGGTGACGCTCAATATGTCGCAGACCGCGTCGACCAGCAGCCCGACCTCCTGCATGCCGGTGCGCACGACGATGATGACGTGGCGTGCCTCGGGCACGGTCAGGCCGAAGCCGAACCGGGCCGAAAGGTCGATGATCGGCAGCACGGAGCCGCGCAGATTGATGACGCCGCGCATGAACTTCTCGGCGTGGGGCAGGGGCGTGGCCGGGGTCCAGCCGCGAATCTCGCGCACCGACATGATGTCGACGCAGAATTCCTGCGTCCCGATCATGAACGCGATCAGCTCGCGCCGGCGGTCGGTCGCCCTCCTGTTGTGCTCCTGGCTCATTCCCGTTCCCCAAGCCTGATGCCCGCGCGGCCCGCGGCCGGCGTAACCGTCCTCTTTCCCCGCCGCCCACAGTGGAGCGGCGGGGTTAATTTCGGGTTTAGGGCAGGCTTCTCAGAACTCCTCCCAGCCTTCGTCGGACGGCTGGGCGGCAAGGAGGGCGGCGGCCTGGCCGGACCCGCCCGAGACGCGCTTCAGGGCGGGGATCGCCGGGCGCGCCTGCGGTTGCGGCTGGGCGGCGGCGGGCTTCCGCCGTGTCGCGGCTGCTTCCGCGCCGAGGCGGAACTTCGCCACCAGCCGCGCCAGCTCCTGCGCCTCCTGGGCGAGGCCGTGGCTGGCGGCCGTCGACTGCTCGACCATGGCCGCGTTCTGCTGCGTCACCTGGTCCATCTGGTTGACGGCGGAATTGACCTCGGCCAGCCCGGTCGACTGCTCGCGCGCGGAGGCCGCGATCTCGGTGACGAGGCCGGTGATCTCGCCGACCTGGACGACGATGCGTTCCAGCGCGTCGCCGGTCTGGCCGACGAGATCGACGCCCTCTCCGACCTGCTGCGTCGAGGTCGAGATCAGCTCCTTGATCTCCTTCGCCGCCTCGGCCGAACGCTGCGCCAGCGCGCGCACTTCCTGGGCGACGACGGCGAAGCCGCGCCCCGCCTCGCCGGCGCGCGCCGCCTCGACGCCGGCATTGAGCGCCAGAAGGTTGGTCTGGAAGGCGATCTCGTCGATGACGCCGATGATCTGGCCGATCTGCTGCGAGGATTTCTCGATCTGGGCCATCGCGCCCACGGCCTGACGCACCACCTCGCCCGACTTCTCGGCGCCGGCGCGGGCCTGCGTCGTCACCTGCGAGGCCTGATGCGCGCCCTCGGCGGTCTTCATCACCGTCGCGGTGATCTCGTCGAGCGCGGCCGCCGTCTCCTCCAGGCTCGCCGCCTGCTGCTCGGTGCGCCGCGACAGGTCGTCGGCGGCCTGGCTGATCTCGTCGGTGCCGTTGCGCATGCCGCCGATGGCCTCGGCGATCGTCGCCATCGTGTCCTGAAGCTGCGCGGCCGTGCCGTTGAAATCGTCCTTGAGCTTCTGCGCCCGGGCCGGGAAGTCCTCGGAGATGCGGTAGGTGAGGTCGCCCGCCGCCAGCGCCGCGAGGCCGCTGCCCAGCGCCGTCACCACCGCGTGGTCGGCGGCGGCGTCGCGCGCCTTCTCGGCCTCGTTGCGGGTGCGCTCGCCCTCGGCCGCGGCGCGGGCCTCGCCGGTCTCGGCCTCGAGCCGGATCTTCTCGATCGCCGCTTCCTTGAAGACGAGGACGGCGCGCGCCATCTCGCCGATCTCGTCGCCGCGCCTGAGCGCCGGCACCTCGACCGAGTTGTCGCCGGCGGCGAGCCGGCCCATCACCCCGGTCAGGGCGGTCACGGGCGTCGCGATCATGCGCGACAGGAGATAGCCGAGCACGCCCGCAAGCAGCACGGCGAGGCCGACGCCGGCATAGAGCGCGGTCTCGGTCAGCGTGGTCACGGCCTCGCGCTGGGCGACCGCGGCGGCGGCCGTGGCGCGCTCGCTTTCGGCCAGCGCCGACAGCGCGTCCTCGATCGGCTCCATCAGCGCGTCGGCATGGCCGTCGCGGCCGACCATCTCCACCGCCTTGAAGCGGTGGATCGGATCGGCGGCGAGGCGCCGGCCTTCCTCGACGACGTCGCGCTGCCAGACGTCCATCTTCTGCGTGACGTCGGCGATGGCGGCCAGCACCATTGCCTCGTCGCCATGGCCGGCCTTGGACTCGCGCAACTCGTCGAGATGGCGGTCGAAGGCGGCGCGGTGGCTGTCGAGCCGCTCGATGTAATAGGGGTCGTTGGTCAGCAGGAAGCCGCGATGGCTGTTTTCCTGCCGCGCCAGCCGGAACTCGGCGCGGGTGATGATGTCCACCGCCCGGTTGGCGTCGGCTTCGGCCGCCGTCGCGTTCTCGAGCTGGGCGATGTTCCAGAAGATCACCGCGCTCATCGTGACGATGATCGCCACCACCGCGGCGAAGGCGAGCGCGAGCTTGCGCGAAATTGCGAGATTGTTGAACGACACTGTTGCCCCCTAAGTCCCATGCTGCCGGCGAGAATCACCGCCGGCACGCGCGCCCCAAAGCAAATCGCGCGGCCCACCTTCGAGTCTGTGGATTAAAAAGCTGCTAATGGCGGACAGGAAGTCGCTCCGCGGGCGATTTTGAGCATCGCTTTCGCTACCTGCCCCGTCGGACCGCCGAAGACAGCAAGAAATTCCTCCGCCTCCCTTCAAGTTGGAATGGCTTGGCTCCAAACGCGGGCGCAAACCCGGCATCTTCCGGCCCGATCCTCTTCCCGCAAACAGGGTTTTCACGATGTCGATCTTCGCCTTGGACGCCTTGCCGGTCCTCGACACGGCAACGCCGGCCGCGAGCCTTGCGCCGGCCGACGGGCTGGTCCGCATCGAGGACGTATCGAAGACGTTTCCGCCCAGCCGCGGCAGCGGCGCCGTCACCGCGCTCGACCATGTCGACCTCGTCGCGCCGCAAGGGTCTGTCACGGCCATCATCGGCCGTTCCGGCGCCGGCAAGTCGACGCTGATCCGGCTGGTCAACGGGCTGGAGAAGCCGACCTCCGGCCGCGTCGTGGTCGACGGCGTCGACGTGGCGCGGCTTTCCGAGGCCGGCCTGCGCGCCGTGCGCCGCTCCATCGGCATGATCTTCCAGCACTTCAACCTCCTGTCGTCGCGCACCGTCTACGACAATGTCGCGCTGCCGCTGGAAATCGCCGGCGTCTCCCGCAGGGAGATCGCCGCCCGCATCACGCCGCTGATCGACCTCGTCGGCCTCGCCGACAAGCGCGAGCGCTACCCGGCCGAGCTTTCCGGCGGCCAGAAGCAGCGCGTCGGCATCGCGCGGGCGCTGGCGACCGAGCCGAAGCTGCTGCTCTCCGACGAGGCGACCTCGGCGCTCGACCCGGAGACCACGCAATCGGTGCTCGACCTGCTTTCGCGCATCAACCGCGACCTCGGCCTGACGATCCTGCTCATCACCCACGAGATGGAGGTGGTGAAGCGCATCGCCGACCATGTCGCGGTCATCGACGGCGGCCGGATCGTCGAGCGCGGCTCGGCCTTCGACATCTTCAGCGCGCCGCGCCACGAGACGACGAAGGTGCTGCTGGCCGGCGTGCCGGGCATGCAGGTGCCGGACCATGTCGCGGCGCGGCTGCGGCCGCAGCCCGCGCCCGGCAGTCGGCCCGACAGCGAGGTCGTGCTGCGCATCGTCTTCACCGGCGCGCACGCGACCGACCCGGTCCTGTCGCGGCTGGCGGCCGAGCTCGGCCTCGAGGTCAACATCCTCGGCGGCGCGGTGGACGAGATCGCGGGCCGGCCCTTCGGCACGCTCGTCGTCTCCTTCGTCGCCGATCCGGCGCGCCTGCGGCAGGTGCGCGCCTTTCTCGGCCAGCGCGGCCTTTCCTCGGAGGTTCTCGGCCATGTCGCCTGAAATCGCCTGGCTCATCGTCCGCGCCACCGGGCAGACGCTGCACATGGTCGCCGTCGCCGCCCTGATCGGCTCGGCGCTCGGCATCCCGCTCGGCGTCTTCCTCGCCACCAGCGGCAAGGGCGAGCTGTTCGCCGCCCCGTTCGCCAACCGCATCCTCGGCGCGGTGGTCAACGCCACGCGCTCGACGCCGTTCATCATCCTCGTCGTCGCCATCATCCCGTTCACGCGGCTCGTCGCCGGCACGTCGATCGGCACCACCGCGGCCATCGTGCCGCTGACCATCGCCACCGTGCCCTTCGTGGCGCGCCTCGTCGAAGCCTCGATCCGCGAGGTCGATCCGGGGCTGGTCGAGACCGCGCGCGCCATGGGCGCGACGCCGCTCCAGATCGTGTGGAAGGTGCTGCTCGCGGAAGCGCGGCCCGGCATCACGCTGGCGCTGACGCTGACGCTGGTGAGCCTGATCGGCTACTCGGCCATGGTCGGCGCGGTCGGCGGCGGCGGGCTGGGCGACCTCGGCATCCGCTACGGCTACCAGCGCTTCATGCCCGACGTGATGGCCGTCGTCGTCGTGGTGCTGATCGTCCTCGTCCAGGCCATCCAGTCGGCTGGCGACCGGCTGGCGCGCCGCTTCGACAAGCGCATCCGCCCGCGCTGACTTCTCCTTCCTTCCTCCCAAACGCTACAGGAGCCTACCGCCATGATTTCCAGACTGACCCTCGCCGCCGGCCTCGCGCTCGCGCTTCTCGCCGGCTCCGCCTCCGCCGAAGCGATCAAGGTCGGCGTCACCCCCGGCCCGCACGCCCAGATCCTGGAGAAGGTGAAGGAGATCGCCGCCCGCGACGGGCTCGACATCGAGATCCTCGAATTCTCCGACTATGTGGTTCCCAACCAGGCGCTGAGCGACGGCGACCTGAACGCCAACTCGTTCCAGCACAAGCCCTATCTCGACAATCAGGTCGCCGACCGCGGCTTCGACCTCGTCGACGTCGCCTATACGGTCAACTTCCCGCTCGGCATCTATTCGAAGAAGTTCAAGAGCTTCGACGAGCTGCCCGAGGGCGCGACGGTCGGCATCCCCAACGATCCGACCAATGGCGGGCGGGCGCTGCTGGCCATCGCCGATGGCGGCTACATCACGCTGAACGCGGAGAAGGGGCTCAAGGTCACGGTCGCCGACGTCACCGGCAACCCGAAGAAGCTGCGCTTCGTCGAGCTGGACGCCGCCCAGCTGCCGCGCTCGCTGGACGACACCGACGCCTCGGCCATCAACTCCAACTACGCGCTGGACGCGGGCCTGAACCCGTCGACCGACGCGATCCTGCGCGAGGGCGAGAAGGCTCCCTACATCAACCTGATCGCCGTGCGCAGCGCCGACAAGGACGCCGACTGGCTGAAGCAGCTCGTTGCCGCCTATCACAATGACGAGGTGCGGCAGTTCGTGCTCGACACCTTCAGGGGCGCGGTCGTCCCGGCTTGGTGACGCCTGCCCCTACCATGCGAAAAGGGGGCCGTTCGGCCCCCTTTTCTTCTGCATCCTTGAATCGCCTCAGCCGCGGCCTTCGAGGTAACGCTGGGTGAAGGCGCGGGTGTAGGGGAAGCTCTTGGCCTCGAACGCCTCGATGCTTTCCAGCACCTTGGCCGCGTCGGCGCTTGCCGTCCGCGTTTCCTCCCGCACCTCGTCCCATGCCTTGCGCATCGCCTCGACCACGTCGTCGGGGAAGGCGAGGAACTCGACGCCGGCTTCCTCGAGCTGGGCCATGGCGAGCGCGTTGAAATAGTCGAACTGGCCGAGCGTCTCCATCGCCGCCTGATTGGCCGCGCCCTCGCAGATCGCCTTCAGGTCGTCGGGAAGCGCGTTCCACGCATCGAGGTTGAAGACGATCTCCAGCCCCGCCGTCGGCTCGGCGAAGGCCGGTGTGTAGCAAAGCGAGGTGATGCGCTGGAGGCCGAAAGCCTGGTCGAGCAGCGGCCCGACCCATTCGGCGGCGTCGATCGCGCCCGACTGCATGGCCTGGAAGATTTCCGTCGCCGGCATCAGAACCGCGTTGACGCCGAGCTTGCGCATCATCTCGCCGCCGAGACCGGCGATGCGCATGTTCAGGCCCTGAAGGTCGGCGAGGCTCTCGATCCGCTTCTTGAACCAGCCGCCGGCCTGGGTGCCGGAATTGCCGCTATAGATCGGCTTCAGGTTGCGCTCGGCGTAGATCTCGTCCCAGAGCTCCTGCCCGCCGCCCCATTTGAGCCAGGCGAAATGCTCGGTCGGGGTCATGCCGAAGGGCACGCCGGTGAACCAGTGGGCGGCGGCCGTCTTCGACGCCGCGTAGTAGGGGGTGGAATGGCCGATCTGGACATTGCCCTGCTGCACCGCGTCCTCGACCGCGAAGGGCGGCACCAGCTCGCCGGCGCCGTAGACGGTGAGCACGATGCGGCCGTCCGACATCTTCTCCACCAGTTCGGCGAAGCGGGTCGAGTTGGTGCCGACGCCGGGCGCCGCCTTGGGGAAGCCCGAGGGCATGTTCCACTCGATGCGCCCCTGCGCCACCGCCGGCGCGGCCAGCGCCGCGGCACCCATGCCCACACTGGCGGCCGCGCCCGCCGTCAGGAATTGTCTGCGTTTCATCCCGTCACTCCCTCTCTGGTGATGATCAACCGAAAATCCGCGCCGGCAGCCAGGTCGTCAGCGCCGGGAACACGATGATGAGCGCCAGCGCCACCAGCTGCAGCGCGACGTAAGGAACGGCGCCGCGATAGATGTCGAGGCTGCTGATGGAAGGCGGCGCGACCGAGCGGAAATAGAACAGCGCGAAGCCGAAGGGCGGCGTCAGGAAGCTCGTCTGCAGGTTCATCGCCAGCAGCACGCCGAACCAGACCGGCGAGATGTCGCCCATCAGCACCACGGGGCCGAGCAGCGGCACGACGATGTAGATGATCTCGACCGCGTCGAGCATGAAGCCGAGCAGGAAGACGATGCCCATGACGAGCAGCACCTTGCCGAGCTCGCCGCCCGGCAGCAGCTCCATCAGCTCGGCGACGATCCTGTCGCCGGCGAAGCCACGGAAGACGAGCGACAGCATCGAGGCGGCGATGACGATGCCGAAGACCATGCCGGAGATCTTGATCGTCTCGACCGTGGCCAGTTGCAGCAGGCGTCCGCGCCACAGCCGGCGCGCCGCGACCAGCGAGCCGGCGAGGATGAGCGTGGCGCTTGCAAGCGCGGCCATGCCGGCCGGCGTGTCGATGGCCGCGCGACCGAGGCCGAAGACCCTGAGCGCGACCAGGCCGAAGGCGGAGACGCCGGCGAGGCCGATGACCACGCGCTCGGCCAGCCCGCGCGTGGCGGCGAAGGCGGCCATGAGCATGGCGCCGACCGCGCCGAGGCCCGCGGCCTCCGTCGCCGTCGCCACGCCGGCGAGGATCGAGCCGAGCACGGCGAGGATGAGCAGGATCGGCGGGAGAAAGGTGAAGAGCACTTCGCCCGGCGCGACGCGCGGCGACCGTGCCTCCCGCGGCGGCGCCGCCGGTGCGCGCAGCCGCAGGAGCAGCCATGCGGCATAGAGGCCGACCAGCACGAGGCCGGGGACGAGCGCGCCGGCGAACAGGTCGGCGACCGACACCGCCTGCGGCGAGAAATTGCCGGCCCGCTGCTGCGCTTCCAGATAGGAATTGCCGATCTGATCGCCGAGCAGGACGAGGACGATCGAGGGCGGTACGATCTGGCCGAGCGTGCCCGAGGCGACGATCAGCCCCGATGCCTGCCGCTTGTCGATCCCGGCATCCATCATCGGCTTCAGCGAGATCAGCACCAGCATGACGATGGTGGCGCCGATGATGCCGGTGGAGGCGGCGATGACGGTCGAGAAGGCGAGGACCGAAAGCGCCATGCCCTTGGGGCTGTCGCCCATCAGCCGCGCCAGCACCCTGAGCATCCGCTCCGCCAGCCCCGAACGCTCGAGGAACACGCCCATCTGCACGAAGAGCGGCACCGCCATCAGCAGCGTGTTGCTCATGACGCCCCAGACGCGAGCGGGGAACAGGTTGAGCAGATGGAGGTCGAACCAGCCCATCTGCGCGGCGACGAAGGCGACCAGCATCGGCGCGCCGGCGATGGCGAGGATGACGGGGATGCCGCTGACGATGCCGAGAAACAGCGCCACGAACATCACGACGAGGAAGATTTCCTGCACGATCATGCTTTGGCCGGCGGCTGGAATAGGACGGCGAGGCCCTGAAGGATCATCAGGACGGAAGCGACCGGCAGCGCGGTCTTGACGAGATAGAGATGGCCGAGCCCGCCCGGCGTGACCGAGCCCTCGCCGATGCTCCAGGCGAAGACGAGGTCCTTCCAGCCGGCCCAGACGATCAGCCCGAACAGCGGCACGAGCACCAGCACCCAGGCGATGGCGTCGGCCCGGCGCAGATAGGCGGGGCTCAGATGCTCGGAAACCATCTCGACGCGGACATGGGCGCCGCGCGCCAGCGCCAGCGGAACCGACAGGATGAGGAAGACCGCGAAGCCGTAGGTGGCGAGGTCCTGCAGCTTGATCGAGCCGGTGCCGAAACCGTAGCGCAGCACGACGTTGACCAGAACCATCGCCAGCATGACCCAGCCGGCGGCGGCGCACAAGGCCAGCGTCACCCGGTCGAGCACACGACACAGGACGAGATAGGTGGTCATTGACGGCTTTCTTCTCCCTGCTTCCCCTCGGGCGGCGCGATGCCGTCCCCTCATAGTCCGAACGGCGCGGCCATGCCACCGCTTTTGACGGCGCGGCGCCGGGGCGGGCAGGGGAGCAAAAAGAAAAAAGGCCGGGGGGAGGAGATCCCGGCCTTTTCTATGGAAGACCGGCGGGAGGAGGTGCCGGTCTCTTCAAGCCTGCGGCGCGGCGGGAGGAGGATACCGCCCCGCAGGCAAGATCGTGGAAGGCGCCTCAGGCGACCTTCAGTTCCTTGACGCTCTTCTCGAACACGTCCTTCAGCGGCTTGGAGACCTCTTCGGCGGCCTTGGTCGAGGCGGCCTGGAGATCCTTGGCCTGCTCGACGGCGGTTTCGAAGCTCTTGCGCACGAAGGCGGTCTGCAGCTCGATCACTTCCGAGAGCGACTTGGCGCCGACCAGCGCCTCGAGGTGGGCGAAGCCGGCCTCGGCGTTGGCGCGACCGGTGGCGATCGACTTCAGGGTGAACTCGCTGCCGGCGTTCTTGGCGGTCTCGAAGGTCGACTCGAGCGCCTTCTGGGCGGTCTCGGCGCCGGTCTTCAGCTTGGCATAGGCTTCCTTGGACTGCTCGACGCCCTTCTCGGCGAAGGCGCGGAGCTGGTCGGTGGCCTTCTCGGCGTCGAAGGTCGGGAATTCGGTCTTGGCGGTCTTGGTCATGATGCGCTCCTTGGGCTAGAGGGCAACCGTCTCTGGCGGCGCGGTTGCTGCATGCATTTGATGATGGCTATATAGACCATCTTTTTGTGCATTGCAACAAAAATGTTGCGATGCATCATTCGGTCCGTCGAAAGCCCGCCGGATTAACCAAGGCGCAAGATTCGGCGGCCACACTGGCCCCGGTTGTGGACGCGGGCCGGCCTTGCCTTTACTAATAAAGAGTTAATCAGAACGCCGCCTTTCGACAGCAGGTTTCAGGTCCGCTCATGGCTTCCGGCCGTTACTCGTTCATCGACATCGCCGTGCTCGAAAAGATCCGCGGCCGCTTCGCGGCGGGCGAGACGCTGATCCTGCTTTCGGCCGATCTCGAGCGCGTCATCTGGGCCAACGGGGCGGGCGCCAGGCTCCTCGGCCACCCCGACGTCGAGTCGGTGATGGATGCGGCCGCCGATCTCGGCTTCGTCGCCCGGCGGCAGATCGCGGCGGCGCCCGGCTTTCCGCGCATGGAGCGCGACCACGCGATGCTGGTGCGGCTGGCGCGCGGGGCGACGAGCCGGGCGATGCCGTTCGAGGTCGGCGCGCTGACCCTGCCGGACGGCACGCCGGCGGTGCTGCTCGCCGCCCCCGGCAGCGGCGAGCGCGACGGCATCGTCGCCGGCTTCGAGGAGGCCGGCTATTTCGCCGCGCTGGTCGATGGCGAGGGTGCGGTCATGGCCGCCTCGGAGAGCTTTGCCGGGCTGGAGATCGCCCCCGGGACGCTGGCGGGCCTCGTCGCGGAGGCCGCGCATGAAAGCGACCGGCTGGTCAAGCGGCTGGTGCCGGCCGGAGACCGCGCCGTTCCCGCCGGCTTCGCCCGGCTGACCGACGAGCCGGCCCTGCATCTGCTCATCGGCGTCGACGAGCCGGTCGAGGACGCGGCCGGGCTGGACGCGGAGACCGATATCGACGAGCCGGCGCCTTCCGACGCCGACATGCCGGAACGGCTGGACGAGGAACCTTCGCCGGCGCAGCCGCGTTCGCGCCCCGCTCCGGCCGCCGGCGATGCCGACGACTGGTATTTCGGCGCGCCGGACGTGGCGCCGCCGCGCACGGCTGCCGGACCCGGCCTTGCCGCCGGCCCGGTGCGCTTCGTCTGGCGCACCGACGCCAGCGGCGCGTTCAGCGTGGTCTCGCCGGAATTCGCCGCTGCGGTCGGCGCGCAGGCCGCCGACATCATCGGCCAACCCTTCCGCGAGGCGGCGACCCGCCTCGGCCTCGACGCCGACGGCGAGATCGCCAGCCTGCTCGACCGGCGCGACACGTGGTCGGGCCGCACGGTGCTGTGGCCCGTCTCCGGCACCGACCTCGCCGCGCCGGTCGATCTCGCGGCGCTGCCCGCCTACAACCGCGATCGCGTCTTCGAGGGGTTCCGCGGCTTCGGCGTCGTGCGCATGGACGACGTCGAGACCGACCCGCAGGCGCGGGGCCTGCGCCTTGGTCGCGTGCCGGAAGCCGAAGCCGCGCCGCCGGCGCCCGAGGCTGTCGATGAAGCGGAGGCCGTTCCGCCGCCCGCCGAAACGCCTGACCCGTTCATGAACGAGGTGCCGGTGATCTCGATCACCGACCGGCTGAAGCGGCGCGTCAGCGACAAGATCATCCGGCTGGCCGAGCACCGGCCGCCGCAACCCGAACCGGAAGCCGAGCCGGCGCACGAACCGCAACCGCAACCTTCGGCGCGGCAGCTCTCGCCGGGCGAGCGTACCGCCTTCGAGGAGATCCGGGCGCGTCTGCGGCGCGAGACCGGGGCGATTGAGGACGCGCCCGAAGAGTCCGCGCCGGAAGCCGCGAACCCGGAAGAGGAAGAGCCGGCGCAGACGAGCGCGGCCGCCGTCTCGGAGAAGACTTCGCCGTCCGACGCCGGGGCCGCCGATGAAGGCGACGGGGCGGAAGCCGCTTTCGCGCTGGAGGACGAGCCGGCCGGAGAGGCGCCGTCCGCCCTCGCCGGGATCGCCGATGAAGCCGGCGAGGCTGGAGCCGGTTTCGCGTCGGAGGATGAGCCGGCCGGAAAGGCGTCGTCCGCCCGCGCCGGGATTGCCGGGGAAGGCGACGAGGCGGAAGACGCTTTCGCGCCGGAGGACGAGCCGACCGGAGAGGCGCCGTCCGCCCGCGCCGGGATCGCCGATAAAGCCGACGAGGCGGAAGCCGGTTTCGCGCCGGAGGACGAGCCGGCCGGAAAGGCGTCGTCTGCCCTCGCCGGGATCGCCGATGAAGCCGGCGAGGCTGGAGCCGGTTTCGCGTCGGAGGACGAGCCGACCGGAGAGGCGCCGTCCGCCCGCGCCGGGAGCGCCGATGAAGGCGACGAGGCGGAAGACGCTTTCGTGCCGAAGGACGAGCCGACCGGAGAGGCGTCGTCCACCCTCGCCGGGACTGCCGGGGAAGGCGACGAGGCGGAAGGCGCTTTCGCGCCGGAGGACGAGCCGGCCGGGGAAGCCCTGTCCGCCCTCGCCGGAGCCGAGCGTCGGCCGGGCGTCGATCCCGAGCTCATCGCCGGCCTGCCGCTGCCGCTTCTCGTCCATGCCGGCGATGCGCTCTATTTCGCCAATGACGAATTTCTCGACCTGACCGGCTATTCGAGCCTCGACGCGCTGCGCGAGGCCGGCGGCCTCGACCGGCTGTTCGTGGATGGCGAGCAGGGTTCCGGGCAGGCGGATGCCGAAGGCGAGCCGCGCGCGCTGCGGCTGCGCCGGCGCGACGGCGAGATCGTCGCCATCGACGCGCATCTGCAATCCGTCGGCTGGGAAGGCGGCACGGCGCTGCTTCTGGCGCTGCGCCGGGCCGGACCGGCCGAGGACGCGCCCGCGCCGGTTCCCTTGCCGGTTGCCGATACGCAGGAGCTTGAACGGCACCTCGCCGAGCTGCGCACCATCATCGACACCGCCACCGACGGCGTGGTGCTGATCGCGCCCGAGGGGACGATCCGCAACATCAGCCGGCCGGCCGAGGCGCTGTTCGGCCTCGACAGCGCCGAGGTGGAAGGCCGGCCCTTCGCCTCGCTCTTCGCCATCGAGAGCCGCAAGTCGGCGGCCGACTATCTCGCCGGGCTCGCCGACAACGGCGTCGCCAGCGTCTTGAACGACGGGCGCGAGGTGATCGGGCGCGAGGCCGAAGGCCGCTTCATCCCGCTGTTCATGACCATCGGCAAGCTGCCGGGCGACAGCGGCTATTGCGCGGTGGTGCGCGACATCACCCAGTTCAAGCGCGCCGAGGAGGAACTGACCCAGGCCCGCGCCCAGGCCGAGCGCGCCTCGTCGCAGAAGACCGAGTTCCTCGCGCGCATCAGCCACGAAATCCGCACGCCGCTCAACGCCATCATCGGCTTTTCCGAGCTGATGATGGACGAGAAGTTCGGTGCGATCGGCTCGGACCGCTACCGCGACTATCTGCGCGACATCAACCGCTCGGGCAACCACGTGCTCGACCTCGTCAACGACCTGCTCGACATCTCCAAGATCGAGGCCGGCGAGCAGGAGATGAACTACGAGGCGGTATCGCTGAACGAGGCGCTGGCCGAGGCGGTGGCGATGATGCAGCCGCAGGCCAACCGCGAGCGCGTCATCATCCGCTCGTCGCTGGCCTCGCGCCTGCCGGAGGTGGTGGCCGACCTGCGCAGCGTGCGCCAGATCGCGCTCAACCTTCTGTCCAACGCCATCCGCTACACCCAGGCCGGCGGGCAGGTAATCGTCTCGACCGCTTACGAGCCCTCGGGCGACGTGGCGATGCGGGTGCGCGACACCGGCATCGGCATGACGCTGGCCGAGATCGACCAGGCGCTGAAGCCGTTCAAGCAGATCAACACGCTGAAGCGCGGCCGCCATGACGGCACCGGCCTCGGCCTGCCGCTGACCAAGGCCATGGTCGAGGCCAACCGGGCGCGGTTCTCGATCAGCTCGACGCCGGGCGAGGGCACGCTGGTCGAGATCGTCTTCCCCTCGACGCGGGTGCTGGCGGAGTAGTTCGCCGCCTGCCATCAAGGCCAAAAGAAAAAGCGCCCCGCAAGGGGCGCCTGGAAGGTTCGAAAAGGCTGCTACACGGGGCTTGAGCGAAACTGTCTACACGGGGGGCGCGGACGGGAGTGCCTTGCTCAAGTTACGCACGACTATCCCCGCAGAACCTTAACCAGTCCTTACCGGGACGGTTCGAAATTTACCGAATCTCATCTCTCGTCAAATCGCGGTAAATTTCGCGGTTACCCTTCGTTAACCCTGCCGCCGGGCGACGGGGTCATTCCCGCAGCGCCGGCAGGTCGCGATAGAGGTCGAGCGCCTCGGGATTGACCAGCGCCTCCTTGTTCTTGACGGCGCGGCCATGGATCACGTCGCGCACGGCAAGCTCGGTGATCTTGCCCGACTTGGTGCGCGGGATGTCGGCGATGGCGACGATCCTGGCCGGCACGTGGCGCGGGCTGGCGCCGGTCCTGATCTTGGCCTTGATCTTCTTCTCCAGCGCCTCGTCGAGCGCGACGCCTTCGGCCAGCCGCACGAACAGCACGACGCGCACGTCGCCGTCCCAGTCCTGGCCGATGCAGATCGCCTCCAGGACCTCCTCCATCTGCTCGACCTGGTTGTAGATCTCGGCTGTGCCGATGCGCACGCCGCCGGGGTTCAACGTCGCGTCGGAGCGGCCGTGGATGATGATGCCGCCATGCCCGGTCCATTCGGCGAAATCGCCGTGGCACCAGATATTGTCGAAACGCTCGAAATAGGCCGCGCGGTACTTGGCGCCGTCCGGGTCGTTCCAGAACATCAGCGGCATCGACGGGAAGGCGCGGGTGCAGACCAGCTCGCCCTTCTCGCCCCTGATCGGGCGGCCATCGTCGTCGAAGACGTCGACGGCCATGCCGAGGCCCGCGCCTTGGATCTCGCCGACATAGACCGGCTTCACCGGCACGCCGAGCACGAAGCAGGAGACGATGTCGGTGCCGCCCGAGATCGAGGCCAGGTGCACGTCGCGCTTGATGCCGTCATAGACGAAGCGGAAGTTTTCCGGCGCAAGCGGCGATCCCGTGGACGAGATGACGCGCACGGTGGAGAGGTCATGGGTGTCGATCGGCCGAAGGCCCGACTTGCGCACCGCGTCGATGAACTTGGCCGAGGTGCCGAAATAGGTCATCTTCTCGTCTCGCGCGTAGTCGAAGATGACGTTGCCGTCCGGGTGGAAGGGCGAGCCGTCGTAAAGCAGAAGCGTCGCGCCGGAGGCCAGCCCCGTCATCAGCCAGTTCCACATCATCCAGCCGCATGTGGTGAAGTAGAAGAAGCGGTCGCCGTCCTCGATGCCGGCATGGAGGCGGTGCTCCTTGACATGCTGGAGGAGGGTGCCGCCGGCCGAATGGACGATGCATTTGGGGATGCCGGTCGTGCCCGACGAGTAAAGGATGTAGAGCGGGTGGTCGAAGGGCAGCCGCTCGAAGGTGAGCGGCGCGGCCTGAAACGGCGCCAGCGCGGCCGACAGGGCCTCGGCCCTGTCGCTGCGGGCTGCCGCCTGTTCCGCGCTGCCGAGATAGTCGACGACGAAGGCGGCGCGGATCGAGGGGATCTTCGCCACGACGGCCGCGATCTTGTCGGCGACGTCGATGCGCTTGCCGGCATACCAGTAGCCGTCGGGGGCGATGAACAGCGCCGGCTCGATCTGGCCGAAGCGGTCGAGCACGCCCTGCTCGCCGAAATCGGGCGAGCAGGACGACCAGATCGCGCCGAGCGAGGCGGCGGCCAGCATCGCCGCCACCGTCTCCGCCATGTTGGGCATCATCGCCGCGATGCGGTCGCCCGGCTTGATGCCGTGGGCGCGGAAAAGCTGCTGCATGCGCGAGACGAGGTCGCGCAGCTCGTCCCACGACAGGCGGCGCGCCACCTTGTCCTCGCCGCGGAAGACGATCGCGTCGCCGCCGCCCGACTTCTTCAGGAGGTTTTCGGCGAAGTTCAGCCGCGCGTCGGGAAAGAAGCGCGCGCCGGGCATCCGGTCGCCGTTCTCCAGCACGCGCTGGCCGCGGGTCCCGACGACGCCGCACCAGTCCCACACCAGCGTCCAGAACGCCTCGCGGTCCTCCACCGACCAGGCGTGGAGCGCGTCGTAGCCGGCGATCGGCCGGCCGGCGGCCTTCGCCGCGGCCTCGATGAAGGCGGTGAGCGGGGCGGTCCTGATCGTCTCGGCGGACGGCGTCCACAGCGGCGTGGTCTCGGTCATGCGGTTCCTCCCGGCAAATCCTGCGCGACAACGGTTCGGTATAGTGGCGGTTAAACATCGGGACGCGGACGAAGACAAGCCGGGGAAAATACCATCCGCCGTGCTGGAATTCGCCATCGCCGGGACATAAAGGGTTGAAATGCGGATGGCGCGCGTATTGGTTAGCGCGTAGCGCGGGGCCGCGGCATCCGCAAGAGGGCGAGGCTGCATGCGAATCGTGTCGGTGAAGAAGGGCCTGGCGGCGCTCGCCGCGGTTGTCGTGCTCGGCCTTCTCGCCGTCTTCGCCCTGCCGTGGGTGGCCTCGACCCAGATCGTGCGCGACCGCATCGCCCATGAACTCGGCCTGTGGAGCGGCTATCGCGTGTCGCTGGGCGCGGCGCCCGTGCTCGACGTGTGGCCGGGCTTCAAGGCCACGCTCGAGAATGTCGCCTTCCACGACTGGACAAGTCGTGACAAGCCGCCGGTGCTCGAGGCCGAGCGGCTCGAGATCACGCTTTCGCCGCTGGCGGCGTTGCGCGGCAACGTCGTCTTTTCCGGCATGTCGGTGCATCGGCCGCTGCTGCGGCTGTCCGTGCCCGGCCCGGTGGTCGATCTGCCGGCCTCGCCCGGCGGCGGCCGCATGGTGGGCGCCTTCGAGGCCGCCCGCAGGGTCGTCGCAGGCAACCCGGCGAGCCCCGACGCCGGCGCGCTGCCCGACATCGCCTTCGGCACGGTCGAGTTCTTCGACGGACGCATCGCCGACGCCACGGGCGACCTCGTCACCAGCCTGCGCGGCCGGATCGTCTGGCCCTCGCTCAACCGCGGCGCGCGGGTGGCGGCGACCGGCATCTGGCGCGGCGAGAACGTCTCGGTCGAGGCGTCCGCGGCCGCGCCGCTGCTCTTGATGGCCGGCGGCCCGAGCGCGGTCGCCGCGTCGCTGAAATCGACGCTGCTGGAAGCCAGCTTCGAGGGCACGGCCAATTTTGCCGGCGAGGGTTATTTCGACGGGCCGGCGAAGCTCGCCTCGCCGTCGATCCGCCGCATGCTCGAATGGTCGCGCACCCCTATCGGGCCGGGCGCGGCGATCGGCGCGATGGCGCTGTCGGCGCGGCTCCAGGGCAACGCGCGGCGCCTGCGGCTCGACGAGACCGCGGTGACGCTCGGCGGCAACACCGGGCGCGGCGTGCTCGACCTTTCCTTCGCCGAGCCGGTGCCGGCGATCTCGGGCACGCTCGCCTTCGACAAGCTCGACCTGCGCTCCTTCCTGATGGCGTTCACGCCGTCGGCGCCGGGCGCGGGCAGCCTCGACGACCGCATCGACACCGCCTTTTCCGAGCAGCTTTCGCTCGATCTCCGGCTTTCCGCCGCCGCCGCCACGCTCGGCGCGGTGCCGCTGGCCGACATCGCCGCCTCGACCCAGATCAAGGGCACGCTCGCCGCCTTCGACATCTCCGATGCCACCGCCTTCGGCGGCGAGGTGCAGGCGGGCCTGCGCATCGAGGGCGCGGGCGCGGACAAGACCGTCGAGATGCGGCTCAACGCCAACGATTTCGACGCGCTCGCCCTCGCCAGGGCGGCAGGCGCGGAACGGCTCCAGCCGCAGGGGCGCGCCACGGTCTCGCTCATGCTCAAGGGCACCGGCAGCGACTGGAACGCCGCGCTCGGCCGGGCGGAGGGCTCGGTCTCGGCAACGCTGGGGCAGGGCGCGCTGGCCGGCTTCGACCTCGCCCGCTTCCGCGCGCTGTGGGAGGAGGGCGGCTTCTTCCCGCTGGCCGAGGTCGGCGGCGGCACGCTGCCGCTGCGCGGCGCCGATTTCCGCGCCCGCATCGTCAACGGCATCGCGCGGATCGACAAGGCCGACCTCATGCTCGACCAGCAGGCGGTGCTCTCGCTCGCCGGGGTCGTCAATTATCTCGGCCGGGCGCTGGCGCTGTCGGGCCACTTCGCGGTGGCGCAGCCGGACGGCAGCCGCGGCGACGTCTCCACCCCCTTCTTCGTCGGCGGCTCGTGGGATGCGCCCTTCGTGTCGCCGGCCTCGGCCGACTGAGGCGGCCACGTCCCGCATCCCTCCACTGTGTGCATTGTGCCACAGCGACGCCTTATCGTTCCCTTTGGCCCGCTTCCTCACGCATCCGTCAATTGACGAGCGCGCCGGGCGGCCGTTAACGTTTCTTTAACGGCTAAAAGAATCGGTGAACCAGGGGTTTCGGGCGGATGGTGGCCACATTCGACAAGTGGCGTGTGAGCTTGCTTGCGCTTTCGGCGCTGTTTCTGGCGGCGACCGCGGGCACGACCACGCAGGCGGCGGGGCCGGGCACGATGGCCACGGGCAGCCTGACGTCGCAGCCGATCGGCCATTATGAATTCTGCAGCGCCAATCCCAAGGAATGCAACGTCCGCTCGCGCCGGCGGGGGCCGTTGCTGCTCGACGAGGCGCTGCGCGCGCAGGTCTCGCAGATCAACGTCGCCGTCAATGCCGCGATCCGGCCGATGAGCGATTTCGACATCTACGGCAGGGACGAGGTCTGGGCCTATCCCGATCAGGGCGTCGGCGACTGCGAGGACTATGTGCTCGAGAAGCGCCGGCAGCTCGCCGCGATCGGCATCCCGCTGTCGCAACTGTTGATCACCGTGGTGCGCAAGCCCGACGGCGAGGGCCACGCGGTCCTGACGCTGCGCACCGACAAGGGCGACCTGATCCTCGACAATCTGCGCGACGACATGCGCGTCTGGCACGAGACCGGCTACCGCTATCTCAAGCGGCAATCGGGCGAGCATTCGGGCCGATGGGTGACGCTGATCGAGGACCGCAACATGCTTGTCGGCGCGGTACGCTGAGGGCGGCGGGAGCGCGTCGCGCCTCTCTCCGCTCCCCACTTTCCGGCGCAATCCGGGGGTTGATCGGCATCGCGGATGTGATAAAAGGCGGACACCGGACGGGCCGGGTGCACGCCCGGCCACGGCATTGGGGAATAGGTTAACGGTAGACCCGCGGACTCTGACTCCGTTAGTCCTGGTTCGAATCCAGGTTCCCCAGCCAGTTTTTCCTGCCAGTCCAATCCCCCTAGTCCGGCGCTTGAAGGCTTGCGCGACTCCCCTTATCTATGGCGTGTCATGCG
>Ga0172382_10005507_pt1 | contig 18858 bp, 18 predicted proteins | sample Leawel138RmetaG_FD_122245 | JGI IMG/M metagenome (GOLD analysis project Ga0172382, IMG submission 122245) | Leachate microbial communities from a municipal landfill in Southern Ontario, Canada - Leachate well 138R metaG | ecosystem: Engineered > Solid waste > Landfill > Unclassified | place...
AGGCAAGGTTGGCGTGCAGGGTATCGCTGATCAGGTGATAGCGACTCCAGCGTCCCTGCAGGTCGTCATCCTGACGCAATCGTTCCAGGGCCTGACGCAGCGCCGGACCACGCAGTTCATCATCCGCCAGGGCCGAAATCTGTTCGCTCGTGTGATTTTCCATAATGCTACCGCCTCAGGGGCTCGCCGTGTTTCGGGTTGCTGCCATATAACGCTTAGTCAATCAAGCAGGGGCTTGAGTTTCGTATCTATCGCCTCGCGCGCGCGAAAAATGCGCGAACGCACTGTGCCGATGGGGCAATTCATGGCCTCGGCAATCTCTTCATAGCTGAGGCCTTCCAGTTCCCGCAGGGTGATGGCCGTGCGCAGGTCTTCCGGCAGGTCGTCGATGGCCTGGAAGATGGTGCGCTCGATCTCGTCCTTGAGCGCCATGTGTTCGGGGGTGTCGCTTTCGCGCAGGGACAGGGAGGACTCCATGTCGAGCTGGACGGCATCCGCGGCATCGATGTCGGTGTCGGGCGGGCGCCGCCCCAGGGCAACCAGGTGGTTTTTGGCCGTATTGATGGCGATGCGGTACAACCAGGTGTAGAAGGCACTCTCGCCGCGGAAATTGGCCAGGGCGCGGTAGGCCTTGATGAAGGTTTCCTGGGCAACGTCGAGAGACTCATCCGGATCCCGTACATAGCGTGAAATCAGCTTGACGATCTTGTGCTGATATTTCTGAACCAGGAGGTCGAACGCGCGCTTGTCACCCTGCTGGACACGCGCGACGAGTTCCTGATCAACATGTTGCACGCCCATGGGGGCCTACCCTTTCATCCTTTGTTCCGGGCGACACCCCTGCTGGACACAGGCTATAGACTGCCGCTGCCGTCAGGAGTTCGCCAAAACATTACGTTTTTCGTATAGTTGCGCATCATAAACAAGCCGCCCCCCCAGGGCCAGCATCCTTTCATCTTCCCGCCCGAGGCTACCGTTGCGCGACTCCATGCAAGGCGAACAGCAACACTATGATGTTTTGGTCATCGGCAGCGGCGCCGCGGGCCTGACCGTGGCCCTCAACCTGCCCGCCTCGCTGCGCGTGGCCATCCTGGCCAAGGCGGTCAGCGCCGAGGGCTCCACCTTCTATGCCCAGGGCGGCGTGGCGGCGGTGCTGGATGCCCACGACTCGGTGGAGTCCCATATTGCGGATACGCTCGACGCCGGTGCCGGCCTGTGTCACGCCGACGCGGTGCGCTTCACCGTGGAGCACAGCCGGCAGGCGATCCAGTGGCTCATTGACGAGGGCGTCGCGTTTACCGGTGAAGATGGCCATGCCCAGCCGCATGACTATCACCTCACCCGTGAGGGCGGCCACAGCCACCGCCGGGTGATCCATGCCGCCGACGCCACCGGCCGCGCCATCGAGACCACCCTGCTCGACCAGGCCCGTGCCCGTACCCACATCACCCTGCACGACAACCATATCGCCGTCGACCTGATCACCAGCGCCAAGCTGGGCCGTAGCGGCAACCGCGTGCTGGGCGCCTATGTGCTGGACCGCAAGCGCGGCAAGGTGGAGGTGCTGCGCGCCCGCAGCGTGGTACTGGCCACCGGCGGCGCCAGCAAGGTCTACCTGTATACCTCCAACCCGGACATCTCCACCGGTGACGGCATCGCCATGGCCTGGCGCGCCGGTTGCCGCGTGGCCAACATGGAGTTCAACCAGTTCCACCCCACCTGCCTGTATCACCCCAAGGCCAAGTCCTTCCTCATCACCGAGGCGCTGCGCGGCGAGGGCGGCATGCTGTTGTTGCCGGACGGCAGCCGCTTCATGCAGCGTTTCGACCCGCGCGGCGAGCTGGCGCCGCGCGACATCGTGGCCCGTGCCATCGACCACGAGATCAAGCGCCTCGGCGTGGAGTGCCTGTACCTGGACATCAGTCACCGCCCGGCGGAATTCATCCAGAGCCATTTCCCCACCGTCTATGCCCGCTGCCTGGAGTTCGGCATCGACATCACCCGCGAGCCGATCCCGGTCGTGCCCGCCGCCCACTACACCTGCGGCGGCGTGATGGTCGATCTCAATGGCCGTACCGATATCAACGGTCTGTATGCCGCCGGCGAGGTGACCTTCACCGGCCTGCACGGCGCCAACCGCCTGGCCAGCAACTCGCTGCTGGAATGCCTGGTATTCGGCCGCGCCGTCGCCATGGACATCGCCGCCCGCCTGGCCGAACTGCCGCCGGTGGACGCCCTGCCCGCCTGGGATGAAAGCCGCGTCACCGATTCCGACGAGGAAGTGGTGGTGGCGCACAACTGGGACGAGCTGCGCCGCTTCATGTGGGACTACGTGGGCATCGTGCGCACCGACAAGCGCCTGCAACGGGCCAAGCGCCGCGTCGACCTGCTGGGCAGCGAGATCCACGACTACTACGGCAATTTCCGCGTCACCAACGACCTGCTGGAACTGCGCAACCTGGTGCAGGTGGCCGACCTCATCATCCGCTCCGCCATGGCGCGCAAGGAAAGCCGCGGCCTGCACTACACCCTCGACTATCCCGACACCGCGCCCGGCAACCCGCACGACACCATCCTGGTGCCGGACAACTCGCCGCTGCGTTAAGCGGACAGGTGCGCGGGGCAGGGTGCGAGATACGAGGAACGATCTCGCTACGCTCGTGTTGCCATCAATAAAACAATCGTGCGCACCGCGCACAGCGTTTTCGTATCTCGCACCTTGTCCCTCGTACCTGTGTTCCTCACACCCGCTCCAGCCGCAGCGCGGCGCGCAGGGCGCGGAACTGGTCCGGTGGCAGGCTGTCGCCGAACAGGATGGCCGTATGGCGGCGGCCGCCTTCTTCGCGCAGGAGCAACGCGACCAGCCAGGGCGTGAGCAGGGTTTCCGGCAGAATGCATACCGGCACCACCGTATCGTCGCCCCGGTGCCACAACCAGCCACCGTCGCTTTCGCGGGCCAGTTTTACCGGTTGCAGGAGACGGCGGCGGTAATGGCGATGGCTGAACCACAGCGGCGGCAGCACGGCGGCCGGCCAGATGAATTGCAGCGACAGGATGACCAGCAGGATGGCGCTGGCCAGGTGACTCAGCAGCAGCAGACGCAGCAGACGCCGCGAAGGCCGGGGTTCAAGGTACAGCGGCGTGACGGATGCATGCGATGACATGGGCGAGGTCTCCATCCCTGGCCTGCTTCGTTCCGAGCAGATATTCCAGCAACTCCTGATCCGGCAGCGCCAGCAGGCGCGCGAAATCCGCGCGCTGCCGCTCATCCAGCGCGTCATAACCACGCTGCACAAAGTCACTGAGCAGGATGTCCAGCTCCAGCATCCCACGTCGGCAGCGCCACGCCAGTTTCCGCGCACCGATGGTGTCGTCCATCACTGGCATCTTGTAACCTGCAACTTGTATCTGCCTATCAAACCTGATGCTTCAGCATCAAGGCCTTGATGCGGCCGATGGCCCGCGTCGGATTGAGTCCCTTGGGACAGACCTCGACGCAGCTCATGATGGTATGGCAGCGAAACAGGCGGTACGGCCCGTCCAGCTCCGCCAGACGCTCGCTCTTGGCATGGTCGCGGCTGTCAGCCAGGAAGCGCCAGGCCTGCAGCAACGCCGCCGGACCGCGGAACTGCTCGGGATTCCACCAGAACGATGGACAGGCCGTGGTGCAACAGGCGCACAGGATGCACTCGTACAGGCCGTCGAGTTCGGCACGCTGCGCGGGGGTCTGCAGACGCTCCACCTCCGGCTCCGGGTCGTGGGCGATGAGATAGGGTTTGACGGCACGGTAGTGGTGATAGAACTGGCTCAGGTCCACCACCAGGTCGCGGATCACCGGCAACTTCGGCAACGGCCGCACCGTCACCGGCTCGCGCAGCTCCGCCAGCGGCGTGACACAGGCCAGCACGTTGCGGCCGTTGACGTTGAGACCGTCGGAGCCGCACACCCCCTCGCCGCAGGAGTGACGGAAGGTCAGACCTTCGTCCTGCGCCGCCTTCAGCTCCAGCAGGGCATCGCGCAGCATCATCCCCGGGCGTACCTCATGCAGTTCGAAGCTCTGCATGTACGGGGCGCTGTCGGTCTCCGGATTGTAGCGATGAATGATGAATTTCATGGCGACGCGCGGATCAATAGGTTCTTTCCTGCGGCGGAAAGCTGTCCACCGTCAGCGGCTTCATGCGCACCGGCTTGTAGTCCAGCATACGGCCCTCGCGCAAGAACAGCGTATGGCGCAGCCAGCGCTCGTCGTCCCGTTCGGGGTAGTCGACACGGCTGTGTGCGCCGCGGCTCTCGGTACGCCCCAGCGCCGAGGTGACGGTGGCCACTGCCAGCTCCATCAGATTTTCCAGCTCCAACGCCTCGATGCGCGCCGTGTTGAACACCTGGCTGTGGTCGCGCAGCACGGCATCCTGCAAACGCTGCTGCAGCTGCAGTACTTTATCCATGCCCTGCTCCAGTACTGCCTGGCTGCGGAACACGCCGCAATGATCTTCCATCACCTGCTGCAGTTCACGCCGCAGGCCCTCCACGCCCTCGCCGTCACCGCGCCGCCCCCAACGCGCCAGCCGCGCCAGCGCCTGCTCCACGCTGGCCGGGTTGGGCGGGCGGTGATAACGGTTTTCGCGCAGATAATCGATGATGTCGTTGCCGGCAGCACGGCCGAACACCACGATGTCGAGCAGCGAATTGCCGCCGAGGCGGTTGGCGCCATGCACCGAGACACAGGCGCACTCGCCCACTGCGTACAGCCCCGGCACCACCTCCTCGCCCTGCCCGGCCGGCACCACCACGCGGCCATGGCGATCGGTGGGGATCCCGCCCATGGTGTAGTGGGCGGTGGGATAGACGGGGATTGGCGCCTGGGCCGGATCGATATGCAGAAAGGTCTTCGACAGCTCACGGATCGCCGGCAGACGTTCGGCCACCACGTCTTCGCCCAGGTGATCCACCTTGAGCAGCACGTGATCCCCCTGCGGGCCGCAGCCGCGCCCCTCCTTCACCTCGGTGTAGATGGCGCGACTCACCACATCGCGGCTGGCGAGGTCCTTCGCCTGCGGCGCATAGCGCTCCATGAAGCGCTCACCATGTTTGTTGATCAGGTAGCCGCCCTCGCCGCGCACGCCCTCCGAGATCAGCATGCCCTTGCCGGCGATGCCGGTGGGGTGGAACTGGAAGAACTCCATGTCCTGCAGCGGGATACCGGCACGCAGCGCCATGGCCATGCCGTCGCCGGTATTGATGCGCGCGTTGGTGTTGGTGCGAAACAGCTGGCCGGCACCACCGGTGGCAATCAAGGTGGTCTTGGCCTCGATGAGCAGCGGCTCGCCCGTTTCGATCTCCAGCGCCAAGGCGCCGAGGATGTAGCCCTGCTCGTCGCGGATAAGGTCGACGGCAAAATATTCATCGAAGAAGTGGGTGCGGGCACGGATGTTCTGCTGATACAGGGTGTGCAGGATGGCGTGGCCGGTGCGATCCGCCGCGGCACAGGCGCGCGCCGCCTGCTCGCCGCCGAAGTTCTGGCTCTGGCCGCCGAAGCGGCGCTGGTAGATGCGGCCGTTGGGCAGGCGCGAGAACGGCACACCGGCGTGTTCCAGCTCGATGACGATGTTGGCCGCGGCGCGGCACATGTACTCGATGGCATCCTGGTCACCTAGATAGTCGCTGCCCTTGATGGTGTCGTACATGTGCCAGTGCCAGTTGTCGGGCAGCACGTTGGCCAGCGCCGCATTGATGCCGCCCTGCGCCGCCACCGTGTGCGAGCGGACGGGAAACACCTTGGACACCACGGCCACGCTGGCCTCGGCGCGGGCCAGCTGCAGCGCGGCACGCAGGCCGCCGCCACCGGCACCGATGACCAGGGTATCGAACTTGCGTGTCGCCAGAGACCGCATCACATCACTCCGATCAGGATGCGTACCAGCCATACCGCCAGCACCAGTAGCCAGACCCACAGCAGGGCCAGCAGGGCCAGGCGCAGCAGCGGCAGCCGCACATAATCCAATATCACATCGCGCATGCCGACCCAGGCATGCACCAGCAGGGCGATGAACAGCAGCGTGGCACCGATGGTCATGGCCGGTTGCGCCCACAGCGCGTGCCAGGCGGCATGATCGGGGATCGGCCTGAGCAGGAAATAAATGGTCGCCCACAGCGCATAACCGGCCAGATACAGGGCACTCAGCCGCTGCAGCATCCAGGCCCGCAGGCCGCTGATCTGGTGGCTCATGGCCACAGCACTCCGAGGCCCAGCGCAAGCAGACCGGCGATGCCGACCCACCAGGCGCTGCGCCGGGCGGCACGGCGCCCGACGCCCAGTTCAGCATCGATGAGCAGCAGGCGCAGCCCGGCCAGGAGATGGTGGATCAGCGCCCACAGCAGCAGCGCGCCGGCCAGATGCATCGGCCAACTGTCCAGAATGTGTTGTGCCGCGGCAAAACCGTCGGCATCGGCCAGTGAGCGCTCCAGCAGCCAGAGGCCCGGCGCCAGGGCCAGAAACAGCAGGATGCCGGACAGACGATGGGCGATGGATACCAGGGCCGTGACCGGCAGATGCAGTTGCAGCAGATGGAAGAAAACCGGGCGATGGCGATGGGGCGTCATGGGTTGAGAAGTATACCAGAGCCCCAATAACCCAGATGTTTGCCATTTCACTCCGGTATTACCAAGACCGGGCTATTTGGCTATGATGGGACCATCTCAAGCGTATGAGGAACCGGGCATGTTGAGCGAATGGCAGGCTTTTCTGCAGCAGGCGGGCGCCACCCTCGCCGCCGGGCGCGTGGAGCATTTCGGCGCACCGGAGGCGGAGCGGGCGGCAGCACTGCAAGGGGACATCGTCGTCGACCTGTCCCATTTTGGCCTGTTGCGGGTGGAAGGCGCAGACAGCCTGACCTTCATGCAGGGCCAGTTCACCAATGACGTACGGCAGGTCAGTGCCGGACACAGTCAGCTCAGCGGGCATCTCAGCCCCAAGGGCCGCCTGCTGAACATCTTCCGCCTGTTCCAGCGTGATAACGCCTATTACCTGCGTGTGCCGGCGGAACTGGTGCAACCGGCGCTGGAACGCCTGCGCAAATACGTGCTGATGTCCAAGGTCACCCTGGCCGATGCCGGCGACAGCCTGTTGCGCATCGGCGTCTCCGGCCCCCATGCCTTTGCCCGGTTGGCACAGGAACTGGACCACATGCCGCAGGCAGCCGATGCGGTGGCCCACGGCAACGGCCTCACCGTGATCCGTATTGCCGGCCCCCACCCCCGTGCCGAGGTATATGGCGATGCCGCCAGCGTGAAGGCGCTGTGGCAAAAGCTGAGTCCCCTGGCCACACCCGCCGGCGCGTCGGCCTGGGCCCTGCTCGACATCCACGCCGGCCTGCCCAATCTGCTGCCGGCCAATGTCGAGGCCTTTGTGCCGCAGATGGTGAACCTGCAGCTGGTCAACGGCGTCAGCTTCCGCAAGGGCTGCTACACCGGCCAGGAAGTGGTGGCGCGCATGCAGTACCTGGGTACGCTGAAGCGACGCATGTATCTGGCCCATATCGCCAGTGACGACGTGCCTGTCGCCGGAACCGAACTGTACTGCAGCAACTCCGACAGCGGCCAGGGCGCCGGCAAGGTGGTGGATGCCCAGCCAGCCCTAGGCGGTGGCGTCGACATGCTGGTCGTCGTGCAGGTATCCCTGCTGGAGGACAATGACGAGGTACGCATCGGTGATGCCACCGGCGCAACCCTGACCTTCAAGTCGCTGCCCTATGCCTTTCCGGCCGAGGCGCAGGACACCGGAAGTTAACACCACAAAAACAAGGAATCACCGTGACTGACATCAGCCGCCAGTTTTACGACGAACTGCTCGCCGACCTGGAGCACAACCGCCTGGTCCTGCCCACCCTGCCCGAAGTGGCCCTCAAGGTGCGCGATGTAGTGGACGACCCGGACTCCTCCATAGGGGATCTGGTCAAGATCATCGTCAGCGATCCGGCCCTGAGCGCCCGCCTGATCCAGGTGGCCAACAGCCCGTTGATGCGCGCAGGGCGGCAGATCGAGAGCGTCGATGCCGCAGTCAGCCGCCTCGGCATGCGCATCGTGCGCGACCTGGCCACCAGCATGGTCATGCAGCAGATGTTCCAGGCCACCTCCGACGTGACCGACCAGCGCCTGCGCCAGCTGTGGGAACACAGCACCGAAGTGGCGGCCATCTGTCACGCCCTGGCCGGGCAGTTCACCAAGCTGAACCCGGAACAGGCCTTGCTCGCCGGTCTGGTGCACGATATCGGCGCCATGCCGATTCTCACCAAGGCGGAGGACTTTCCGGAACTGCTGCAGAATGAGAAGGCACTGGATTGGGTCATCAAGGAACTGCATCCGCGCATCGGCGGTGCCATCCTGCGTTCGTGGAATTTCCCGCCGGATCTGGTGGATGTGGCCGAGCAGCATGAGAACATGGGCTACAACTCGGCCGCCACGGATTTCGTCGACGTGGTGATCGTCGCCAATCTGCAAAGCTATCTGGGCGGCGACCATCCTCTGGCGCAGCAGGACCTGACCAAGGTCCCCGCCTTCGCCAAGCTGGGCCTCAGCCCGGATGTGAACGTGATCGAAATGGAAGAAACGGCCGATGCGATCCGCGAAACCCAGCAGCTGCTGAGTATTTGATAGCACACCAGCAATGCAAAAGGCCGGCTCCCGCAAGGGAGCCGGCCTTTTGCATTTACAGCCCGAGACTGGAATCTGCTTACATCGGCCGCATGTGTGGAAACAGCAGCACATCGCGGATGGAGGGCGCGTCGGTGAACAGCATCACCAGACGGTCGATGCCGATACCCTCACCCGCCGTCGGCGGCAGGCCATGTTCCAGGGCGACGATATAGTCCGCATCGAAGTGCATCGCTTCGTCATCGCCGGCATCCTTCTCCGCCACCTGCTTGCGGAAGCGTTCCGCCTGGTCCTCGGCATCGTTCAACTCGGAGAAGCCATTGGCGATCTCGCGGCCGCCGATGAAGAACTCGAAACGGTCGGTCACCGTCGGGTCGTCATCGTTGAGGCGCGCCAGCGGCGAGATTTCGGTGGGATAGGCGGTAATGAAGGTCGGTTGCATCAGCTTGTGCTCCACCGTTTCCTCGAAGATCAGCGTCTGCACCTTGCCCAGGCCGAAGCTCGGCTTCACCTCCTGCCCCAGCTTGCGGGCGATCGCGCTCGCCTCCTCCAGACTCTCCAGCTGTGCTGCGGTGATCTGCGGATTGTAGGCGAGGATCGACTCCTTCATGGTCATGCGCTTGAAGGGAGAGCCGAAATCGAACTCCTGGCCCTGATAGGTGATGGTGGTGGTGCCGAGGATATCCTGCGCCAGGGAACGCAGCATTTCCTCGGTGGTGTCCATCAGGTCGCGGTAATCGGCATAGGCCTGATAGAACTCGATCATAGTGAACTCGGGGTTATGCCGTGTCGACAGCCCCTCGTTGCGGAAGTTGCGGTTGATCTCGAACACGCGCTCAAAACCGCCCACCACCAGACGTTTCAGATACAGCTCGGGCGCGATGCGCAGATAGAGGTCCATGTCGAGGGCGTTGTGATGAGTGACGAAGGGACGCGCACTGGCGCCGCCCGGAATCACGTGCATCATCGGCGTCTCCACCTCGAGATAACCGTGCGCCACCATGAATTCACGGATCAGATGAATGATCTGCGAACGGATGCGGAAGGTATTGCGCGACACATCGTTGGAGATCAGATCGAGGTAACGCTGGCGATAGCGCGTCTCCTGATCGCTCAGACCCTGCCACTTCTCCGGCAGTGGGCGCAGCGACTTGGTCAGCATGCGGATGCTGTCCACCCGCACCGACAGTTCGCCGGCCTTGGTACGGAACAGCACGCCCTCGGCGCCGACGATGTCGCCGATGTCCCAGCGCTTGAAATCGTCATAGGCATCCGCACCGATGCTGTCACGCTGTACGAACAGCTGGATCTGGCCGGCCATATCCTTGATGTGGGTGAACGACACCTTGCCCATGACGCGCTTCAGCATCATGCGGCCGGCCACGGCGACGCGTACGCCGGCGCTCTCCAGCGCCGCTTCGTCCAGCTCACCGTAACGGGCGTGCAGCTCGCCGGTCATGACGTTGCGGCGGAAATCGTTGGGAAAGGCGTTGCCGCGCTCGCGCAGCGCCTGCAACTTGGCACGTCGCTCGGCGATCAGCTTGTTCTCGTCCTGGGTCTTCTGTTCTTCGCTCATGACTGTTCCGCAATAAGTTCTGATCGCCGCCCTACAGCCCGGATTTCAGGCTGGCCTCGATGAAATCGTCCAGGTCGCCATCCAGCACCGCCTGGGTATTGCCGGTTTCCACGCCGGTGCGCAGGTCCTTGATGCGCGACTGATCCAGCACATAGGAACGGATCTGGCTGCCCCAGCCGATATCCGACTTGTTGTCCTCCAGCGCCTGTTTTTCCGCATTGCGCTTCTGCAGCTCCATTTCGTACAGCTTGGCGCGCAGCTGATTCATCGCCGTATCGCGGTTCTGATGCTGGGAGCGTTGGTTCTGGCAGGCGCAGACTATGCCGCTGGGGATATGGGTGATACGCACCGCCGATTCGGTACGGTTGACGTGCTGACCGCCGGCACCGGAGGCGCGGTAGACATCGACACGCAGATCGGCCGGATTGATCTCGATATCGATGTTTTCATCCACCTCGGGGGACACGAACACCGAGGCGAACGAGGTATGGCGGCGGTTGCCCGAGTCGAACGGCGATTTGCGCACCAGGCGATGCACCCCGGTCTCGGTACGCAGCCAGCCGTAGGCATAGGAGCCTTCGAAACGGATGGTGGCGCTCTTGATGCCGGCGACTTCGCCGTCGGAAACCTCCATCAACTCGGTCTTGAAGCCGCGCCGCTCGCCCCAGCGCAGGTACATGCGCAACAGCATGCTGGCCCAATCCTGCGCCTCGGTGCCGCCGGAGCCGGCCTGGATATCGAGGAAGGCATTGTTGGCGTCCATCTCGCCGGAGAACATGCGGCGGAACTCCAGCTCGCCGAGGCGTTTGTCGGCCTTTTCCAGGTCCGCTGCCACCTCGCCCAGCATGGCCTCGTCCCCCTCGTCACCGGCCATCTCCAGCAACTCTTCGGAGTCCCCCAGGATGCGGTCGAGGCCTTCGATGGTACCGACGACCTCTTCCAGCTGGGCGCGTTCGCGTCCCAGGGCCTGGGCGCGCTCGGGCTCATTCCAGACGTCGGGGACCTCCAGCTCGCAGATGACCTCGGTCAGACGTTCGCTTTTGACAGCGAAGTCAAAGATACCCCCTCAGGGCGTCGAGGCGCCCCTGCATCTCTTTGATGCTACGGGAAAGTGCGTTGAATTCCAGCATGGTTCCAGGATGGCGAAACGAAAAACGGGATGATACTACAGCCGGCGCTGCCGGGTGAACAGATTGGCCAAGATTCCTGGGATCTTGCCGGTGGGCACACCGCACCGACAGCGAAGGCCCCGCTGGCACGGCACCGCAGGACTGCCGCCCCGCACTGCCGCGCCCTGCAATAAAAAAGTCTACAGGCCCTTGAGGACCGTGCTGCAACGAGCCATCAGCGCCTCGGCCTTTTTCTCGTCGATGAGCAGGCGTACCACCTTCTTGCAGCTGTTCACCACTTCCTGCAAGCCTTCCGGGCTATCCGGGGCCGCCTCCAGCTTGCTGACAATTTTGCCGGCATCGGCGCCCAGGACTTCATTGGCGATGGCGATCAACGCTGCCTTGATGGTGGGAATGTCCTGATTGTCCGGCACCGCACAGGTGTCATCGCTCACCTTGCTGCCCTGGCCGCCGATGGTAATAAAACCCTGCTCAGCCAAGGCACCCAGGCTTCCCCGGACATCCGGCAGGGCAGCGCCCTTTTCGTCCACCAGTTCCTGGACCGACGACTTGCCGTCAATCAGTATCAACACGTAGCGAAGATTGCGATCCAGGCCGTACTTGCGGCTCTGAATCTCCTCTTCCCCCTTGGAGGTCTTGGTTACAATCGCACTGAGGTCCATATCAGTCTGTCAGCTCCTGAATAATCCGGTAAATCAGCTTTACCGTAATCAGCACGTAGATGGCACCGAAGAAGAAGATCAGCGAAGCGATCAGGCGCATCAGCTCTGCCGGCAGAGCGCCGAAGAACGGGGTCGCGAGATAGCCGACGCTGAACAGTACCACCAGAAGAACCAGGAAATTCCAGCGTTTGCCGATGACGCCGCCGGGAATCTTGGACTTGAGCGTGTACACCTGGAGCAAACAGAAGATCATCACCAGAATGGCGGCAAAACTGATGATCAAAGAGATATTGAAATTATAGATACCTTGCATGTTCCCCTCCTTTGTTGTGTTTTTGTGGTGCTACTCACGGTCTGTGGTGACCGTTGTAATTATGGTGTTTGTTTGGAACATACATCTCGCCGCGCCGACTGGTCAAGAGTGCCTGCTGGGCATCCCCCATCAGCGGTACAACTCAATTATCCAGCCGCTCCATATATTCCACTATTAGTTGTACGGATTTGCGCTCACGGTACTCATTCACGTCCAGACGAAAGGCCAGCCTCACCTTGTCAGTCACCCCCTGCCATTGCGCTACATCGGCATGGAAGGCAATGGCATCCACCGTCAACTGTTCCCCCTCCCAGCGCAGCAACAATTTGACGTGTTTCTCTCCCACCACCCGCTGCGAGACGACGGTGAATACCCCGTCGAACAATGGCTCGGGAAATCCCTGGCCCCAGGGCGCGAGAAAGCGCAAATATTCAGCCAGCTCCAGCGTTGCCTCGTGCGCCGACAGTTCACCATCACTGAGCAGCTCATGCACCAGGGGCTGCGTCCCCAGCTGGCGCTTAACCTCGTCATCGAAGGCACGGCGGAAGGCCTCCAGCGCATCACGGCGCAGGGTCAGCCCGGCCGCCATGGCGTGACCGCCGAATTTTGCCAGCAAGCCCGGATGCTGCGCCGCCACGGCATCCAGCGCATCACGGATATGCAGTCCCGGCACCGAACGTGCGGAACCCTTGATTTCATCGCCGCCGCTGTCGGTGAAGACGACCACCGGTCGGTGCAGGCGATCCTTGATGCGCGAGGCCAGGATACCGATGACGCCCTGGTGCCAGCTGGGGTCGTAGAGGCACAGGCCGAGGGGCAGTTCGGCGCTCTCCTCCAGATGCATGCGCTGCAACTCGGCCAGCGCCTGCTGCTTCATTTCATCCTCGACGCCGCGCCGTTCGAGATTGAGCTGATCCAGGCTTTGCGCCAGCGCCCGCGCCTCGCTCATGTTTTCGCTCAACAGGCAGCGAATGCCCAGGCTCATGTCATCCATGCGCCCGGCGGCATTGAGACGCGGCCCGAGGGCAAACCCCAGGTCTGCCGCCACCAGGCGATGCGGCTGCCGCCCGGCCACCTCGAACAAGGCCTGCAGCCCGGGGGAAAGGCTTCCCGCCCGCATGCGTGCCAGCCCCTGCGCCACCAGGATGCGGTTGACCTGGTCCAGCGGCACCACATCGGCCACCGTGCCCAGCGCGACCAGGTCCAGCAGCTGGGCCAGGTTCGGTTCGGCGATGCCGCTGCGGGCAAACCAGCCATCCTGGCGCAGGCGGCTGCGCAGGGCCAGCATCACGTAGAAGATGACGCCGACGCCGGCGAGGGTCTTGGCCGGGAAGGCATCTCCCGGTTGGTTGGGATTGACGATGGCGTCGGCGGGAGGGAGTTGCGCCGCCGGCAGATGATGATCGGTAACCAGCACCTTGATCCCCAGCGCCTGTGCCGCGGCCACACCCTCGAGGCTGGAGATGCCGTTGTCCACCGTGACGATCAGATCTGGACTGCGCGCCGCGGCCACGGCCACGATCTCCGGCGTCAGGCCGTAGCCGTACTCGAAGCGGTTGGGGACCAGAAAATCCACCTGCGACGCGCCCAGCAGACGCAGTGCGCGCAGGGCCAGCGCCGTGCTGGTGGCGCCATCGGCATCGAAGTCGCCGACGATCAGGATACGCTGCTGGTGTGCCACCGCCTGCGCCAGCAGTTCCGTCGCCGCCTCGATGCCGCGCAGCAGCGTGAACGGCGGCAGGCGCTCCAGGGTGTGCTGCAGTTCATCCTGGTGCTGAATGCCGCGGCTGGCGCAGACCCGCGCCGCCAGCGGCGGCAGCGCCGGCGACAGGGCATGGCAATGCTCCGGCACCGGGCGACGGATGATGGGACGATTTTTCTTTGTCATGCCTTGTTCCGGAAGAGCGAAGAACCGGGCGAGGATCGGCTTAAATCAGATTCGCCAACGGCCGACGGCGCCGCCACCAGCGGCGAGCGGCGCGCCGATCCAAACGGTAGCTGCACGGTGTGGCGGTCAAATGGATATCGAGCTGCACCAGCTCACCGCGGCGCAGCGCATCCAGCAACGGCATGAACCGGGCCATATCCGACGGCAGCAACTCATCTTGCAACAACACCAGGCTGCTGCCTGTCCCCTGCAGCCAGGCACCGTCCTCGGCAACGGCCGTCGTACAGGGAATGCCGGCACGGGCGGCGAAACCACGCAGCAGCGAGGCATCACCATACAGTGCCTGCCAGGGCAGCGGTGCCAACGCCGGCATCACCGCCCCGCCCCAGAGCCACAGACTGTTGATGGCCGGCAGCCCGCTGTCACGCCGCCGGCCATTGACGGCGCTGGCGTGAAACAGCATCTGGATTTCATTCAATGCCGCCTGCAGCCGGAGAGCGTCGTGCCCCTGCGGGCGTGAGGCCCACACATCGCAGCCCTCGGCACCGTCCGGCACTGTGGTACACACCTGCAAGGGCTGCGGCAGACGCAGATACCAATGTGCCGGCCGCGGCGCAAAAAGTTGCCAGCCGTCGTCACGATACAGTGCATTGAATTCCGCGGTGAGTGCCGCGGCCTCCGTCGCCGTTATTGCCAGGGATTCGGCACGGGCGGCGAGATAGAGCCTGTCCTGATCGGCGACCAGATGCACCGGCTCCGCACACAGCCAATAGCCGCTGCCGGCATCCAGGCCATCGCCCAGTGCGCACAGCGGGCCGAGCGGCGGATCCGATTCCGTAGCCGTCAGATTCGCCAGCTGCAGCAGGCGCTGCTGCAATGAGGTGGGCAGGGCACAGTGGCGGTCGCTGCGTGCCAGCATGGTTTCCAACGCCGGCAGCCGTTGCTGCACGGAAGCTGGAACATGGGGGAGCAACAGCGTGAGGGAGCGACTCATGGCAACAGAGGAAAGCCGCAAGTGCGCGTGCAACTTGTCACTTGCAACTTTCCTCCTGTATCTGCCTTTAAGCCATGTTGTCGAGGATCGCCTTCTTCACCGCATCGAGCTTGGCTTCGACGGTGAGCATGGGCGAGGTGCTCTGCTTGATGGCGGTATCGGGGTCCTTCAGGCCATGGCCGGTGAGGGTGCACACCACCTTGCTGCCTTCGGGGATCTTGCCGATCTTGATGTCGCGCAGCGCGCCGGCCAGCGAGGTGGCGGAGGCCGGTTCGCAGAACACGCCTTCCTTCTCCGCCAGCAGCTTCTGGGTGGCGAGGATCTCTTCGTCGCTGCATTCGTCGAACCAGCCCTTGGATTCCTTCTGTACCACCCAGGCCTTGTCCCAGCTCTGCGGGTGGCCGATGCGGATGGCGGTGGCGACGGTCTCCGGGTTGTCGACCATGTGACCGCGCATGAACGGCGCGGCACCGGCAGCCTGGTAGCCCACCATGCGCGGCACGTTGTTGACGATGCCGTGGTCGCGGTATTCGGTGTAGCCCATCCAGTGCGCGGTGATGTTGCCGGCATTGCCCACCGGGATGCAGTGGAAGTCCGGGGCGGTGCCCAGTTCCTCGACGATCTCGAAGGCCGCGGTCTTCTGGCCTTGCAGGCGATAGGGATTGATGGAGTTGACGATGGTGACTGGTGCGTGCTCGGCCACTTCCTTCACCAGCTGCATGCCGGCGTCGAAGTTGCCCTTGATCTGGATCACCACGGCACCGTGGATCATCGCCTGCGCCAGCTTGCCGAGGGCGATCTTGCCCTCGGGGATCAGCACGAAGCAGGTGATGCCGGCGCGCGCCGCGTAGGCGGCGGCGGCGGCGGAGGTGTTGCCGGTGGAGGCGCAGATGATGGCCTTGGAGCCCTCTTCCACCGCCTTGGTCACCGCCATGGTCATGCCGCGGTCCTTGAACGAGCCGGTCGGGTTGAGGCCTTCGTACTTGACGTAGATGTCGACGTTCTTGCCGATCAGCCGCGGAATGTTGTGCAAACGGATCAGCGGCGTGTTGCCCTCGCCCAGGCTGATGATGCGGGTGTCGTCGTGGACCGGCAGACGGTCGCGGTAACGGTCGATGAGACCGGTGTAACGGTTACGAAATGGCATGATGACCTCGGTTATTTCAAACTTTCCATACGCATGCGCATTACCGGGGCACTGATCGCTTCCAGTGCCTCGATGTGCGCGATGGCCTGATTCATCTTTTCTTCACGCACGCGGCGGGTAAGCATGATCACTGCCACGCTGCTGTCCTGTTCCGACGGCTCCTTCTGGATCACCGCCTCGATGCTGATGTCGAGGTCGCCCAGGATGCGGGTGACGTCGGCCAGCACACCCGGCCTGTCCTGCGCCTGCAGACGCAGGTAGTAGGCCGTCTCCACCTGCGCCATCGGCAGGATGGGGATGTCATGCAGTGCATCGGGCTGGAAGGCCAGGTGCGGCACACGGTTGTTGGGGTCGGAGGTGAGGGTGCGCACCACATCGACCAGATCGGCCACCACGGCCGAGGCCGTGGGCTCGGCGCCGGCACCGGCGCCGTAGTACAGGGTCGGCCCCACCGCATCGCCCTTCACCAGCACGGAATTCATCACGCCGTCGACATTGGCGATGAGGCGGCGCGCCGGGATCAGGGTCGGATGCACGCGCAGTTCGATGCCGGCGGCGGTGCGACGGGCCACACCGAGATGCTTGATGCGGTAACCGAGCTGCTCGGCATAGGCCACATCCTCGCGGGTGATGCGGGTGATGCCTTCGGTGTACACCTTGTCGAACTGCAGCGGAATGCCGAAGGCAATGGCGGCCAGGATGGTCAGCTTGTGCGCCGCATCGATGCCTTCCACATCATAGGTGGGGTCGGCTTCGGCATAGCCCAGCTTCTGTGCCTCGGCCAGCACGTCGGCGAAGTCGCGGCCCTTGTCGCGCATCTCGGTGAGAATGAAATTGCCGGTGCCGTTGATGATACCGGCCAGCCACTCGATGCGGTTGGCGGCAAGACCTTCGCGGATGGCCTTGATGATGGGGATGCCGCCGGCCACAGCTGCCTCGAACGCCACCATCACGCCCTTCTTCTGCGCCTGGGCGAAGATCTGGTTGCCGTGGCGGGCGATGAGCGCCTTGTTGGCAGTCACCACATGCTTGCCGTTCTCGATGGCGCGTACCACCATCTCCTTCGCCAGGCCATCACCGCCGATGAGTTCGACGACGATATCGATGTCCGGGTTGTCCACCACCTCGCGCGGGTCAGTAGTCAGGGTGATACCGGTGGTGTCGCAAATGCGCGCCTTGCTGATGTCACGCGCGGCGGCATGGGTGATGACGATGCCGCGACCGGCGCGGCGCGCGATCTCCTCGGCATTGCGTTTGAGCACGTTGACGGTGCCGCCACCGACCGTGCCGAGTCCCAACAGTCCTACGTTGACGGGTTTCATGTTTCCAACTTCCTGCTAGGTGATTTGAATTATTCAGCTGCCGTGACGCTTGCGGTAGTGATCCAGGAAACGCGCGATGCGCGTCAGCGCCTCGGTCATTTCGTCCATGCCGGGCAGGAACACGATGCGCAGATGGTCCGGCTGCGGCCAGTTGAAACCGGTCCCCTGCACCACCAGCACCTTCTCGTCTTCCAGCAATTCGAGAATGAACTGGCGGTCGTCACGAATCGGGTACATCTTGGGGTCAAGGCGCGGGAAGGCATACATCGCCCCCTGCGGCTTGACGCAGGACACGCCGGGGATGGCATTGAGCGCCTCCCAGGTGTACTGGCGCTGGCGATACAGGCGCCCGCCGGGCGCCACCAGATCGTTGATGCTCTGATAGCCGCCCAGCGCGGTCTGGATGGCATGCTGTGCCGGCACGTTGGAGCACAGGCGCATCGAGGCCAGCATGGTCAGGCCCTCGATGTAGTCGCCGGCATGGCGCTTGTCGCCGGACACCACCAGCCAGCCGGCACGATAACCGGCGGCGCGGTAGTTCTTCGACAGGCCGTTGAAGGTGACGAACAGCACATCATCGGCGAGCGAGGCGATGGAGGTATGCGTCACGCCGTCGTAAAGGACCTTGTCGTAGATCTCGTCGGCGTAGACGATGAGCTGGTGCTGGCGCGCGATCTCCACCAGCTCCAGCAGCAACTCGGTCGGATAGAGCGCGCCGGTGGGATTGTTCGGATTGATGATGACGATGGCGCGGGTATTGGGCGTGATCTTGGCGCGGATGTCATCCGGGTCGGGCAGCCAGCCGGACTGCTCGTCGCAGATGTAGTGGCGTGCCTTGCCGCCGCCCAGCGATACCGCGGCGGTCCACAGCGGGTAATCCGGCGCGGGTACCAGCACCTCGTCGCCATCGTTGAGCAGCGCCTGCATGGCCATCACGATCAGCTCGGACACGCCGTTGCCGATATAGATGTCTTCGATGGTCACGTTGGCGATCTTCTTCTCCTGCGTGTAGTGCATGATCGCCTTGCGCGCGGAGAACAGCCCCTTGGAATCTGAGTAGCCGGAGGCCTGCGGCAGGTTGTAGATGACGTCCTGGATGATCTCCTCGGGCGCCTCGAAGCCGAACGAGGCCGGATTGCCGATGTTCAGCTTGATGATGCGATGGCCTTCCTCTTCC
>Ga0172382_10005508_pt1 | contig 18857 bp, 10 predicted proteins | sample Leawel138RmetaG_FD_122245 | JGI IMG/M metagenome (GOLD analysis project Ga0172382, IMG submission 122245) | Leachate microbial communities from a municipal landfill in Southern Ontario, Canada - Leachate well 138R metaG | ecosystem: Engineered > Solid waste > Landfill > Unclassified | place...
AAGTTTCTTCTTACGTTCTATCTCTTGACGCCGATTGATAGCAAGCCGATCCGCGGCAGTGGAACAATAGCGACCGCGTACACTATTACGGCGCAATTCACGGCCGATACTACTTTTATGAAACCCGAGTATCTGAGCTATTTGGCGGTTGCTCAATCCTTGGCTTTTAAGTGTTTCTAGTTTTATACGGTCATCTCGTGTAAAATGGTGGTGGGACATTATGGACTCCTTCGGGTGTTTGGCAGGACGATTCTACCGAAGGTCTCTGTGATGTCCTCTTTTTTGGGATCGGTTGCATTTCAACCTTGAATCCGCCCTTTTTGATCATCACAGGAATAATCTGATATACTGATTGTTCCGAGTCGGTCTCTCCGGCGTTCATTCTAAGGCTTTACAGGTAATACTGAACGTCGATACTGCCGGGCGGTTAGCTCAGTTGGTTAGAGCACCTGCCTTACACGCAGGGGGTCGCAGGTTCGAGTCCTGCACCGCCCACCATCACAAAAAAATGCAAGGACATCGTGCCTTGCTTTTTTTGTTTAACGGGAAAAGACATTCTGCTTGAAGATTATGAGCACACGCATACAGTCGTAATTCCGAACCATAGTTGATAAAAAAAGCCGGCAACGGCATCCGACTACGCAAGGTGTCGGACAGTGCCGCTGCCGGATCAAACCTAAACTTAATTATTCACCTGCCCTATAGGGGATTATCTTCCGATGCGATTTAGATCTGCTTGGCAGGCAACATTATTAAACAACTACTACCTACATCCTTCGAATTTAAGAAGACCGTTGCACAGTTGATTACCACTTAACATACCAATGAGTAGTTTGTCTCTCGGACAACGTTACAAAACCACGGTCATCCCAATCTCGATCCCACGTATAAACAATACAATAGTATGTTCCAGCATCCAATCCACTCATTTTGAAGGTTCCATTATAGGGTATGGGTTTAGGCAACAAATTTACTCCTTCCGGCGTTTGATAAGCGCACTCATCAGCAACTTTCACAAGAGATAAGAAAGCTAAATCATTATCTTCTTCGTCAAAACTCTCTCTCATATTATGCACGACAAAGCTAGCTTTACCCTGCTGCCAACAACCTGAGAGTAAACCAAGACACAGTCCGACTACAACCAATACCATCACTTTTTTCATGTTCTTACCCTTTCCTTCATTTTTAAATAAATCCTTCACAACGCCATTCCGGAAACTGATCCGATGACTGAAGATACCTATCCTTGGTATTTTTTATTAATTTATAACAATACACAAACCCTCACTTCACATCTCTACATAGAACTCCCATGATGTGTTTTTACAAGTCAATTCATTATAAACAGTAGAATGAATCGTTACAAACAAATTACGGAAGGAAAGAAAGCCGCTTCCCCACGCTTAGGCACCGGACAAATAACGCTCCGGATAAGCGATTGGTATTGTCTTTACCGCGGCATGTTTCATTCTTGGCGGGTATTACCGTTGGTGGGTTCTTCGCTCATTTGATCATCGATAAAGACTTTATCGCCGGCGGTCAATAAAAGCATCCGTTCCCCATTGGATATGGTCAGTTTTTTAGAGGCGGGATTATACTCAACAGCTTTCCAGTCACCGAGAATCGTGCTGCCCAACTGGACGTTAAACGTATCCTGGTTGCCGTCGGGAGCGAGTAAGGAGACACGGAAATCAGCAGAGGAATTCCCCGCTTGAAAAACACCAATCAGATTGAAGGTGTAGAGAGAAGCGTTATCCGCTAAGCGTTCTGCGACATCAGTTATTTCAGTCTCTGCTCCGTTCAGTTCCGGTGGCAGCTGCGTTATAAGGTTTGGAGCCGGAACTTCATCAAGATCATCGGTATCTTCTTTATCTTCTAGGAAACGAGGCTTCTCCTCAGCAACAGATACAACCGTTTCCTGTTGTGTGTCCGGCGCCAATCTCATGCCTCCATTAAAGGTTGATGCACGAATCCCCGTGTATCCCATATAAACGAGAAGAGAAATGCAAAGGGCGCAGACGAAGACGAGTATGGCGCGCGAAAAGACACGCAACGATATGTCACTGAACACAATCAGGCTAAGACCTATGCCAACGGCAAAAAAACTCAACAGTGTTGTCGCGCCCAAACTATCAATGGACGTACCGAAAACAGGGCTTGATAAAAGCGCCGTAGTTTGGAACAGGACAAACACACTGGTCAAGAATACGAGCAGATGCCCGAAAAAAAACCATAGTGCTGCAGTGCGCCGCAGGCGCGCGGCTTTGATTAACACCAAGGGCAGTTGAAACAATGCCGTCAGGATCGGACACATCAAAACCAAACAATAGAGTGTACAGGGTTCCTGTTGTAGAAAAACTAACATTCCCCCCAACAACAAAAGCACACCGAGCAAATAAAAACTCGCAGTAAAGCGTTGCCCCATACGATGCCGTCCGGCGTCCAAGACATCTGCTAAGGATAGATCCTCATGGGGAGCGTCAAGAGTCGAATTGGCGTGAAGCGACTTGTTTATCTGCGCCTTCATATGCAGTAGAAAGCGCTCCATCGTTTCCAGATCGGAAAGAACCACCCTATCCAAATGTTGGGGAAGGGCGCCGTTCCCGGTTTTGCCGAGAAGATCTTGACGGTATTTCTGCAGGCTGCTCATATCCTGCGCAACGTCGGATACAAATACCTCCATTCTGCTCCGATAAAAAGATATGGACGCTTCCACACGTTTATGGGCGGCTGCGTAATCTTCGTACGTACCTTGAGCGGCGTCAGCGGCGTCAGATTGCCCCGCGGGCATGCGCTTCCATTCCTTCATGCGCGCTTCAATGCCCGATCTCGTATTCAACGCATCGTATAAGTCTTTGATATAGAGCAACGGCACAGGTGTCTCTTTCGTGAGATCCGGCTCCTCGAAATGAATCGCGGTAAATTCCTCTTTGTCGAAGGCGTCCAATTCTAAATCCATCAAGCCGCCGGCAACAAAAGGATCATTCACATGCTGCCACGCTTTCAAGTGGTAAACAAAATGTACCAGTCTTTCCCGCGCCGCCCGCAAGCGAAAGACGGCGTTGAAATAGTCCCGCACCGAGATCTCTTTGACATGCAATGAAACGATGTTATCTTGAATGGATTTTTCATTGGATATTAATCGAACTTCGATCTCTTCCTGCTTTGTCCGCAGCTGCCGCTGAAATTGTTCGTGTGCCTCGTCCAATGCACGGCTGTATGCATTGACTACGGATGAACTCAGCCCGTCATCTTCCTCTAATAAGGCGCGGTGTTCTAGATTATCAAGGAGATGCTGATAGGTACACAAACGCCGCAGCATATCGTTGCGTTCGAAAGGAAGTGCTGCTTTTACGACAGGCTGGCGCTCCTCTATGAGAGATTGGTCCTTTGCTTGCGCGCTTGAGGGGTTGGAGGAGTTGTGGAAGGGCGGCGTGATTTCTTCGTCTGCCCCTTTATTGCCTAAAAGGGCATCGGAATCACTGCTTGCGTCGAGGAGATCCGGGTCATCGTCCGCTCCGGCGAAGTTGGCATCGGAATCATCTCTGGCTTCATCCAAAACGCTGTGGTCGGAGCAGACCGCCACATCTCGATTGAAAACACCCGTCTTGCGCAATAATTCCGGATGCTCTTGGAGATAAACGACCGAGATGCACGGAGGAAACTCTTGTTCCTCAGGCAGAAAAAATTTCTGACGACACGCCACACATTTAGCCGGTTTCCCGTACATGGTGGGAGTAATCTTCATTCTCTGTCCACAGATACAGATAATCCGTAGATTTGTTTTTCTTTTGTCTGACATAGGCACCGTATCGAAGCCGTTGTTTTCAGATAAGCGTCAAAACTACAGTTACAACCCCCTATGGTAACATAACTTAAAGCCGAGTCATAGCGCTGTCTTATTCGCGCTGCATCGTTACGTGCATCCGAGCGTTTCAGTCCTCAGCGGGCAGCTTCTCGCCGTCACCGCCACCGTCTGCTTCGACGCCGGTCACTTCACCCGTTGATGAACGTTCTATTTTAAAAACGATCTCACCGGGCCGCGTCATGCCGGCGTCCTTTCGCGCTCTCGCCTCTGTTTCAACAGGGTTATTTTCCAACGTGGCAATACCGGCGCGCGTCTCCTCCACCTTTTGCCGCAACGAGTCGACTTCTTGCTGCATCGTTTTCAAGTCGTCTTTTTTACTTTGATATTCAATATATCGTTGGCGAAGGTTGCGCTGGTAGCCATAGCCGAAACCGACGGCCAGCACCAGCACAACCCCTAAACACCATAGTAAGCGTTCTTTATTCATAGTTGCAGCACAGAGGCGCCTTTTTATTTTTGATTGGGCAATGCAGCCAATCCCGGATAGGCGGCTTTAGCACCCAAATGTTCTTCAATACGCAGCAGTTGGTTATATTTGGCGATACGGTCACTGCGCGAAGCAGAACCGGTCTTGATTTGTCCCGCATTAATGGCTACAGCGATATCGGCGATGGTAGCGTCTTCCGTTTCGCCGCTGCGGTGAGAAATCACAGTCGTATAGCCCGCACGATGCGCCATTTGACAGGCGTCCAAAGTTTCGGAGAGCGTACCGATCTGGTTCACTTTAACCAAAATACTGTTACCGACACCTTCTTTGATGCCCCGTTCGAGATATTCCACATTGGTCACGAAAAGGTCATCGCCGACGAGCTGAATTTTATCGCCCAGTGTATCGGTCAGCTGTTTCCAACCGGTCCAATCCGCTTCATCAAGACCGTCCTCAATAGAAACGATAGGATATTTGGCAACCCAATCCGCCCAATAGGCGATCATTTCTTCGGCTGTATTTTCAACGCCTTCAGCGTCCAAGCGATACTTGCCATCCTTGTAGAATTCACTGGAGGCAGCGTCTAGGGCGAGGAAAATATCTTTACCCGCTTCGTAGCCAGCCTGCTTGATGGCCTTCAAAATCACTTCGATAGCTTCCACGTTGGAGCCTAAGGACGGTGCAAAGCCACCTTCATCGCCCACGGAGGTATTGAGACCTTTGCCTTTGAGGACGTCTTTCAGGGCGTGAAAAACTTCCGCGCCCATGCGGAGCGCTTCTTTGAAACAGCATGCGCCAAAAGGCATAATCATAAATTCTTGAACGTCCACATTATTGTCGGCATGTTCGCCGCCATTTAAGATGTTCATCATCGGCACGGGCAGTACATGGCCATTCACGCCGCCGATATATTGGTACAAAGGCATTTCGAGAGCGGCAGCGGAGGCTTTCGCCGTGGCAAGAGATATGCCGAGCATGGCGTTAGCACCCATGTTGCTCTTCGTTTTGGTGCCGTCCAGTGCGATCATGGTTGCATCGATATCACGTTGGCTCAACGCGTCCATACCGATGAGTTCGGGCGCCAACACATCATTTACATTGGCAACCGCATTCTCAACACCCGCACCCTGATACCGTTCTTTATCACCATCGCGCAATTCCAAGGCTTCATTGGTTCCTGTGGAAGCACCGGAGGGTACAGCTGCGCGGCCCATGACGCCGGAGGACAAAAAGACATCTACTTCCACCGTTGGTTTTCCACGGGAGTCCAGTATTTCACGACCTTCAATTCCGATAATTCTTGTCATTTGATGGGTTCCTTTATACGCTATACTTTATTTTTTGTACTGCAAGCGGATGCGTGCAGGGGACTTTATTATGCAGTTCGGATTGTCCTAACTTAAAGGACTAAAAAATCTTTTTTCTGCAGCTGTGTTTTTTTATTACCTGCGGTACGCTATAACAAACCACGGCTGCGCCGCTCTTGCCTATACTAAATGAGGAGCTTCACATTATTCCGTTTGCGAAGTGTTCCCATCCACTGACGATAGCGCAGACCGGCGATTTTGTTGCGCACCAAGGGTTCCAATTCTGTGCGCACCTCGTTAAAGGGCTTAGAACCCGCTTCTTGGAATTCTTCCACGCGCAGCAAATGCACGCCAAACTCCGTTTCCAAGACTTCGCTCATCTGCCCGGGCTGCAGCGCTTGTATCGCGCTGCCTAAGGGCTCGACCAAGTCTTCCGGTTTTGTCCAGCCCATCATACCGCCTTCATTGGCTTCTGGGCCTTGGGAGTTTTTCCGAGCCAGTTCTTCGAAATCAGCACCGCCTTCAATTTCGGCGCGCAGAGATGCCAGCCGTTCACGGAGCGCGTCTTTGTCGCCCGTACCGCCGCCGCTACTCAAGAAGATACGGCGCACGCGATATTGTGCGGGGAACTCATATTTGGCAGCACTCTCTTCGTAGTATTGGCGCAGATCATTTTCCGAGACCACCGCTTCTTTTTCGAACTCACGCCGCTTTGCCATGCCCACAGACATGGCCATCATCTGGCGGCGCATCCGATCTCTAAAATCGCGAACCGTGAAGCCGGCGGCGTCCAAAGCCTTTTGAAAACTTTCCGTTGAATCGTACTGTTTGCGAATTTCAGTAATCTGCTTTTCAACATCAGCATCGCTGATTTCAACGCCTGCCTTTTTCGCTTCTTTGTATAGGATAAAATGTTCGATTGCCTGCTCAAGCGCCTCTTTAAATAAAGGCTCCATAGGATCTTCGCCGGCGTCGCTCATAGCGGCAGTACCGTTCTCCTGCAATTTAGGGAGAATCTCCTGCATAATATCGCTTTGCAATATGGGCTCTCCGCCGACAATGGCAACAACGCCGTCCGTATAGATAGGCTCGGCATTCGTGCCGAGACATACCATCAAAAAGGCAAGCAATAGCAGGCTGAAGTACCTGAACATCAGCTTGTTCATGAACCGTCTCCTATAGAATTACAAAGATCGGGCGCTGCGAAGCTTATCCGATTTGTTCGCTTTCTTCTTCCACGAGGGAGGCATCATCATCAATGTGAAGGAATTCTTCAATGTCATCAACGGGAAGTTGTGCCCGCGAACTTTGATAATGTTTACTGCCCGTACCTGCAGGAATTAAGTGACCGATAATCACATTCTCTTTGAGTCCTTCCAGGTAGTCGTATTTACCGCTGATCGAAGCGTCTGTAAGCACACGGGTTGTCTGTTGAAAGGATGCAGCAGCAACGAAGCTATTCGTGCTGAGCGCCGCTTTCGTAATTCCCTGAAGCATAGGTTCCGCTTCTGCGGGACGACCGTCACGGCGGCGCGTCTCTTCGTTCACTTTCGCAAAACGCACCTTGTCCACTTCTTCTTGAGCAAGGAAAGGCGTATCGCCCGGGTCGGATTTGATACGGACTTTACGCAACATCTGCCGAATAATCACTTCAATGTGTTTATCGTCCGTACGCACGCCTTGCAGGCGGTATACTTTTTGAACTTCGTTCAACAAATATTTGCGCAAGGCTTCTTCACCCTGCACTTCCAAAATATCCTCAAGAATAATAGGACCGTCCGTAATACGTTGACCCGCATAAATACGGTCACCGCTATAAACGTTCAGCAGTTTGCCGGGCGAGATCGTGTATTCCCGTTCTTTGCCGACGGGCGGGATAACGCGGACCACTTTGCGGGCGCTGCGCGTTGTCGTGGAAAGCTCAACAATACCGTCGATATGGCTGATGATAGCGGGATCTTTGGGTTCTCTCGCTTCAAACAGCTCTCCCACACGGGGTAGACCACCGGTAATGTCTTTGGTCTTCGCCATTTGCCGTGCCGTTTTACCGAGCAAATCACCGACCACAACTTCATCACCGTCTTTCACCTGAACTTGGGTTCCTGTGGCAAGCGGTGTAAAGGTCAACATCTCTTTGTTTTCGCCAAGAATCGTAATTTGCGGGTGCAGGTTGTGTTTATGTTCCGTAACAACGATTTCTTCCTGTCCAGTCTCAGGATTGACTTCACGGCGTATGGTCGATCCTTGCACCATGTCATCAAGCCGCACGGTACCCGTTTTTTCCGCCACAATATTGATGTTGTAGGGATCTTGGGTAAAGACGGTTTGTCCGCGTGTTACGGTATCACCATTTTCACAATGCAGCACGCATCCGGGAGAAACAGCGATACGCTGGGCTTCTTTGCCGTCCTTATTCAGAATAGCAATTTCGCCGCCGCGATTGACCGCTACGGTGTCGCCGGCGCGATTGACCGCCACACGTACATTTCTAAATTCGGTCACGCCGTTTTCGTTCGCCTTAATATCAGGGCTTTCGACCTGACGGCTGGCGGCGCCGCCAATATGGAAGGTACGCATGGTCAATTGGGTGCCCGGCTCACCGATAGACTGAGCGGCAATAATACCGACCGCTTCACCGATCTCCACCAAATTACCGGTACCGAGGTTACGTCCATAGCAAAGTGCACAAACGCCTTTCACAGACTGACAGGTCAATACGGAACGAATCGTGACACCGGGCAGACCGGCATCTGCAATTTTTTTCGCCGCTTCTTCGGTAATCTCGTCATCAGCGCGAACGACAGGGTCCGGTTCGTTGGGCAAATATAAATCATCGAGTACATAGCGTCCAACAATACGCTCTTGCAGAGGCGCCATCACTTCTGCGCCCTCAACAAGCGCCTCTACCCAAACGCCGTTAATGGTGCCGCAATCGTGCTCTTCAATAGTCACATCCTGCGCCACGTCAACCAGGCGACGTGTCAAATAACCGGCGTCGGCTGTTTTCAATGCCGTATCGGCCAATCCCTTTCGGGCGCCGTGCGTAGAAATAAAGTATTCAATAACACTTAAGCCTTCGCGGAAATTCGAGGTAATAGGCGATTCAATAATATCGCCGGAAGGTTTTGCCATGAGGCCGCGCATCCCTGCTAATTGCCTGATCTGGTCTTTGCTTCCGCGCGCTTTGGATTTAAACATCATATAAATGCCGGTGAAGCCTTGATCTTTGGATTCCAAAGCTTGAAGCATGGCACCGGTGATACGATTGCCGGCAATAGTCCACTCGTCAATAATTTTTTGGTAACGCTCTTTTTCAAGCATTTGTCCATGACGATAGGTACTGTCAATAAGTTTCACCCGTTTTTCGGTCTCGGTGAGAATGCCTTCTTTCTCTTTGGGAACGACCAAATCATCCAACGCAATAGACAATCCCGAATAGGTGGCATATTTAAAGCCGGTCCGTTTCAGCTTATCCAAAAGGGCGACGGTTCGGTGATGACCATGACGGTTATAGCATTTGGCGATCACGTCGCCGATACTGCTTTGGTCTTGTTCACGGTTCACGTCAAGGATGGTAACTTCCGGAGAGAGTTCATCGGCAAGCAACACACGGCCCACCGTGGTGTCCACAATTTCTTTTTCAAAATGGACTTTGATATGGGCGTGAATATCGACACGGCCCGCTTCAAAGGCTTGGACTACCTCGTCACACGACGAGTAGACCTGGCCCGGACGCAAGATATTGCCTTGCGCATCGATCCATTCTTTTTGCCATTCACCTTTCACGCCCGTCGCCTGACGGCTCATCCAGTAGATGCCCAAAACAATATCTTGACTGGGTGCCACAACCGGCAAGCCGTTGGACGGCGCAAAAATATTGGAAGAGGACATCATGAGCAGATGGGCTTCCAGTTGTGCTGCCGGGAAAAGCGGCACGTGCACGGCCATCTGGTCACCGTCGAAGTCCGCATTAAAGGCACGACAGACCAAGGGGTGCAAGCGTATGGCGCTGCCTTCAATCAGCACGGGTTGGAAAGCTTGAATGCCGAGCCTGTGCAGTGTAGGCGCACGGTTGAGCAATACGGGGTGATCGCGGATCACATCTTCGAGAATATCCCACACCTCTTCTTTACCCTGCTCAATAGCGCGTTTCGCCGTCTTCAAGGTAGTGGCATAACCCCGTTCACGAAGCAGATGCACAATGTAGGGTTCAAAGAGTTCTAAGGCCATACGTTTGGGCAGACCGCATTCATGGAGTTTTAATTCGGGGCCCACCACAATAACGGAACGACCGGAATAGTCCACGCGTTTACCCAGCAGATTTTGACGGAAACGGCCTTGCTTCCCCTTCAGCATATCGCTTAAAGATTTCAGGGGACGGTTGCCGCTGGTGCCCAAAACGACGCGGCCATGACGGCCGTTGTCGAAGAGAGCATCAACGGATTCTTGAAGCATCCGTTTTTCATTACGTAAGATCACCTCGGGAGCGCGCAACTCCAACAAACGTTTCAGTCGGTTGTTGCGATTAATCACACGCCGATACAAATCATTGAGATCACTGGTCGCATAGCGGCCGCCATCAAGCGGCACCAAAGGCCGCAGATCGGGCGGGATCACCGGAATCACATCAAGGATCATCCATGTGGGATCATTGCCGGATTTACGCAGTGATTCCACAATCTTGAGACGCTTGATTGATTTGCTCCGCACCAATTGGGAGGTGGCCGTCTGGAATTGGAGATGCAATTCCGCGCTCAACTCATCCAAATCAATTTCCTGTAAAAGGTATTTGATGGCTTCCGCGCCCATAAGCGCCGTAAAGCTGTCCACGCCGTATTCTTCGCGCGCCTCATGATAATTATCTTCGGTTAACAGTTTTTTCTTTTCGAGAGACGTGTCACCGGGATCAACAACAACAAATTGTTCAAAATAAATGATCCGCTCGAGGGCGCGAATGGGCAGATCTAATAAGTTGCTGATCACGCTGGGCGTATTCTTAAAAAACCAAATATGGGAAACGGGAACGGCAAGTTTAATACAGCCCATGCGTTCGCGACGAACTTTCGATTCCGTAATTTCAACGCCGCAGCGGTCGCAGGTTATACCGCGGTGTTTCACTTTTTTATATTTGCCGCAGCCGCATTCCCAGTCTTTCACGGGCCCGAAAATACGCTCGCAGAAAAGACCGTCCTTTTCCGGCTTGAAGGTGCGGTAGTTAATGGTTTCAGGCTTTTTAACTTCGCCTTTAGACCATTTTAAAATTTCTTGGGGAGAAGCGATACGGATTTGGATCGCATCAAAAGTATCACCTGTAGTAGGTACAAATTTCGCCATGGATCAGACCTCCGAAAGTTCGTCGTCGTCGTTTAAGTGGGAATCGGATTTATTCAGTTTAATGACATCCAAGCAAAGGCTTTGCATTTCACGCACAAGCACATTGAAGGATTCCGGCGTGCCCGGCTCAATTTCAGGATCGCCTTTGACGATACACTCATAAGCTTTCGTACGCCCTTGAATATTATCCGATTTGATCGTCAGCAGTTCTTGTAAGGTGTAAGCGGCGCCATAAGCTTGCAGCGCCCTAACTTCCATTTCTCCAAAACGCTGACCGCCGCTTTGTGCTTTCCCACCCAAAGGCTGCTGCGTCACCAACGAGTAGGGACCAATAGACCGTGCGTGAATTTTGTCTTCTACAAGGTGATTGAGTTTCATCATGTAAATTTGACCGACAAAGGAATCATGATAGAGTTCTTCGCCCGTGCGTCCGTCACGCAAATTGATCTTGCCATTTTCAGGCAGCCCCGCCTTCACCATCAGCTCGCGGATCTTATCTTCCGTCACGCCGTTAAATACCGGCGTCGCTACTTTCATGCCGAGCGTTTTCAATGCCCAGCCCAATTGTGTTTCAAGAATTTGACCCACATTCATACGAGACGGCACACCCAGCGGATTCAAGAGAATCTGCAGCGGCGTACCATCCGGCAAGAAAGGCATATCTTCGCGCGCGACAATCCGGGACACGACCCCTTTATTACCATGGCGGCCGGCCATCTTGTCGCCCACAGACATACGCCGCTTAATCGCTACATAAACTTTTACCGACTTGTTGACGCCGGGCTGCAGTTCATCCCCTTTCGTGACCCGCTCAATTTGCGCATCACGAATTGCGATCAGCTTCGCCTCTTCCATAGCGGCAAGATTAACGAGCCGCGACACTTTTTGTTGGGTCTTTTTATCTTCCACTTTTAAGCGGGCAAGCAATGAATAATCAAGGGCGCTCAGCTGTTTCGCACGCACCTTCTTGCCCTTTTCCAAGCAGATCGTGTCTGTATTGAAATCATAGACGTCTTCCATGATTCGCAGACCAACCAAATCCGTTCTGACCAAGGACTCGAAGCTTTCGCGAATCTCCACAATGCGTTGGTTGAAATCGCGCTCAATACGATCCGTTTCCAGTTTCAGACGTTTCTTTGCCTGTTTGTCCAGCCCTTTTTCTTGGCGGCTGCATATCTTAACGTCTACGACAACACCCGAAGAACCGGTCTTCACATAAAGCGAGGCGTCCCGCACGTCTTCGGCTTTTTCACCGAAAATAGCGCGCAGCAATTTTTCTTCCGGAGCCAGTTCCGTCTCACCTTTAGGCGTCACCTTACCAACCAGGATATCGCCCGCCGATACTTTGGCGCCGATCTTGATAATACCATCCTCATCAAGGTTGCGCAGCTTATCTTCGGGAACATTCGGGATATCCCGCGTAATTTCTTCCGGACCCAGCTTTGTATCGCGAGAATCCATTTCATAGACGTCAATGTGAATGGACGTAAAAACGTCTTCTTTCAGCAAATCTTCGCTCAGTACAATGGCGTCCTCAAAATTATAGCCTTCCCAGGACATGAAGCCCACCAGCACGTTGCGGCCAAGAGCAAGCTCGCCATTATCCACAGCAGGGCCATCGGCTATGATTTCGCCGGCACGAATCTTATCGCCTTTATGAACAATAGGCCGTTGGTTAATGCAGGTATTTTGATTTGAGCGGGCAAACTTCTTCAGATGGTACACATCTTCTTCCGTGCGGAAAGGATTGTCGTTTTTCTTCACTTTCGCCTTCACACGGATGATTTCACTATCAACGTATTCTACTACGCCATCGCGCAATGCACAGACTACGGTCCCTGAATTCTTGGCGGTAACGTGCTCAAGCCCCGTACCGACCAAAGGCGATTCAGATTTTAACAGGGGCACCGCTTGGCGCTGCATGTTCGAGCCCATAAGGGCGCGGTTAGCGTCATCGTGTTCTAGGAAGGGGATCAAGGCGGTCGCCACACTGACCACCTGCTTCGTGGACACGTCCATAAAGTCCACTTCACCGGGCACAACACGGGGGAAGTCGCCTTGACGTCGGCAGAAGACCAGGTCCCGTTTGAAACGACCGTGTTCGTCCAAAGCCGCATTGGCTTGGGCGATGGTGTAGTTGTCTTCGTCGTAAGCCGATAACATTTCTATTTGAGCGGCATCGACTTTTCCGTTTTCAACTTTTCGGTACGGCGTTTCAAGAAAGCCGTAATCGTTGATGCGCGCATAGGTTGCAAGGGATGCCATAAGCCCAATGTTCGGACCTTCCGGCGTCTCAATGGGACAGATTCGTCCGTAGTGGGTGGGATGCACGTCACGCACATCATGACCTGCCCGTTCACGGCTCAAGCCGCCCGGTCCCAATGCACTCAACCGACGTTTGTGTGTCAATTCCGCCAACGGATTAATCTGATCCATGAAATGGGAGAGTTGGCTGCGGCCGAAGAAGTCTTTGATGACCGCATTAACAGGCTTCGGATTGATCAAATTTTGCGGACTCAGATTTTCTTCGTCCTGATAGTTCATGCGTTCGCGGACAGTTCGTTCCATCCGAACGAGACCCGTGCGAACCTGATTGACCAAAAGCTCACCGATAGAACGGACACGGCGGTTGCCGAGATGGTCAATGTCATCGCGGACTCCTTTGCCGGCACGCAAGCCGGAGAGGTACTGCATGGTTGCCAATACGTCTTCCAGTGTAAGCGTTTTATTGTTCTGATCAATTTGCAACCCTAATTTGCGATTGATTTTATAGCGGCCCACAGCAGCAAAATCATAGCGGGTCGCATCGGAAAAGGTGCGTTGGAAAAAGGTGCGGCATGTGGCTGCCGTCGCGGGATCGCCCGGGCGCACTTGCGAATAGTAGTAGCGCAGCGCGTCATCTTCCGTAAGCGTCGTATCTTGCTGTAGGGTATAGAGGATCGAAGGATCTTTATCCAACTCTTCTTTGGGGATAATTTCAAATTCGCGGATTGGTGAATTCATGAGCCGATCGATCATGACCGAAGTCAGCTTATCGCAAGCTTCTGCGATAATCTCGCCGGTCTCGGGGTCGATAATATCATCGGCAAGATAATAGTCTTCCATATCTTCAGGGGCAGTCTTTTTCTTTCCGACATAAAAATAACTGCGCTTAATGGAAACCGTTTCGAAAGTGTAGAAATGCTTCAAAATATCGGTGGGCTCGGCAATGCCAAAGCATTTCAGGAAAGTAGTCGCCAACAATTTGCTGCGCCGATCAATCGTAATCGACAGCACATCGCTCAGGTCATATTCAAACTCAAGCCAAGCGCCGCGATACGGAATGATGCGTGCACTTACCTGCACTTTTCCGTTTTGGTGCTTTTTGTCTTCGAAAGAAACGCCGGGCGATTTGTGCAGCTGACTTACAATAACGCGCTCGGCACCATTGACAATAAAGGTGCCCGTAGGCGTCATGATGGGCAGGTCGCCAAGAAACACTTCCTGTTCCATCATATTTTTTTCGCGCCGCTCACCGGAAGTACCGATCTCTTCGAATTTAACCAAACGCAACAGCGCACGCAGCGACCCCGAATAGGTCATAGCACGATCAAGGCATTCCTGGATGCTATACTTGGGCGGCGTTAAAGAATAACTCACAAATTCGAGATGGGTAAGACCATTGGGGGAGACGATCGGAAAAAGATCATTGAAAACTTCCTGTAACCCTTGATTTTTTCGTTCTTCAGGCGGTGTTTCCCACTGAAGAAAATTTTCATAGGATCTCGTCTGAATCTCAATAAGATCAGGCAAATCAAGGGTGTCGGCGACACGACCAAGAGACACTCGTGTTTCGCGGGGGGCAACAGCCATGTGGATTTCTCCTTCGCGTTGGGTAAGTTGAGCATGAAAAAAACAACGGGGCCCAGGGTATAAGCGCTGTTGTTAGATACACTTCACCTATTTATAGTTTCGCCTATAATAGCAAAAAAGTAAGGCAATGTCAAAATTTCACTACGCACAAGTCCCCAAAGCCACCCACCAAGTCCCGTTATCCGAGCCGCCCCCTCGACGGGGCTCAGAATTACCCGCACTTTTCATAGCTGACGGAAAATTTGCCTCTTTCCGCCCTCTCATCCTTTTAAAACCAAAAAAATCCAAGAGGCAGTGACACGGCACTTTCTCGATGCGGTCCTTGCGTATCAGCATAGTGCGCCATTAATGCACAGCGGTCCGCATCAATAATATGATCGTCCCCTTTTTCATAAACAATAGCGCCCTGAGGGTTTACTCGGTAGGTATGCGCCGCATACTGTGTTTCCCGATCCGGGTCGGGAGGCAGGATGAGCGTTCGTTCCGAGAGACGGCGCTGCAGCAGTTGGGTCATGAACTCTTTCGCGCGACGCCGTGCCCGTTGTCCATCAGGCATAATGTCCACATCAACCAGCGCGCCGAATTCAATGGCATGGACACGGGCGCACCAGTCTAAGCCCTCTGCCATCAGCACGTGCGCCACGGCACGACCATTATTCCCTGCATCAATACCAATGCGCCGGAATTGATAGGCACGGTCAAGAACGCGGATGATCTCCGCCTGACGCGCATAATTAACACCCTCAAGTCGCACGCGCAGCACCTGAACTAAATGGGGCGGTTGATCACTGTACACAACGAATTCGGAAGGGTCGCGGGCATACCCCAAATCGCAGCCCAGATAATAGGATCCCCGCGGGATCCCGGATGGTGCTGCGAATTCGTCCCCCTCTTTCAACACACACAAGACAAGAGGCGTGGCAGTGTCCACGCAAGCAAGATAGTCTTCCAGCGAGAAGACAGCATAACAAGGTTCCCCATGCAACCCCAAGACACGGTGAATATAGCCGGGCGCGCTGCGCCCCCCATACAATTGCGCCAGCTCCGCATCCTTTTCCACTGTGAACTCCGGGTTCAAGCTGCTCGGCCAGTTGTATTGTTCCCAGTCCGATTGTTGCGACATACGATAAAAACCGTTGCGCAGTCCATTGGGCACGCCATAGACCCAGCGCCGCCCGCCGCCGTTCAAGGCTTGATATAACTCACTCCAAGATGGCTCGGTCATCTCCTGCGCCTCATCTACAATTTGCCAGTCCACGTGCATGCCCTGGAAATTAATGCCACGCTGCCCCGCAATGCGCCCCCACAATATGAAATTGTTGGAAAAGCGAAAATGCCAGGAAGGCGAACGGCGCATCTCCACCAATGACGGCGCGAAAGCGGGCGTCGTCTGAAAGCGACGGGTCAGTCGATTCATGAGCGGGAAAAGATGGTTCTCACATTGTGTCGCGATTAGCATTTCCGTGTCCGGACAGGTGACCATCGCCCAACACGCGATGATTTCGATTTCCGCCGTTTTGCCCACGTCGCGGCCGTCACAATGTACCTTACGCAAGGCACGGGATTCCAGAGAAGCCTGTTGATAGGGACGAACCTGCCAAGGCTGTCCGTTACGGTCAGTAATAAAATCGCGGGCGAAACATTCGCGTTGCGCAAGACCCAGCCAACGGGCGCAAGCCTCCTCATCCAAACCTCGTTTCTTAAGTTCCTCTGTTATCCCCGTGGGAAATTGCGAAGATGCCATTATCCTTTCCCCCTCATAGTTTCAATTTTCCACGGATCCGATAAAGATCCACCCCAAGCGCAAAGCTGCGCCGCCTATCATCCGGGCCAGACGCGTACCCGTACACGGCGCCGCCCCCATTGAAGCGCTTTTTTACGACTCTTAAAAAAAACGTCCAGCTTATCGGGCCCTTTGATAGCGCCGCCCCGATCTTCAACGCGGCCATAACCGTAGCCGGGCACATAAATGACCGTTCCGAAAGGATAATAATCCGTATCGGCAGCAAGGGTTCCCGGTCGGGCACGGGTGCCGCTGGCGGTGATCCCCACTTTTTTGGGCTGCCCTTTATTCGGACCTGACGCCACCACCGGCTGCAACAACCAGTTCCGTTTCCAGTTACAGGACTTTTTGCCCGCGTCATAGGCGGTCACTTCCATTTCTCGATTATAGGCCTGTCCCCCGTGGGGCTTTTTCGGATGGGTCGCACAGGAAGAACACAAAACAAAGGTCATAACAAGCACTGCACCAAGGCAAAATCTTGTCCGAGTCATGATAAAGATCTCCTTTTCCCGGCCGATGCCGCGGCCGTTTTGTCATCTGCCCCCATTATAGTATGACAAGCCTAAGGATTGCGCGAAACACGCCTCACTCCCGCCGACGGAACACCGCTATTTTCCCTACCCCTGCGGCGAAGCGCCGGCAGATTCAGGGGCATGAAGCAAATCCGCCGTTTGCCGCACCAAGGGGAGCACTTTGCCCGCAATGCCCGTGTCAACAGGTGTGCCAAGACGTGCACAGGCATCCTCTAACTCCTTGATCGATTTACGCAGCCGTTCCCGAGTTTTCATTACTTGCTCAAAAAGACTGCCCCGCGCATCTACTTTTTCACTTTCCTCTTCCCCCGGAATAAGACCTTGCTCCCATCGCCGCACCAACAACATATGAACCGCCACGTCTGCAACACGCAACGATAGAAGAGGCGAATATTTCACGTCACAAGAGGCAAACAATTCCTCTACGCCTTGCAAAAAAACATGAATATAGCGGCGCTCGCTCTTGGTTAGCCAAGGCTCACGTCTCAGTATTTTGGTCAACACCATAAACCACTCCTTACTTTAAGACAAAAATTCACATTGCTTATACATGCTCTACTACTATAGATAAACCATTAGCATGATATTAGGAATAATTATTCATTACTCCATTTATATCAAAGACTTAGCGAAAGAATTATCCCTACTGACCGTTATATAGAGGTATACCCATCAGTTTACCCATATATAAACAATTGAAAAATATTTTTAGCCTTGTACATCAAGGGGTTTCGCCATTTTAAGCTCGATATTTTGCACTACGTCTTTTTTGAAGACCCGCGTTTCAACCACTCAATAATAATCGGAAAATCCGGTTTAAAGACACCGACACCCTTTCCGCTTAAAAGCTTGACACCGCGGTACAAGTGATGTATTCTAAGCCCGTTCAAATCACGGTATAAAAAAAAAACCCAAGTAACCGGAAACTCCCATGATAAAAAAAGTGATCGTCATTGGATTAATAAGCCTCGTTTTATGCCTCCTCTTCTTGCTAGGTACGGAAGGCGTGCTTCGCTTAGCCGGATACGGGGAATCGCACCGCTTATTTCTCGAATATCCGCAGGCATCCCAGCCGTCGTATCGGATCAATACCGCCTTTTATTATCAATACTTCCCGGCTCCCATAAAGGCCTCCCTTGAACATACCGTAGAATGGGGTTGGCCGATTCCCAAAAGAAAAGATGACGACACCTATAGAATTTTCGTTTTCGGTGGTTCTGTGGCGGCAGGCGACTCCATGGATAGTGCCTTCAGTTTTACACGTATCCTTGAATGCATGCTCAGAGATTCCTTTCCCAAGCTTCATTTTGAAGTTTATAATCTTGCATGTCCCGCGTTGAATTCTCACGTCATGCGCGCTGCCGCTAAAGAACTGGCAGCGCTAAAGCCAGATTTTTTCGTCGTATACATGGGACATAATGAATATTTCCCCTGGGCAAAACAAGAAATGCCGCCCTCTGCTGCTACTATCCAATGGCGTATGGCGTTAAAAGAACTGCGCGTCTTCCAAGTTCCCGGTTTGTTACAAGCACGGGAAGCAGGTATCCCCGATGATATTACTGATGCCCGTTTATTTTTTGAAAGCGCCATCAAAATGTATCCTGACGCGCCCGGACGCCAACGGATTTACCAGAATTTCAGCGACAATCTAGAAGCCATCTGCCGGAGCGGAACCCAAGCCGGAGCAGAGATCGTCTTGTCTACCCTTGGCGCTAACCTGCGCGACGTGCCGCCCTTTGCCTCTCTACATCGT
>Ga0172382_10005511_pt1 | contig 18852 bp, 24 predicted proteins | sample Leawel138RmetaG_FD_122245 | JGI IMG/M metagenome (GOLD analysis project Ga0172382, IMG submission 122245) | Leachate microbial communities from a municipal landfill in Southern Ontario, Canada - Leachate well 138R metaG | ecosystem: Engineered > Solid waste > Landfill > Unclassified | place...
AGTGCGACCTTGGCTTTCTGCTGACTACTAAAAATCTTGCGCTTCCGTTCACTCACAACCTGCTCCTTATTTACAGCAGGTTACCATCTTAAATAACCGTCCGGAAATTGGGGTCCACTATAATGGACGCCAAACATGATTCCATAAACGATGATCAGCATCAGGACTTGGTGCATCTCGAATCGTTGTTTGAGAATGGTCGAGATAAAGAGGATGACCAGGGTAATGACCAGCCCTAGCGCAATCAGTGGACCCCCGCCAAACGCGCCATTTCCAGATGCCCAGAGCGTATTGTTGCCGGGGTTGAAGAGCATCTGAAGCGCAGTCAGCGCAGAAAAGAAACTTTTGATATTTCCAACGACGTAGATTGTGGGGGTCATCCGACGATTTCCTTCTACTACTGAGGACCAGCACCGCTTTGAGCGAGTGATGCACGATAATCACGAACCATAGTGGTCAATTCATTCATGACGTTCTCATGAAGTGCCTCTTTTACTGAGTAGGTGTTCACGGCCCTTCCCAGGTCGGCCATGGCCACAGAGTAGTTGCCGGGTACCACCACATGAGAGTTGCCGTTATACACGCTACTCTCGGCGGTCATGATGGCTTCACCAAGTTTTACGGCATACTCATCGACGAGAATGGGTTTTACTTTTTCCGCGATAGTCGTGACCAGATTTGTATTGGGCTCTGCCTCGTGCATGAGAGACAGGATTCCGGCAGGAATAGTGCCCGAAAAGGCTTGTTGGGCGCTTGAGAGCCCAGTCCCTTCAATCATTTCTTTTACAAGTCCTGTATGATTTCCCGGCCCGCCACCATACATCATGTGGTCGATATGCTTGCCAATCCCTTCATATCCCATCTGGCCAAGTGTTGTTCCGCCCACATCCACCTGTTCACAAGACATTTCACCGGAAGTAGCGGAGTAGGTGTGGCCGTTGGCAGAGGTCCAGGTTTGACAGGTATCAACAGGTGCGTTGGCTGTACCGTTGACCAGTTCTGACAAAAAGAGATTGGGATCAACTGTCTGTGTGTTCTTTGAATTGGCTGCATTGGGAGTGGCGTTTGTCGTTTGGTATTGCATACTGGATTCTGCTGTGTTGCCACTTTTGCCGGCAGAAGGGCGAGCAATATCGGTTCCTGCCATAGACATGAGGATTTCTTTGGTGTCCACGCTATTTGTGGTTGTTCCTGCTTCGATATTGCTGAGTAATTGATAGGCCTGGCTGTTGTCTATGGCTTTCCAGAACATATTGCCTATTGGCGTCAAAGCGGATTGTGGGACAGTTTTTGTGACGGAGGTTCCGTTGATCGACTCGGTAATGTTCTTTTCAAACGTGTCAGCAATATGAGAGAGGACGCCTTCATGATTCGCTGAATTGCTGGACGAAAAAAAGTCACTGAGATCACCTTCGTTCGCTGACATGGTTTTTTCTGCCTGATGCCCGACTTGGGCAAAATCACCTATTATCTTATTGGCGGGATAAATCCCTTGAGCAAGCTGGCAGGTATTGTGTAGCGCGTTGTTCATGGCAGTGATGGCTTTCTGGATGGACGCGAGCAATGCTCCGCACTGGTGACACATAGCGTCGATGGCGAGCTGGAAAGCGTAGCCCAGGGCTTCCTGTCCAACCGTGCGAAGCAGCGCCAGAAACTCCTGTCCGTTGACGAAGTGAAAGGATCCCATGTAGAGGTTGATACCGCCGCATCCGGCAGAGATGTCCGGTGGACTGAAGCTGATGATGTTGGCTCCGGAAAGTGGCGTCCTGATCTCCGCGTAACCGCCGGTCAGGGTATATCCATTGCCGGTGTTGGCGAGCACCGGCGATGAAGTGGCCGAGAACATGCCCTGTACGAAGCTCTGCATACCCAGAGCGTAAGCATCCTGTTCGTGCATGGCTGTCGTGGTGACGAGCGATGCCCCTACCGCGAGCAAAACGCCTTTGACCAGGAATCGGAGTGTGGGAGTGTCTTGTCTTAACATGGCTAGTCCTACCAGGAAGTAATGCGTTTCTGAGTCTGATTCTGAATGTATTGGCTGATCTGTTGTGGCGTCGTAATGCCGGATTTCTCCGCTGCATGGATCTGTTTCGTAGTCAGCACGCCCCGTTCATAGGGACTGGTGGACCACTCCGCGAGCTTCTTCGGTAGCAGATGCACATAACCCGCATCGGCAACCAGATTGTTCATGAGCGTGCCGGCAACCTGATAACCCTGGGTGATAACGGCGAAGTTGTCCGGTGGCCAGACCATGACAATGGCCGGGGTTTCGACCAGGTGCAGCATTTTTGCCTGGCCGTGGTCCTGCACAAAGACCGCGTTCTTCGGGATGTCGGAAACCGGGCCATGATTCACGTCGATATAAACGGTATGGAAGTGGGCCAATTCCTGCAGATGCCGATACTGGTTGAGCTGCATGTTGCAAAATGGGCAGGCGTGCTTGACGAAGACCCAGATCCCCACATGATGCGTCAGGTATTGAAGTGCCTTCTGTCGATTGTCGGCAATGTAGGTGTTGAACTCGCTGTTACCCGCATTGGATCGGGGTACCAGGCTGGAGTAGTCCAGGACCGGATTGGTGTTGGCTACCTGAACAAACTTCTCTGCGAAGTTCTGCGCCTTGTCGAACATGACTTTCTGTAGAGACAGATATTGTGTGACGTTCTTCGTACTCGGATTGTTAATGGCGTTGTCCCGGTACTTTTTCAGGTTGACGCGGATCCACTTCACCGAAAGCACGGGCGGCTTTTTGGGTTTGGTTTTTTTCTTCACGACCGGCTTGGGCGCAATTATGGGTTTGGGTAGCGGCTTGGGCTTGGGTGGTGGCGGTGGTGGCATCTGGTACCAGAACCAGCCGTGGGCGTTGCTATCCAGAGGGCCGGCGATGGCCGGCTGTACCGTGCAGGAAAAACCTGCAAGAAGTGCGGCCAGTAACCAAAGACGTTTTTTGTGCAAGTTCTGTTAGCCTCCGATGGATAGTCCTGCTGGGATGGCTGCAGGTTGGTCACGGATTATTGGTGCGCCCTGAATCTGTAATCCCAGATGAGCGGCAAATCGCTGTACATAGCCATCCTGCCAGGCGGCTGCGAGATTGCCGGGTCCAGCGTTATAGCAGGCGGCTGCGGAGAGCAGATTGCCCGTGATGGCCAGGCAGCGGGCGAATACCCAGGTGCCCGCCATGACATTCGCGCAAGCATTGTTTTTCAAGACGCGATAGCTGTAGCCATAGCTGCGAAGAAAGGGTAGGTGGCAAGTGTTCACTTGCATAGGACCGAGATCCTGCGTTCCGTTACTGTCACGAACCGCAATACCGGGTGTCCCGCCTTCGTTTTTCATCAGGGCGAAAATATCTCTGCGAGGAACCGCGTAGGTTCTCGATGCCTGCTGAATGCAGCTTATGGGGGTTCCATGAAAGGAATCATGAAAAAGCACGAAAATTCCTCAAGAAAATCTTTCCAATATCTAGTGTACTATCTTATATCCGTTTTGGAAAAGCCAGAAAGTTAAAACCCTTAATCCCGCATCCAGTTACGATCCCGAAGGGCCATCGCAGATCTCATGCCTTTTTCGGATCCCTTTCCTCCGGAGAGCCACCGGCGCAGCGTGCGCGAGGAAACCCCCAGTCGTTCAGCGAGAAAATCCCGTAACGGGATGTCGGACAGTCCCAGGCTGGAAGCTGCCTGGTCCATAAACGCTGGCCAAGTCGGTAACGTCGTTTTCAGGTGGGCTTCGGCAAAACGGATCCGTTCGATAAGGGCTTCTGGGATAGCAGATCGCGCTGTCAGATAGTTATTCACTACGTTTGTGGATACGCCCAGATAGTCGGCCATCTGTTCTCGATTCCAAAACAGATTACGCATGGCACCGCGCAGGATCAGAGCATCCGTAAAATCCAGCGTTCTTCGTTCATAGGTCGTTTTTACATCTTCTGGAATCTCATGAAGATGCAGACGGATCCTTTGCATGGCCTGTTCCGCTGCAGTTTGCGATATTTCTTCCTGTTCACCCTCGATCACCCGCGACAGGGGATCTGACGATTGACCATGGATCGTCCATTCTGGAACCGAATCTTCCATTGCCTGCATGTCTTCATACAAGGCATAGCGATGGTTGTGGTCAAAAAGGTGCTTGATGGCGAAACGTGCTGTGGACCAGACCCAGACCCGCGCCGGCGGAAATTCGGTAAAAGGTCGGCGTTCCGCACGTCGTCGCAGTAGAGACTCCCAGACCTGTTGCTGGATCTCCGTGTAGTCTGCAGCGTTTAAGGTCGAACGGGTAACAGTGCGGATTCCACCCTGGATCAGACGGTTGAAAACCGGCTCTATCTCACGAACAAGCTGATCCGGATTGCTGCACGCATCGAGAATGAAAGCGTTGAGCGTGTCCTGAAAGTCAGCCTCGGATGTCACCCCGCGTTCTCCTGTTCAGGAGCGATTTCCGAATTTATGGGGGCGAAGAGGAAGCTGTTGCCCAGATCGACTTTTCCATCTTCGGCCATCTGCACGACGATCCGTACCTGTAGCTCAACAATGGTTATCCTCCCTGCCCCTAGTTTCTGGAGAGCCATCAGCGCGGCTTTTCCGGCCTTGTCTTCCAGGGGGAAGTGAAACAATTCATGCAGACTGATTTTTTGGAAGTTTCCGGACGGGATGCTCGTCATGGTGTTCACGTCCCGTCTGGCCTGCTCCATCCAGATGACGCCCATCAATAGCTTCAGGCGGTCTGATTTATCCAGCCCGAGATCTCCCTGCTCAGGAGCAGACTTTAATATGTCCGGGTATTTCTTCCAGAAATAGCTGGTTCTTTCGATCAGTTTTCTTTGCTTTTCTTCCGGTGTTTCCGTTTCTCTTTTGACCATGCGTTTTTCTTCTCTAGGTAGGTTGGCCCGTTCCCTGGCTCGCTCAAGCAGGCGTTTCTTTTCCTCAATGTCGGATGGTGAGGCTTGGGGTGCCGGTGCATCTGCGGGAGCGGCTACGGCAACCGGAGCGGGTGCCTGCGTTGCTTCCTGGGGTTCAGTCTCCTCGACAGGTTCCGGGGCGGGTACCGCGAAGGGATCATCCTCCAGGCCCGCTTCAGTCTCATGGCCTGCATCGTTTTCATGATCCCCGGCATAAGCGTCCTCTGGTTCATCGTCCGGCGGAGTATCGCGGGCCAGCGGATCGGTTTCCGGTTCGGATTCTGATTCATCCTCTGTGGCTGGCTCTTCCTGACTGGAAGCCGGCTCCGTTTCCGTTGGGCGGTTTGTTCCCTGGTCCCGGCTTTCGGCCTGGTTATCAGGTTGGCTTTCGGTCGGGGCTTTGGGTGGTTTCGCCCCGGTATCGGTGCCTGTCTCTTCAGCCTTGAAGTATTGTGGCCAGGTCAGAGCCTTGATGCTGATCTTGCTGGGGTAATCCTCCATCCCCGCGTATTTGGCGAATGGCCCGTCTTCCGTGATGCGAATCAGGTAATGCGGGAGCTTGAGTACAGCTTCAGAGGCGTCACCGTCTTTGTTGAGGCCTTCGACCTGCAGATAAACACCCGCACCCCATGGCTTGTTGCACACCCGGCCACTGAAATCCTTTTTGATCAGGCCTTTCTCGTCCAGGCGTGCGGCAATAATCTGAATGATCTTGCCGGGATTCCCGTTGTTATTGCTGGTGTAGTCCACACGGGTCAGGGAAAGATGGTCGCAAATCAGGGTACGCATTTTGTTCTCGATCAGGAAAATGATCTTGCCCTGCTTGTACGCGATTCTTTTCTGGGGAGACTTGCTGTTGATCATGGATTCTTCATCCATCAGCATCAGGAATGTCTCCCAGATTTGCTCTGCGAGATCCCTTTCCGGTAGTTCTTCCTCATCCAGATAGTCTGCCATTATCTCGTTGCTACGGCCCTCGATGGCCCCGGCCACCATGTCAGCGTCATGGATGGCCAGCATGAGGGCTCTGATCCCTTCATCGGTCTGGATGAATGAGCGTTTCAATCCGGAGCCGGGATAAGCGCCGGGATGATGATAATAACGAATGCCCTGGCTCAGTAATTTTTGCGTGTAATCGTCGTACTGCCCCTTGCTGTCCAGCAAGCCCCAAAATTCGGGCAGGGTGGCCAGTAAGCGTCCACCGACCATATCATGCAGGCCGACGACCGTGATGGATCCATCCTTCCCGCGCCGGAAGCAACGCACCTTGCCCAAGTCATGCGCGAGTCCCGCAACAATCGCGGTATGGAGATCATACGGGCGACTCTGGGCAGGCTTGGTGACATCGTTGGGCATCATGGGTGTTGTGGCATTTCCCCAAAGCCGGGCCATGGCCGCCGCAACCCGCAGGCTGTGCGTGATCAGTAGTGTGTCACCGTGGGAGCCTTTCACGGGAGAGGCGGGCAACTTTGACGCATCCAGAATGGAAAATACCGCCCAGAAGAGATCCGCGTGCCCCCCTTTTTGTTGGGCAAGCTGCCAGATCGCTTCCCGGTTCAAGCGGGGATCTTTGGGGTCCGGCGAAAGCATGTCCAACAGGGTTTTGAGCCTGTTTTCCCGATCCTTTCTGCTCAATCGGGTCCGATCAGGGGAAATAGGTGACGGGAGTATGCCCAGCGTTGTCTCTGCCCCACGGTATTGCATGGGACGTAATCCCAGCGTTACCCGAAAGATGTGATAAACATCGTAGGCGAGACTTAAACCCGCAGAAAGCAGAAAAACCACGACAATCCAGGATACCCGCCAGGGGATCTCCGGTACCCGGTAGAGCATCAGCGGCAGGTTGGTCCATGCGCTGTAGGCCAAAGCTACCAGCGTCCAGAAGACCAGAACCGTGATGGTGGCCTTAACGACCCTTCGATGTGGAGCTACGGCCACTCAAAAAGCCCAGGCCAGCGCACTGCCGGCAACAAAGTTTTCCCTGGCCAGCACCGGGATACCGGCAGCCAGAGATAGACGCTCTTCCAGATCCTCCTCGATCTGATACCGGGCATCATGCCGTTGCTGGGCTTCCGCGATCCGTTCTTGCAGCTCCGCATCACTCAGTTGGTCGATAGGCTTCTTCCGTGCTGACATCCGGCCCCAGAGACTCTTCAGGCTTGCGCGTGCCTCTTCTGCCGTGAACGTCTTTCTGTATCCACTCTGGAAGCGTACCGGGATCAGGATTTTCCCGCCGGTTGCGACTACGCGCATGATGACGCCTCCACCGAATGTCGGGTGCGAAACCATCAGCCCGGTCCAGGCCTTTTCGTATTGATTGGCAGTATATTCAATCATCTTCATTCTCCTACCGTTGCCAAAAACTTGCCCAACTGACATTGAGCGGGCGACCAAACCGGTTTAAGGGACTGTGGCCAACGCAGTACCAGTACAGTCCATCAAATCCGGCTACCAACAAACCTCTTTCTTCCAGTGCGTCCACGGCAGACTGAATCGCCCGGATACCCGGCGCACCGGGGAAAGCCTGCAGCTCATCCACCTGTATGCCTGGCCACTCCCAGATGCGGCGTGCCACCCAGATGCCGTCCTCCATGGCCGAGCTGTAAGCCTCCTCTGCTACCCGTGACGGTAACGGCATGGCCAGTGCCGGTATCTGCGCCGTAAAACGGATGTTCTTGAACCAGAACTGGAGCTGTACGCGCAGGCGAACTACCCATGGTCGTGCTTCCAGAGCCAGGCAACTGTCCTCAAACCCAATGACATCGCTTTCTTCCATACCGAAGATCCAGATCAGGGCTGCCTCTCGGTCTTTTTGTGTCGCATTCTTGGCGGTAGCGGTGAGCAGCTTCTTCTGCAGGAACCGGAAAACAATCCGCTTTTCGGGGCTCAGATCTTCAATGTAGGAACTGATCTCACGGGTTACTTTTCCCTTTTCTCCTCCAGTGTTGGGTGAATATCGTGATGCGAGGAGTAGAGATTCCGGATCAGAATCGCGTGCGAGTCCCAGATATTCCGGCCCGTCTTCGTCATCCAGCGAAAGGTCGTCAGGAAGACTGCCGAAAATGCCGGAATCAACAGCGTCCCAATAATCCCCTTCAAAATCTCCCTGGTCGCCGGCATCCAGAGCATCAGAAAAATCAGTACCAGAACCATCATCATCAGGAAGTCGTGCCCCGGCGTGAAAATCGTCTTCGTCAGGTGACTCAACGCGCTGGCGTGCGCCGACCCCGTGGATGCCGTCGGGCTTGCGGGTACGGTCATGATTTTCCCCTTTAGTCATCAATAACATGGTTGACCAACTCTTTGAGCGCAAATTCTATCGCTTCACGTTTAGTCCAGTGCTTTATCTGCGTAATGGATTCCAGGTGATCAATCGCCTCCGGGCTCAAGTACACATTGATGCGCTTGTCACCCTTCAAGGCTCTGTTCTCCTGCCAGCGACGCTGGCGAAGGCGATTTTTCTCATCTGAATCCATTAAAAACACCGTTAGACGCTAACGCATCGTTAGACGCTAACGCATATTTGTTTACCGTGTCAACAGGATCAACTGGCACGGTCCCAATCCTTGCTTTGGCGTTTGTCTCCCCCTTCTTTTTTCGCCTCTTTCTTCGGTGGATTCTGGGCCTGTATATATTCCTGGTCGGCCTTGATGACAGATTCCAGTCGCTCGAAGATGCCGTAGTCGGAGCGATAAGGGCGAGGTCTTTTCGGGTTTTCCGGTACATACAGTCTGGGCTTGCCCGCCCAGGCCTTAAATTCTTCACTGTAAGTAATCATCGGAACTTTCACATGAAAGAACTGCTTTCCTCCCCAGGAAACCACACACTCGCCTTTTTCCAGGGACTTGAGATCATCCGGCGTTACCTTGTACATCTCCTGCTGCCGTTCACCTTCCGTCGTGCCTGCACCGGCACCTGCCGCGCCACTACCCACCACATCGGTTGAGGCTTCACTGGCGGAATCTGAGCTGCTTTCCGAGAGAGTTTTCAGTACACCCAGTTTCATGCCGATCAGATCCGCGCCAAATTCTGCCGTGTCCTGGGCTCCAATCTGGAAAAGCACTTTGGTTGCACAGTTACCGGCCACCTTATCGAAAAGCGTTTCCGAAACCGTATCCAGGTTGGCTTTCGTTTGCGGGCTCAGGATCAGGCGTTGCCGGGCAGATCGCGCCTGCTCGAAAAGGCGATCCCAGCTTTCGGAGAGGTAGGATCCCGGTTCATCCAGAAAAACCAGTGTGGATGGATTAGGCCGCATCCGTTTAGGAAGTGCCTGAATCCAGGAAACTGCCGTGCGGTAGTCACCGATGAACATCTTGGCAAAATCACTGGCGGTTTCTTCCTTGCCCATGGTCGGAAGGGGCAGATAGACCACTTTGTTTTGCAGGATGCACTCGTAGAGATTCACATCCGGACGGGTCGTGTTGGCGACCTCTCCAAATTTGCCGGATCCCATGAGCCCCAGGCGGCCACCAATCCCTCCGAAAAGATCCTTGACCTTCTGCACGTCGATCATGGTGCCACCGGCCTTGTTGGGTACCCGGAAGCGGTTAATGAACAGGGCTGCGACCCTCCCTTCTTCGGTCCCGCGAATACCGGGCAGATTCGGCAGTTTATCGAGTTCAGACGGGCTCAGAAGCAACAGGGAAAGATCAGCGGGGGTATAGGCGTATCCGCCTCTCTGGAGTGCGGCAATAATGGCACTCAAGGCTTGTGTGGCACTCTTGCGGTAGTAGTCGGTTCCGGCACTGTTTCCGGCTGCAGGGACCGTGGACATGATGCGTGACGCTACTTCGTCAGCATCTCCATACAGGATGGGGCTGTATTTGCTGCTAAAGCTGGGATCACCGGGATTGATCACGACCAGATCATCTTCCCGACCCCACCAGCGTAGCATTTGCCAGAGCAGGGTAATGTTGTCGGAGTCGATCTTGCCGTCGGCAAAGAGGACTCCGCCACCATTACCGATTTGTTGGTTCATCATCCCGGATGCGGCTACGGTTTTACCGACCCCGGACATGCCCATGATCAACAGATGGTCATTGGGCGGATTTTCTTTGCGGTAGCCTTCTCCGATAGTGGGCAACCACAGGGGTTCACCGCTATCGGTCAGATAGCCGAGCAGTACGGCATCTTCCGGGCATTCATCGTGGCTGACCTTCAGAATGGGCAGGTCTGAAGGGAGATCCACCGGGCTTTTGATGACGTGCTCACCGCCTTCATGCCAGCGATGGAGGCGATGACTAAGGTGCATTCCGGCAAACAGCGTGGCGACACCCGTAGCGGTTTGCCACAAGGGACCACCCATGATGTAGGGACCGCAAGCCCAAATACTCCCCGCCAGCCCCAATAGTGCCGATGTATCCTTGCTGCCACCCAGTTTGAGTTTTTCGCGCACGGTTAATCATCCAAAATGGAAAAATAAAAAAACCCCAAGCACAAGGCGAGGGGTTGGGATGGATCAAATTCAGAAGGGAATTTCTGAGTCAAAGTCTTCATGAGACTGTTCAGCAGGCTGATCTTCGTGAGAAGCAGCGCCACCTTCCTTCTTGGAAAGCATTTTCAGCTCGTTAGCAACCATTTCGGTCGTGTAACGATCATTGCCGTCCTTGTCTGCCCATTTGCGAGTACGCAGTTTCCCGGCGAGGAAAACCAGTTGACCCTTTTGGCAGTATTCGTTGGCAACTTCAGCGAGTTTCTTGAAAATCACGACATTATGCCATTCGGTGATTTCCTTCTTTTCGCCATTTTTATCCTTGTAGGATTCAGAAGTTGCAACACTCATGTTGACGACAGGATCGCCATCTTTGGTGTAACGAGTTTCGATCTTTCCAATACGGCCCATAATTTCAATGCGCTGATACATAGTAACTCTCCTTCAAAGATTAAAAACGGCAAGATGCCGTGGTTCATACCACACAAAGATGCTGGACACTTTTTGTGTACAAACAGGGTGAATCTTCGGGAGAGGGCAGCAAAATCAGGCCTGAAAATAGGCGAGCCGGACTCCTTGCGGGATCCGGCTCTTTATACACGTCACCGGCAACTGGCCGGGCACCTGAATAAATTACCATGACCCCCTCTCCCTGACCAGCGGGCTACAGGCTGGCCAACTGTTCGGCCAGGATGTCTTCGGGCGTCAGATCCTCTTCCTCGGAAGTGACGACTTCGGGCTGCCGCGCTGCTGCAGGTGCGGCTACAGGCTGGGATGGCGTGCCAGTTTCCTGCGTAGTGGCTTCTTCCTCGCCTTCACCCCGCATATAACGCTCGGTGATTTCTTTCACCCAGGCTGGAATAGCGATGATGTCCTTACCCCGTCTGGCGTTCAGGATGGATCGACACCAGACATACCCTACCTGTTGCCCTGTGGGGGTTTCGATGCCGTCATCATCAATGATTTTCAGGTCGCGCACCCGCAGCTTGCCCTGAATCATGATAGGACGACCCATGCGGAGTTCATCCCGGATGATTCTGGCCAGCTTGCTGTTCATCATGCGTACCGGTATTGCTTCCTCTCTGGAAGCGGATTGTCTGACCAGTATTTCCACACCGGCCATGGTGTTCTGACCTTCACCACGCAAGGTTCGGATGCCATCCACAATCCCGGCGATGACGACGTTATTGGCGGCCTCGCGCAGCCGGCCATCCCCATATACATCGCCACTGAAAGGCTGAAAATCATCCTGTTCGATGTTCTCTTCCTTTCGGTTTTTGATCGGGGTATGCCAGGTCAAGGCACTGGGCATTTCGACGATACTGGGTGAAGATATTTCCAGGGGATCGAGAAAGGCACTCTGTTCGGTAATATCCCTGCGGCCATTGTTCCAGGTGATCGGGCGGGCATGGATGCGACCGACGATCTTGACCGCCTCCTCATTGGAGATGATCCCGAAAGTCCGGCGATGCCTTTCCAGTTGACCGACCGGGATCATTCGCTTCGTGTCGTTGGTTTGCTGAATAAACCCCGAAAGGTTGGCTCCATCGCGTTTGAAGTGGCGGGCAAAACCGCTGATCCACCCGACATTCAACATTCCGTTTTCGTGGCCGTAAGAGGCCAGCGGCTTGTTTTCTAACATGCTTTCTTACTCCTTTGTAAAGCGTCCATTAAATGTGCGACATAACCGTGAATACGCTGCATAAACTGATGACTGCTCAATGCGCCACTGGCCACGGAAGCGATAGCCGTGTCCCAGAGCATGAAGGTGCCCGGATCCTTGGCGGATTCAGGGACCATTTCCAGGGCTTTTAAGCCCTTATCGGTGAGGGTAAGGCTGTGTCGTTCGGCATAACCGGCCTCAAAGATGCGTTCCAGCGTGCTGTGACGGGCGCGAGCTGTGCCAATCTGCACGTCTTTCTGATGGGCGAGGTCCGGAGATTTGGCCCAGTCTCCGGCGTGCGCCATAGCCAGGTAGAGATCAGCCAAAGAGGATTCCTGACAGGAAGCGGCTTTCGGCGGTAAATGCCAGGCACGGCTTTCCTGGTTCATGATGCAGCGCAGCACGGTTTCTTCATCGGTCTTGAGTCGCCTGCCGTATCCAGTCTGGAGGCGCATGATTCCACTTTGGAGATTTTTCCCCGATACCGGGAGGTCTTCGGGTACCGGCTGCTGGCGATGCCGTTCCCAGAGATCCGCGTTGACGGTGTTCTGATCGGTGAACGGGTAGGAAATGATGCCCGATTCGTACAGGCTTTGGGCTGCCAGAATGGTTTTCTCCGGGGACGTGCCCCCAAGATGCAGGCAAGCTGCCTGCAGGTGTGCGGTATCCAGTAATGCAGGCTTTGTGCAGGAACAGACTTTCTGGGGTTTGTCCCGCGACAGAAGCCGCATAAGCTCCAACAGAACCGTCATCACTCTGCCGGCTGGTAGCGGGGTGTCCTGGTTGGCCATGAGGGTGAGCATTCTTGAAAGATTGATGCCGATGAGCCAATCCGCATGGATGCGGCAGGTTTCGGCTTCAGCCAGTCGCTTGAAGGATTCGTTGGGTACCAGGGTAGGGCTGGCCAGATCCGCAGGATGCAGGGAATGGGTTAAAAGACGCTCAACAGGACCATTCCAGCCGCCTTCATGAATCAAGTTATTCACTAGGTATTGTCCAGAATGATCGGGTGTTCCGGCATGAATGACCCGGCGGGTTGATTGCAGGGCGGTTTTGATGCGTGCCAGTGATTCTCTGGCCCCGGAAGTGGGTTTGAACTTCGGATCGGGTGTGATGGGCAGATCTGCCAGCCGATAATTTTTCCACTTTGGACGATATTCGCCTGGGGTGTAGTGCCGCATGATGGACCCCTTCGACCAGAGTATGCGCGTGCCTTTTCGCGTGATGACTTGCGAATCGGACACGATTTTTATGCCAAACGCTCTCCCTAACCCCATGGCCATGCCTGGTGTGTTGGTCAGAATGAGTGTGTCTTCAGGGGCTTCCATGCCTAGTGTTATAATATAGCACTCGTCAAAAATAAAGGCCTACGGCTGTTTGTACACAAAAAGTGTCCAGCACTTCTCCCTGGAATGAACCACGGCATGTTGCCGTTCTTTTGTGGAGAAATGTGATGAATGGAAAAACTGTTGATATTGGCACTGTCTTTGAAATCCCTGAACTTACCGGGAAGATGTTTGCCGCTAAAGAGGGTGGAGAGTCTGTGCCTTCAAAAATTGAAGGGTACATCTTTCGCATCGACCTGCTCCGCAAGGCTCTGTTATGGATGTCCGGTCGGGTAGGGAGGAGTATTTACTTTGCTGGCCCCGCCGGGTCAGGAAAGACCAGCCTGGGCGAGCAAGTGGCTGCGCGTTTGGGTTGGGATGCGATCACCCTTTCCTGTAATGCACGGACAGAACGGGCTGACATAGTTGGTTACATGGGGCTCCAAAAAGGCGCGACATCGTTTATTGATGGCCCGCTGACAACCGCTGTGCGCGAAGGCCGGATGATCATCTTCGACGAAGGCGATGCTTTGCCGCCGTCGGTAACGATTGTTCTGAACCGTGTACTGGAAGGGGCTCCGCTCTACATCCCCGAAACAGGCGAAACCATCCAGCCGCACCCCGACTTCCGTATTGCCTTTACCGGTAATACACGCGGTCGTGGTGATGACACGGGATCCTTTCGTGCTCGCCAGGTACAGGATGCGGCCATATTGGACCGTTTCCTGTTCGTTGAAGTGGATTATCCGACTCCGGATGAGGAGAAGGCGATTCTTACCAAGAAATTTGGTGAGAGTTTTCCGGAAACCATTGTGGATCTGCTCGTTCGCTTCGGCAACGAAACACGAGCCGCGCATCAAGCTGGAGAGTTATCCGCGCCTCTGTCCACTCGTGGACTTGTCCGGATTGGAGAGATTATCGCCACAGGGCTTTTCTCTCAACAACCATCTGACAATGCGGTTAAATCGGATCCTCTCTGGGCTGCGATAGCCTTTGGCTTCGCTGATGGCCTTGGCAAAGAAGAGGCTGAAGGACTTAAAAAAGTCCTCGATGCTGTAAAAGCAGCTTGATCTTCCCCAACCCCTCGCCTTTGGCTTGGGGTTTTTTAATATCTGCTGCCCAGTACACAAAAAGTGTCCGGCACCTTCTCCCGGTATGAACGACAAACTGATGAGGAGGAGAGCGATGATTACCTTTAACAAAACTGTCCGTCAGGACATCGTAAAAACTTTTAACACACTGGCTTATGTGGGAGGGACAACCCAACTTGGGGTTCTGGCGTACAACGTCTTTGAACATGGCGCTGGCATCTCTGGATTCTTCGCTGCTCTTGGGTATATCCTTGTCTGCAAAAGCATTGTATGGCTTGTTCTGGCATACGAAGACTAAGGAGAACTCCGATGGGAATCGTTTTTTGGCAGTGGATGTGTACATTACTGGTAGCGATGGTTGGCTATCCCCTTGCCTACATAGCAATAAAATCTGCTATTAAAGAAAAGCATGAGGGCAAAGGCCGAAAGTGCCATAGTCATCACGCCTAACTGACCCAACCCAACCCCAGGCCCGTGCTTTGTGCATCGGGCCTGGGGTTTTTTATTGCCCGTCATCCAGTACATAAAAAGTGTCCAGCACTTCTTCTCGGAATGAACCACGGCAATCCTGCCGTTTCTATATGGGAGAAGTGTGATGAAAGTATTGATTACGTTGTCCGGCGGTTTGTTGCAGGCATGTTATTTGGACGAAGAAGCAGCAAAAATTGATCTGGAGATTGATGTAGCGGATTACAATGTCGAGGGGACAGGCATGAACATTTTGACGGATCCTACCGGCGAGTCAGTAATTGTATGGAAAGAAAATCCTATTGTGGAATCGGCGTATGCCGAAGAAATGTTCAAGATGGCCGATAAGGAGTCTGAATCATGAGATTCCACGTCCGGATAGGAATCGCCTTGAACGCCCAAAAGTATATTTTTTTGGGAGGGATCTACAACATATCACCGGATGCGCTGACTGATGGTGCTATCATTCAGTGCGGTTTAGAGCCGTCCGGTAAGGTAGGGTCCAATACCCTGTCAGGAGTTCTGGCCAGATTGGAGGGGGAAGTGCTTGGTCCTCATGCCCAATACAGGGAAGCCCTCTGGCTTGAAGCAGAAACCAAGTCTGGTCAGAGCGCATCAATAATGGGTGTAGGGGTTATCAGCTTTTTGCAAAATCAGGAGACTGATCCAGAAGAGGCGATCAAACGCCTATATTACCATCTGGCTTCCCGCTTCGACGTGAAGAATCTCCGCCAGCAGGAAATTCACTTTCAAGAAGTGTTTAATCACCTGCCCTGTGCTTTGTCCTGGGCCTTTTGATCTCACCCCAACCCCATGCCTTGTGCCTGGGGTTTTTCTTTGGCCGCTACTCGTTACATAAAAAGTGTCCAGCATCTCTCTGCGGTACGAACCACGGCATGTTGCCGTTTCTATTGTGGAGAAATGTTATGAACGCAGAAATGATTATCACCGCTTCAGTTGTGGCCATGGTGGAAGAACGCGAAAAAGTGAAGGCCAAGACGTTGGCCGCGTTTATTGGTCTGTCCGAAGCAATGTCCTTTGAATTGAGGACGACAGGTAAAAAATACTCCGCCTTGAGTAGTTTTTTATCGGGTGGGAGATACCATTATTTTTCTCTTACCAACCCTGAAGAAAGCGCGGATCTGGCCATGAAGCAGGTCGATGCAGCCTTCTGGGGCGCACTGATGGATAAGTCCGGGATCCGGGCATTCATGAGTGCTAAAAAGCAGCAGGAGTTTGACAGCCTGGTTTCAGAGGGCCAGACACCACCCTTTGAGCTGGAGGCGATCACGGCCACCTTCGCGGATCTCTACGAGAAACGCGCTGACATGATGGAAGAGGGGATGATTGATCTCTTCCGGCGGTTATCCTGGAATTACAAAACCAATAATCCAGTTCGGATGGAGAAAAAACTGATTGTTGAGCGCGTACTCAATTCTTACGGCATGGTCAACAACAGTGTCGCCAACGAGCTGGATGATCTGATTCGGGTGCTCTCTGTCTATGACGGAAAGCCTATCCCGGAACATCGGCACGGTATGTATGCCGTTATTGCCGACGCGATGGCCCAAAAGGATTCCATTGTGGATACGGAATACTTCACGATGAAGGTCTTTAAGAAAGGCTCTGGTCATATCGTTTTCAAAGACAATGCCCTGCCTTTGGTTGACCAGTGCAACCGGGTGATCGCCAGGGCGCTCCCAGGCGCACTTCCCGCCGCTAGTGGCCGCAAGGCTGCATAGGGGGTGTTACATGATTCATATCCGTATTGGAGGGAAAGAAGACAAGTGCCGTAGTGTTTACGGCATTTTGTACGATGAAGACGGGGATCTTTTCCGTTCAGACGCAACATCATTCTGGACGGGGATTCTCGACGGTCCCACGAACATTAAAGGGCACACCAAGAGTGAGGTGATCAACAGTTACCAAGCTCGTGTTCTTGATGCCAGCGCCGAATATAAGCCGGTCTGCAATATCAAGCTGGAAACTTTTAGTAGTCCCAGCTACTTCGATGTAGCGAGAAAAATCACGACTTTTCTACAAAAGGGTCGCAATCAGGGTTCCAGCCCTGAGCGCGTATTGACGGGGCTCCCGAAATTCCTAATGAAAATGGGTCATGTGGAAATCCTCTCTGATAATGGCAAAGAACCCCATCCAGTGCCTCATAGAGATCTGGATGAGCTTGTCAGGAAGATCCCGTCATTGTCCTGGGCCTTTTGATCTCACCCCAACCCCTCGCCTTGTGCCTGGGGTTTTTTAATGCCTAGGGTCCATTACATAAAAAGTGTCCAGAACTTCTCTCCGGTATGAACCACGGCAATCCTGCCGTTCATTCTTGGGAGGAAAGCAGGTGAACAAACGTGAAAAGCTCTTGGCTAAAGCACAGTCAGGGTCAGAGCTTACTTATAGAGAGTTCCAGGTGTTGATGCGTCAACAAGGGTGGCGTTATTCTGGACAGAACGGTAGCCATGCGAAATGGGTTTCTCCATCTGGGACTAAGCTGATGATTCAGGAAGAAAAAGGGAAAGCTAAACCTTATCAGGTTCGCCAGTTTCTAAAACAGTTCAGTAAGGAGCAATAAATGATGGATTTTAACGGTTTTCCTTTCCGCGTCTGGTTTGATTCTGAAACTCAACAATGGGAAGCCATGCTTTTGGACGTTCCCGATGCTTTTGTTTCTGCTGGTGGAAGCTCTCCAGAAAAAGCGATTGAAGAGTTACGAATTGCTTGGGATCTGTGTTTTGAAGGAGAAAAAAAACCTTATCCAGCGGCCACTACAGCCGCCTGATCTCACCCCAACCCCTCGCCTTTGGCTTGGGGTTTTTTAATGGTGAAAGCCGTGAATGGCCACAAAGCCAAAACTTACGACCATGATGAAGATCATGCCCCACTTGTTCATCTGGGCGCGGGCTTCCTGGCTTAGACTAATACCGACTAAAGGCAACCAGCTTTCGACGATCTTCCAGCCGTCCAGTGGTGGAATCGGTATCAGGTTGAAGCCGGCCAGGGCGAAGTTGGCCAATGCCATGATGCCAAACACCTGATGCCAGTTTTCGGGGAATCCTAACATTGCTGAGAAATGGTGCAGAACTAAAAACAGGTAGGCCGTAAACAGGGAAGCGGCGGGACCGGCAACGAAGATAAGCCGCCAATCAGAAGGGGGGACGTTTTCCTCGTCAAATCGCACATAGCCCCATATCGGGAGGATGCCCACGCGCAGTATTTTGCCCCGGTAGAAGGTCAGTGACCCTGCACGGATCTCCAGGACCGCTTCTTTCCCGCGCAATAGCGCAATAACCAGGGCGTGTCCCAGCTCGTGCAGCAGAAAAGAAACCACGAACAACCCCAGTGTGACCAGGGTGGCCAATAGAAAATAGAGCAGTTGCAAGAGGTCATTCATCATTTTTCCTAGCTGGATTCTAGCACAAAGACTATTCCACATTGGAGTTTAACAATATCAACGAGATACAGATATTTTTCTGTTGACATGAAAACCTAGTGTTATATACTAAACTGAAAGTTTCAAGGGCGAACAGTTGTTAAATATTGATTTAATGGCTTAATCAAAAGAGGAAAGCATTGTGAACAAAAAAGAACTTGTTAGTCTGATCGCCAAAAACGGGTCAATGTCTTCGGCGCAGGCAGATCTGGCCCTGGAAGCTGTCACCGGTTCCATTGCTGGCTCGCTGACCTTGGGTAAGGACTTGCGGATTCAAGGTCTGGGGACTTTTTCTGTGATCCCCAAAAAAGGGCGCAAGGGTCGGAACCCCCGCACTGGAGAAGAGATTGAGATTCCAGCCTCTCGTGTCGTGCGTTTCAAGCCCGCCAAGGGGCTCAAGGAGGCCGTCAATGGCTGGAGCTATAGTCAAATCTGGTGTATGAGCATTTTCTGACATAGATCAGGCGGCGGTCTGTTGTTCATCCGGCAGGGTTAGGTTAGCCGGTAAGCCATCGATAAATTTCACCCCTGCAAAAAG
>Ga0172382_10005512_pt1 | contig 18851 bp, 15 predicted proteins | sample Leawel138RmetaG_FD_122245 | JGI IMG/M metagenome (GOLD analysis project Ga0172382, IMG submission 122245) | Leachate microbial communities from a municipal landfill in Southern Ontario, Canada - Leachate well 138R metaG | ecosystem: Engineered > Solid waste > Landfill > Unclassified | place...
TAATTCAACAGGTAAAAGCATAGTTTCTAAAGCATCTATTTCTAAAGTTAATTTATCAATCTCTGTTTGTTTTTCTTCCAATTCAAGAAGATGATCATTATACTCTTCTTCTAAATCCATAATCTCTTCTTCTTTATTGTTTATTTGTGCTTCAATTTCTAAAATTTCTTCACTTGTAAGTTCAGGATTTTCTAAACTAGTAAGTAAAACTTCAAGTTCTGCTTTCATAACATTAATAGCTTCAATTTCTAATTCCAAATTAGCAGTTTCTTGAGCATATTCAACTTGTAAACCTGCCAACTCTTCTTCTAATTCAGCAATTTTTTCATTTATATGTAGAACAAACTCTTCATAATTTTCATGTTTACTTAAAGTAATTTTAATATCTCTAATTTGATTTCTAATTAACTCAATATTAGCAAACTCTTCTTTTAATTCTTCTTTTCGTTCTTTAAATTCTTCTTCAAATTCGTGATTAATACCTTTTTGTGCTTTAATTTTCTCATGTGATAATTGAACCAAGTCTTTAACTTTCATTTCCATTAATTCTTCAATAGAAAGTTCTGGATTAAGCTCTAATTCCAACAATAACATCTTAGTTTGACCTAAAGGTAAACCTAACTCAGCTGCCTCTTCTGCATACATCTCTAAAGTTTCTTCACTTACTTTTCCAAATATACCATTATTAGTAAAATATTGATTAATTTTTAATCTTAATCTCTCTTGATATCTAACTTTACTTTCTTCATTACCTTGTACATCAACAAATACTTCAGTATCAGTTGCCTCTACATCAATATAACCAGCTTCAACTGCTTCTTCAACAATCACTTCAGCTGCTTCTTCAACATCCATGCCTATAACATCTATATCTGCTACAATAACATCTCCATCTACATTAAGTGGTATAACATCCGTAACTTCTCCATCTTCATTTACTAACATACCAACCTCAGGATTAATTCTTAACCCAACAAAAGTATCAACTTCACTTGCTTTTGTACTACAACCAGCCAAAAATAATATCCCTAAAAATAATGTTGTTATTAAAATCTTAATTTTCATAACTATATCCTCCTTGTTACGTTAATAAAACAATTGAGAATCGTAAAACGTTGGTATTTTTTTAAAAATATTATAAAAATAATTTGATTTATATATATATTATATCACTTATTAAAATATAATAAATAAAAATGAGCCATATAGGCTCATAATTAGTTATAATTTGTTTAATACATTTTCAACTTCTTTGATAACTTTTTCTCTTAAATCAATATTAGGAAAACTTCCAAGATATAATTCCAAAGCCCAAATTATAGCACCAGTTGCTGGTGGGACTTCCAAAACTATAACATCGCAATCTCTTTTAGTAAACTCATTAATACATTTTTTAAAGTGATTAATCAAAACTGGACAATTTCCCTTGACCCAAACACTTCCCGCCAGAACGATTTGAACTTGACCCTTAAAAGTTAGTCCCGTAACAACTCCTCCTGCACTACGAGCCAAATTTTCAGCCATTTTGACGATGATATCAAGGGCTACCTCATCACCATTGTTAGCTTCTTCAAAGACAGCTTTAGTAAGTGTAGTATAGTCAACTTTTCTTGTTAGATAGTAGTCACTAATATTTTCCATTAAATAGTATTTATCTTTAGTCCCAAGTAAATTAAAGACATGTGAAGTTAATTTTGTTGGCTTTCCAAAACGATATGCCTCATCATAACAAGCTCTTACAGCTTGACGTGATACATGATATCCTCCTGCTTCATCCCCAACAATAGCTCCAATTCCCCCAACTTGTAAATAATTACCTTCTTCATCAATGCCACCACTTGAAGTACCTGTCCCATTTATTGAACAAACTCCATATCCATTAGTAGTTCCTGCCTTAATTCCTAAAAAAGAATCATTTACAACTCTAAAATTCTTAAATCCTAATCTTGAGGCCACATCTTCAAGCTTCGTTTTTTGAAATGGTGTATCAACACCAGCTAAACCAAAGACAGCTGAAGCAATATGATCTACAGTTATTTTGTTTTTTTCAAAGAAAGGGTCTAAAATACTCTTCATAACCCGATAACTTCCTTCGAAACTATCTTTTAAACCTTCATGAGAACAAGTTCCACTACGAATAAAATCTATTAACTTCCCATTCACATCAAACAAGAAGTAATCCGTCTTGGTATTTCCCCCATCAACCCCAAGAATATACATTTATTCACCCTTGAAGAATTGAGGTAAGTATGTTTTGTGGGCTTCAAGCATTTCTTTAAAGCAAGGATAGAAACTCTTATAGTCACCTACTAAAGGATTTATAAGTAATGCTTTAACCGCCTCATCTTCATCTCCTGTTAAAGCTGCTCTAACAGCATGTTTTTCATAAGCTTTCATCATTTGCATATATTCTTTAATATGTTCATTTTCAAACTTCGCTTTGATTGGATGTGCACCATCTTTATCAATTCTAGCACTAATTTCAATAGCATCATTATCATCCATAAAGCTAATAGCACCTTTGTTAAGTAAATTAACTACTTGTACATCACCACGATCATTATAAATTGAATCAACTAAGTTAATTGCAACCTCACTATATCTAGATCCACCACGTTTACTTAAAAGTTCTGGTTTATTATGTATTTCACTATTTGAATAAATCTCAAGAAGATTTTCTTCAATATCCATACATACCTCACCACGACACTTCTCAACATTCTTAGCATTCTCTAATTTGTGGTCCTTGTAATAATAATATTCTAAATAACTTGAAGGAATAGCACCAACAGCTTTAATTAGTTCCGGAGTAAACCCACTTGCTGGAATATTCTTCATAGCTTCTGAGTTAATACCTTCCTTAATTGCAGTTTGTAAATAGTCTTTTCCATCATGAACAATTGAAGTAACCCAACTTAAATGATTTAATCCAACATATTCAACTTCTGCATCTGTTAAATTAAGACGCTTCTTTAAACTATCAATCATATTAAGGGGAACATTACATAAACCTAACATTTTAATATTAGTATAATTAAGTACAGCTTCTGTAATCATACCAGATGGATTGGAGAAATTAATCAACCATGCATTTGGACATAACTTTTCCATACGCTTTGTAATATCCATAATAACAGGAATAGTTCTTAATCCCTTAAAGAACCCGCCAATACCATTTGTCTCTTGACCAATCAAACCATATTTTAATGGGATTCTCTCATCTAATACTCTTGCAGGAAGTTTTCCTACACGAATTTGTGCCATAACAAAATCAGCTTGATCTAATGCTTCATCAAGATTAGAAGTTAATACAACCTCAGTATCCATACCAGCAAATTCAACCATTCTCTTACATAAAGAACCAACAATATTTAGTTTTCTTTCATCAATATCCATTAAGTAAAGTTTTTTTACAGGTAATACGTCTTTTTTATTAATGAATCCTTCAATGATTTCTGGAGTATATGTAGACCCAGAACCAATAATAGCAATTTTTAATTCCTTTTTCATTTGTTTCTCCTTAATTTTATAAGAGCAGTTGAGATTAATCAACTGCCTTATTATCTTCTATACTTATGATTTCAAACATTTGATCAGCATCTTCTTTTTTTGTGGAAGAAAGAAGAGCAAGAACTTTTACTATAACAGTTTTTTTGAAATAATTTATTTGTATAATATCTCCAACTTTTAAAGTTGTAGAAGGTTTAGCAACACGGTCATTAACAAATATTTTCTCATCATTTGCAGCATCGGTTGCAACAGTTCTACGTTTAATAAGTCTAGAAACTTTTAAAAATTTATCTAATCTCATGATTACTCACTTTTAGGATCTACAGTATTATCATCAGAACTTTCTTGGGCTGTTTTAGTTTCCTCAGAATTCTTTTCAGCCGCTTGTGATTCTTCTTCTACTTTTTTCTTAGAAGCTTCCATAGCCTCTAATTGTTTTTTGTAGATTTCTTGAAGTTCAGCTTCTTTTTCTTGAGCTATTTTTTCAGCTTCAGCTTTAGCCTTCTTCTTTTCCCACCAACCTAATTTTCCAGTTTCAACAAGTTCATAGATATCTTCTTTTGTTAAAGTTTCAATTTCCATTAAATGATCTGCAACTAAAACTAATATATCTTTATTTTCTGTAAGAACTTCTTTAGCACGATTATAACAAGTGTTAATGATATCTCTAACCTCATGATCTATTTCTAAAGCTACTTGGTCAGAGAAATTCTTATCAGTCATATAGTCTCTTCCTAAGAAGACAGAACCAGCTTGGCGTTCATATTGAATCGGACCAAGTTTACTCATTCCGTATTCAACAACCATTGCCCTAGCAATTGCTGTTGCCTTTTGAAAGTCATTGTGAGCTCCAGTTGTAATTTCACCAATCATTAACTCTTCACTAACACGACCACCTAATATACCAGTAATTCTATCTAATAAACCAGTTTTAGTTTCAAAGAACTTTTCTTCTTCTGGTGTCATCATTGCATAACCACCAGCTTGTCCTCGAGGAACAATAGTAACTTTTTGAACGATTTCAGCATTATCTAACTTAATACCTAAAATAGCATGTCCAGCTTCATGTAATGAAACCATTCTTTTCTCTACTTTTGAGTAAGTTCTGCTTCTCTTTGCTGGGCCCATTAATACTCTATCAATAGCCTCATCAATATCATAAATCTTAATTTCTTTACGATTTTCTCTTGCAGCAAGAAGGGCAGCCTCATTAAGTAAATTCTCTAAATCAGCTCCACTAAAACCTGGAGTTCTTTTTGATATATCTTCAAAATTAACTTTAGGAGATATTTTTTTATTTCTAGCATGTACTGCTAAAATTGCAGTTCTTCCTCTAACATCAGGGTTACTCATCGTAATTTGACGATCAAATCTACCCGGACGAAGTAAAGCAGGATCTAAAACATCTGGTCTATTGGTTGCAGCCATAATAATTACGCCACTATTCTCACCAAATCCATCCATCTCAACAAGCAATTGGTTTAATGTTTGTTCACGTTCATCGTGACCTCCACCTAAACCAGCACCTCTTTGACGACCTACTGCATCAATCTCATCAATAAAAACTATACATGGAGCAGTTTGCTTAGCCACTTTGAACATATCACGAACTCTACTAGCCCCAACACCAACAAACATCTCAACAAAATCCGATCCAGATATTGAGTAGAATGGAACCTTAGCCTCACCAGCAACAGCACGAGCTATTAAAGTCTTACCTGTTCCAGGAGGACCCATTAACAAAATACCTTTAGGGATTCTTGCTCCAATATCATAATACTTCTTTGGAAATTTTAAAAAATCAATAATTTCTTGCATTTCCTCTTTTTCTTCATCTGCACCAGCAACATCTTTAAATGTAGTAGTAGAAGCACGATTTAACTTAGCACGACTTTTCGCAAAATCAAATGCCTTATTATTGCTACCTGATGAATTCTTAAAGATAATAATCAAGAATACAATTAAAGCTATTGGAATACCAATCGAAATTATTAATCCAAAAATATCTACTTCATTTAATTCTTTTATCTCCAAGGTGAAATTCGCACCTGGAGCACTTCTTAATTCAATAATTTTATCATACAAAATTTGATTATCAATTACAGTTACAAAATCCCTGTCAGCACCATCAACTTTATAAACACCTCTTACATTATACAAAGAAGCATTTGCGCCAGATCCAGCTGGGATAATAACAACTTCCGTTACTCTTCCCTCTTCGATATAGCTAATTAAGTCAACAGGATCAAGTTCTTCTGGACGGTTTGCATTTCGGCCAATTAAAGCAATAATACCGATAACAACAAACACGATTACTAAAATCAGTCCTAGATCTTTTCTAGAAAACATTCCTGATTTCGGTTTCATTTTTGGTCCTTGAGCCATCTTTTTCCTCCTTAATTTTGATAAACACTAGGTTTAAGTACACCTATATATGGAAGATTACGATACAATTCATTATAATCTAATCCAAACCCAACAACAAATTTGTTAGGAATAACATAACCAATGTACTTCGGTTCAATACCAGTAATTTTACGACCTTCTGGCTTGTCAACAAGCGTAATTGTCTCAACAGAGATTGCATTACGCGATTTCATTAATTTAATAACTTCAAATAAAGTTAGTCCAGTATCAATTATATCATCAACAAGAATAACATTACGATTTTCAATACTAGTATTAATATCTTTTAATATTTTAATATGTCCTGTTGAATTGACACCATCATAGCTAGATACATCAATAAACTCCATTTCCATATCACAGTCAATGTGTTTAACTAGTTCAGCCATAAATGGTATAGCTCCTTTTAATAAACCAATAAGAATTGGCTTTTTTCCCTCATAGTCCTTAGTGATTCTTTCACCAAGTTCTTTACACTTTTTCACAATCATATCATGTGAAATAAGCACTTCTTCAATACATGGATTAATAGTCATTTTCATTCTCCTTTAGTGTAATTACTATATCACATTCTTCTTTAGGAGTAAGGTTAATACTTCTTGCATGATTAAATACGGCAAGGACTTCATCATCCTTAACTAACACAAAGGTATTTTTTCTTTGTGTAATAGGTATTTTATTATCAATTAGAATTCTTGCGACCTTCTTGGTCCCAAACCCTAAAGAAATACTATCACCAGATTCATACTTACGTACTATAACTGGTAAGTCCTTACTATTATACCATATTTTAGAGTTATTGGCCAAAAAAACGTTATTTTTTTTCGATACTGAAACCGTGTATTTTTCATCAATTGGATATACTCCAATCGCATCAATAACAACACTACTTACACTATCATTAAAATCATCAAATTTAATTGATACCTTATTATATTCTTTTATAAAAACAATGTTTTTATAATTAATGAACAAGTTTGATCTTGAAGAATTAATATATTTAATTATTTCTTCAATATTCTTTTTACTGAATTTGTAATTAAATAATAGTTTAAACAAAACCTCTTTTTGAATAAATGAGTCAAGAGCTGTAAACTTATCTTTTTCAAAAATAAATCCAGAAGTGTTTACATTAAATATTTTTCTGATTGCATCATCAACTATATCATTAACTATTTTCGCCGAATATTCCATCATATCTTTAAACTCAATAAACTTTTTATTAAAACTTGGTTCTTCCAAGAATATCTCTGGAATAATATTGTGTCTTATTCTATTTCTAGTATAGTCATCTGAAGTATTGCTTTCATCCTCATAATAAACAATATTATTGACTTTAGCAAATGTTAAGATTTCTTCTTTAGTAAATTTTAAAAGTGGTCTAATAATACTTATGTTATTTTCATAATAGATTTCTTTGATACCACTAATAGCTTCAATGCTACTTCCCCTAAATAGTCTCATAAAGAATGTTTCGATGTCGTCATTTAAATGATGTCCTAAAATTAAATACTTTGCATTTTCCTTTAAACATACTTCTTTAAAAAAATCCAATCTGATACTTCTAGCTTCATCCTGAAAATTTCCTTTGGTCAAGTCAATATCTTCTAAACTTTTAACATACAACTTAATATTCTTTTTATTACAATAATCCCTGATAAACTGTTCTTCTTGTTCTGAAGCCAATCTTTTCTTATGATTCACATGGCATACTATTAGTTCTAAACCTAATTCTTCTAGTATAGTAAGGAGCACCATAGAATCTACTCCAGTAGAAACTCCAACAACAGCTTTCATATCTTCTAATTTTAAATTATAATTATCAAAAAACTTCCTAACTAAAATTTTCATTACTTACCTCTTTTATGAATACAATTAAAATATGATTTACATAAATTAATTATATCACAACTTCCTTTATTATACACCCAATATCTTATTTTTAACTTAATATGAACCTTTGGATATAATAAATACATACCTTTAAAGGTATGTATTTATCTTCCACTATTTATATATTTTAATATTTTATCATTGATATCTTTTTGATATCTTACAATTTCTGAATAATATTCAATTGTCGAAATACTAATATGATCTAAATTAATATTATAAGCAATTTGTGGAGGTAAGAACAAAACAAAATCATCAGTAAAAGTATCTAAGTTTCTTGGATTATAAATGAAACTAGGTTCATTACTTAATCCATCCACTCCAAAATTATACTTTGAATCTAACTTAAATAAATTATTCATTGTTCTATATATATCAGTTTCCCCACGCACTTTTGATACTTTTAATGGTTCAACTGTTTTACTTACATCATATATGATAAATGGAACTTCTTGAGATAAAATACGAAAAGCTAATTGACTATGCGGATTATATAAATCTAAAATATTAGTATCAAATGGATTTATCTCATTTTGTAAATGAGTTATATTATTAACAATTGACTCTTGAGAAATCCCGCCACCATGATCACCATAAATGGCAATAACAGTGTCGTCGGCTTCACCACTCTCATTTAAATAATCAAGAAATACTCCAATTGCATAATCAATATAATAACTATGCTTTAGGTATCCTAAAAACATCGGATCATTTATATATGAATCAATATTAAAACCTTCACTATTTAAAACAGACTCGATATGTGGATCATCCATGTAAGGAGTATGACATGATACTAACAGTGTGTATAAGAAGTCTTTTTCGGGGGTTGCTACCATTTTATCAACAACTAGCTTTAGTAATTCTTCATCACTTATCCAATTATGAACTAATGGTTCTTTATAATCTAAATCTTCTTTACCATAATACTTGTTGAAACCATATAAATTTATATGATTAATATTTCTTGAGTAAAAAATATTAGTATTACCATGAAATGATGATGAGGTATAACCTTTATTCTTAAAGTCTTTTGCTAAAGTCTGGTATTCTCCCTTATCATATGTAAAAACTGAAACTTCATCCCCTGTTGGATATAAACCAGTCATCACCGAAAACTCAGCATCACTTGTATTACCAATTCCTACTGTTGTATAAAAATTATCAAAATAAATACCTTCACTAACTAATCTATTAATATTAGGAGTTATTTCAATATCGTTAACTTTTAACCCAACTAAATAATTACTAAATGACTCTGCTTGAATCAAGATTAAATTTTTGTTTTCAAACACACCTGTATAATTAGAATTGTTACTATAAATATTTGCATCAATAATACTTTCTCTTTGATCTTGTTCATAAAACTTCAATTTATCTTCAACTTGTTTAACTTTCTCTTCGTTAAGCTCATATTTATCAGTAAAATAATATGTGTAAAAATCATAGAAATAATAATTGTATGTTCCAATTGACTGAACCCCATATAAAACATTACGGTTTTCTTCATACCATGTTTCTTCTATTTTACTTTTATAGGATGATGTTGCATTACTCATAAGAAGAATACCAATAATTAAGAAACTTGTTGCAAAGAACATTCTTGATTTTGTGGTACCAAATAAAGAACTTGATAGAGATTTTCTATCTTTTTTAATGTATACAATTAAATGTATAGACAAATATACAATAGGTATTAAAGACAAGAATTGTGCTTTCTTTAAAAGATGACCGATAACAACTAAAACAAACTCAAAAGCCTCTTTACCTGCAGGATTATTTAATGCTTTTAAATTACCGAAAGAAAATAACATCCCTAAATAATTATATGAAAAAAGCATCATCCCAATACACAAGACAGAAATAAGCGTTGTTACAACCACTAAATATCTAAATAGATTAATATCTTTTTTAAATATAAATAAGCCAATGGAGAAAAGAATCATCATTATTCCTAAATCACCAATAAAGTAATTTAGAACCATAAATAGATCTCTTTCATATGGATTTAAATTACGGTTATAGAATGGTGTAGTTACCAAGAATCCATTAAGTATATTTAAAACCAAAAATATGATTATGAATATCATCTTTTTAAGATTTTTTGATTTTAAATCATCCATACTTATTTACTCCTTTCGAACTTCCCTTCAATAATAAATCTATAATTGACAAAAATTAAGCAAAAACCAAGCAGTAGCAAAACTACATTAACTATTAAATACTTTTGAAATATTAATGCAAACAAAAAATTCGCACTAAGTAGTATTAGAAATATTATGCTACCAATAATCTTGTTAATACGAATATTTCCGAATAACAAACCAATTTGCCCAAAACTAAAAATATTAATACTAAAATATAATAACATTCCTGGATTAAGTATAACTAAAAAATTATAATCCTTGTATACAATTTTATATAATAAAGCATTATAAAGTGAAAACACAAGTAGGATTGTAATATAAATTAATAAATTTTTCGAAAAGTTTATATAAATTGATTTTCGGGTTATTCCAAATCCAAGCTTTACGATATTTACAGTATCTAAATAGGCAAGTCCAAAAACTGCAATAGTTGATACAAGATACAATATTGTAACTATATTAATTTTGGAAACATCAGTTATAAATAATACAGTGATGAAATGTAAGACTAAAAATAGCAAAATTAGTAAGATGTTTTTTTTCATAATAATTCACCTATATAAAAATCTAACTCACCAAATTCAATCTTCTTCATTTTCACTTTTTTAGTATTACATTTTTTTATAATTTCTTTATCTGGATTCACTAGTAAATATTTATCTTTTAATGACATAAATGGTGTAATGTCTTCAACTTGATCAATAATATAAAATTTGTCACTCTTCTCATTAACATCGATATATGATTGATCTCCAATAAGAATTATTCGATTAATAATTTTACTAATCGGTTTTACTTTTTGTGTTCCTACTATTAAGCAGTGTTCAAATGAAAGGATTTCTTTTTTAAAATATTCAAAATCCTCAATCTTATCAATATTAATAAATGGATTATTAATTAAAACATGATTCTTACTAGATAATGCAAAAGAAAGATTTATTAAATTATTGCCAATGTCTGTTAGAGTGTATTTATCAGTCACTTCACATTCACCACGAATATGTAATTTACTTATATGCTTGGATAATTTTACCTCATCAATAATCTTGTTATACTTAGTCTTAGTTTGAAAGCATATCTCTTTAGCAATAATTGTTTGAAAATATAGTTTACTACAATCTATATAGATTCTCTCATTAAAATAATTTTGATAATCATAGACATCATGATCTTTAAAAGTGATTGTATTCATGTTTTTGATAATACCTGCTAATGATAATAGTATAGAAGTAACTATTTCTCTTTTTCCATAAAAAGCAATCGAATCATTTTCTTCTATATTAAAACTAAACGCAATATTATCAATTAACAAATTTTTGACGTTTATCATAATTTTACCTCTTACTTATTATACAATAAAACGAGAAAAAGATAAAGTGGAAAAAGAATATAAAAAAAGCCTACTTAAAATGTAGGCTTATATCTAACCAATTGAACCAACCATTTCTAATTTAATTAATTGGTTTAATTCAACAGCATATTCCATCGGTAACTCTTTAGCAAATGGTTCAATAAAACCCATTACAATCATTTGCAATGCATCTGCTTCTGAAATACCTCTACTCATTAAGTAAAACAACTGTTCATCACTCACTTTAGACACTGATGCTTCATGCTCTATTTTACCTAACTTATTATGAACAAAATTAAAAGGTATAGTATCACTACTTGATTTATCATCAAGAATAATAGTATCACATTCTATTCTAGATCTTGCGTTTGTCGCATTTTTAGTATGCTTAACCGTACCACGATAATTCACTTTACCGCCACCGCGGCAAATTGATTTTGAAATAATCGTGGAAGTTGTATTTGGAGCTAGATGAATCATTTTAGCGCCAGTATCTTGATGTTGGTTTGCTGATGCAAATGCTATGGAAATCGTATTTCCTTTTGCACCTTTACCAGCTAACAAGCAAGAAGGATATTTCATATTAACATTAGATCCAATATTTCCATCAATCCATTCCATCATCGCATTTTCTAATACTAATGCCCTTTTTGTTACTAAGTTAATTACATTAGTACTCCAATTTTGTATTGTCGAATAACGGCAATACCCATCTTTTTTAACTACTATTTCAACTATCGCTGCATGTAATGAATCTTTAGAGTAAATAGGTGCTGTACACCCTTCAACATAATGTACACTAGCTCCTTCATCAACAACAATTAAAGTCCTCTCAAATTGACCCATTGATTCTGAATTAATTCTAAAGTATGATTGTAATGGCTTTTCAAGCTTAACCCCTTTTGGAACATATATAAATGATCCGCCACTCCAAACAGCAGAATTTAGTGCTGCATATTTATTATCATTAAATGGAACAACAGTTCCAAAATATTCTTTAACTAAATCTGGATATTCACGTAAAGCTGTATCAGTATCGCAAAAAATAACCCCTAAATTAGTTAACTCTTCAAGTTGTGAATGATATACAACTTCTGATTCAAATTGCGTAGATACCCCAGCCAAGAACTTTCTTTCAGCTTCAGGAATACCTATTTTAGCAAATGTATCTTTTATTTCTTCGGGAACATCTTCCCATCTATTTTCTACCTTATCGGTTGATTTAATGTAATATGTAATATCATCATAGTCAATAAAACTTAAATCAGGACCAAATGAAGGTAATGGTCTTCTCATAAATTCTTCATATGACTTAATTCTAAAGTCTAACATCCATTCAGGTTCGTTTTTATATTTTGAAATTGCTTTAACAATATCTAAAGTTAAACCCTTACCTGTATCTATGACTCTTTTAGAATCAGTTTTAAATCCAAACTTATAATCACCTATAATATCATTTATATGGTTATTACTCATCTATTTTCTCTCCCAACAATTCTTCCATTGCTTTCCAAGAAATTGTAGCACATTTCAACCTTGCAGGAAATTTGCTAACACCTTGAAAAACTAATGCTTCCTCTAACAATTCTTCATCAACAATTGGCTCTCCTTTTATCATAGAAAAATAAGAATCAATAATTTTTCTTGCAAATTGAACATTTTTTCCTGTTAATAGTTCACTCATCACTGAAGCACTTGAACAACAAATTGAACATCCACTTCCTTGATGATTTACTTCTCTAACAATACCATTTTCAATATTTGCTTCAATAGTGATGTCATCTCCGCAAGAAGGGTTACGTAAATGAACTTTATTAAATCCTTTAAGTCCTTTATGTCGAGGATTCTTATAATGATCCATAATAACTTGTCTATATAAAGTTTCAATATTATTCATTTTTACACCTCATTAAATTGCGAGAAAAACTCTACACTATCTTTTATCGTTTCTACAAATCTATCAACATCATCTTTAGTATTATAAATATAAAAAGATGCCCTAAGAGAACCATTACATCCTAACCATTTACTTACAAGTTGAGCGCAATGGTAACCAGCTCTAATACAAATACCTCTTTCATCAAATAATGTGGCTGCATCATGTGGATGAACCCCATTAATATTAAATGTGACTAAAGGTATGTCAGACCCAGGATTATATACCGAAATTCCATCAATTTTACTTAAACTCTTAAATAAATAATCTTTTATTTCGTCCTCATAATTTTTTATATACTTATATCCAATACTTTGAATATATTTAATCGCTTCACTTAAGCCGATTACTTCAGCTATCATCGGTGTACCTGCTTCAAATCGATAAGGAATATCCTTTACTTCAACATAATACTTTCCGACATCTTCATTCATATCTCCACCATAGAAAACAGGATCCATTTTCTTAAGTAACTTTTGTTTACCAAATAGTACCCCAATTCCCATAGGACCCATCATCTTATGTCCGGAGAAAGCTAAAAAATCACAATCTAATTTTTTAACATCTACAATTTCATGACCTACCGCTTGAGCTGCATCAACAATCACAATCATATTATGATCATGAGCAATCTTTATAATTTCCTCTAACGGACTAATATAACCCATAACATTAGAAATATAAGTTATTACTACAACCCTTGATTTATCTGTTATAGTGTTTTTAAAACTTTCAACAGTAATTCTTCCATCTTTATTTAATGGTATAAAAGATAAATTTAAATTTTTTTCTTTACTAACGTTTTGCCAGGGCAATAATGAACTATGATGTTCTAGTTCAGTAGTAATAATTTCATCCCCAGAAGATAAAAATTTTGAATACATTAAACATGCATGATTAAGAGCTTCAGTTGTATTCTTTAAAAATACAATTTCCTTTTCCTCAGCATTTATAAATTTAGCAACAACTTTTCTTGCATTCTCATATGCTTCAGTAGCATCATAACTCAACTTGTAAACACCTCGATGTATATTAACTCCATAATTGAAATAATATTCATTCATTTTATCAATAACGACTCTTGGTTTTAACGAAGTTGCAGTTGTATCTAAATATGAAAGTTCAGGATGTTTATCAAACATCGGGAAATCTTTTTTTATACTATTAACATCCATGACAATCTCCTTTTATAAATGTTTAGAAATTTCTATGTTTACGTAATCAATTAACTTTTCATCTTTTAGATTTTCAAAATAGGGGGTGACAAATGCTTGAACTATTAAACCTTCACTAATCTCTCTTGATAAACCTCTACTCATTAAATAGTATAGTTCTTCCTCATCAATTGCACCAATAGATGCACCATGATTAGCTATAACATCATTCTCATCAATTTCTAAAAGTGGGTTTGCTGAAACTGAAGAATACATATCAAGAATGATGCCTTTAGTTTTTTGCGACAAATTAGTCTTAGATGCACCTTTTTTAATAACACCAAAGTTATCAAATGTTAAATAAGAACTATTTCGGCTTATCCCATAATTTTTTGTTGTTGATTCTGTGTTACCTTTAATATGTGTAATAATATATTTATATTTTTGAACAAGTGATGTTGAATTAATAACAACATTTGTTAAATCAGCCTTAGCATTTTCTTCGAGTATATAAATGTTTGCTAAAGTGTCAACTTCTTTATCATTTAATCCAATATCATCAATTACAATTAATGAGTTTTCTAATAAATATCCATTAATAATATTTGTAAATTTTCCATAACAATTAGTAATTGACTTTAAAGTTAATTTTGCATTATCTTCAACAACTATTTCAATCTTGTTTTTAATATCATTAATTACATGATAATAAACATTTGATATAGTAGCGTTAACATTTTTTTTAATTATCACATTACTGTTTAAATATTCCTCTTCATCATTTATATGTAAGATTTTAAGTTGAATATCCGCATTAATTACAATTGTATTAGAAAACTTAACTTTTGAATCAATTTCAGTTTCAATTTCAGACCTATCTCTTGAGTAATACTCACTGCTGTCCAATGCTTCATCAACAAGAATATCTACAGATTCTGGTAGATTAGTTCTTACTGCTTTCCCATCGTTAAATAAAATAAAGTATTCATCTTCATTTACTAACTGCAATGCCTCATTTAGAACTAATTTCAACTGTCTCATTTTGTTTCCTTTACAGCGCAAGACCCTAAAATAATACGCTTTTTCTCTTCAATTTCTTCTTCAATACCTAAATCAGTTTTTAACCAATCATATCCTGAAGCATCAATTTTTGCAATTAATTCTTTCCCACCACTTTTTACAATAGTTCCATTCATCATGATATGAACATAATCAACATCAATATAATCTAATAATCTTTGATAGTGGGTAATTACTAAGCCTCCAAATTCAGGGCTTCGCATTTGATTCACATTCTCACCAACGATTCTTAATGCATCAATATCCAACCCAGAATCAATTTCATCTAAAATAGCAAAGTTTGGTTTTAACATCTTCATTTGAAGAATTTCATTACGTTTCTTTTCTCCACCTGAAAATCCCTCATTTACATATCTATGTGGCATATCCGGATCCATTTTTAATTCTTTAACAGACTTTTCTAAATCCTTAACAAACTTAAACAAGGAAACATGTTCGCCTTCTTTTTTTCTAGCTTGAAGAGCTGATTTAATAAAATCAGCATTTGTTATCCCAGATATTTCATTTGGATACTGCATAGCAAGAAATAAACCTTTTCTACTTCTTTCATCAACTTCCATATCAAGAACATTCTCACCATTAAGTGTTATTTCTCCTGATATAATATCATATTTTGGGTTACCCATAATAACTCCAGCAAGAGTTGACTTGCCGGTTCCATTTGGTCCCATTATTGCATGGATTTCACCCGACTTGATAGTAAGATTCAATCCTTTAATTATTTCTTTATCTCCAACATTTGCATGAAGATCTTTAATTACTAATTCCATCTAATACTCCTTTATTGCTATAACCATATTTTGGTTCTGCTACTTCTTCATTAAAACTAAAATTACCTACTAATCCACTTGTTATATATATTTCTTTATCTTTAGTAATGAAGAGTGCTTCAACACCATCTAGACTCTCAACCTTTTCATATCCCGCTTCTAAACCCAAAGCAAAAATTGTTGTTGATAATGCATCTCCTGTAATAGATAAATCTGTAAAAATAGAAACATGCATTAACTCATTATCAATTGGGTAGCCAGTTCTTGGGTCAAATATGTGATGATACTCATCACCCTCTTTTGTGCGTATGTATCTTTCATAAATGCCTGAAGAAACAGCAGTAATATTATCAAAATACAAATTTCCAATACGATTAGGATCGCCAGGACCACTATAGGGCATTGTAATACCAATGGTCCAATTCTCTGGTGTTTCTTTTAATGTGTTTTTACCAAAGGTTAAAAGATTACCAGCCACATTTACTATTCCATTTTTAAAGCCTAATTCCTTAATATAACGTGCTAGTTTATCAGCTGCATAACCTTTAAGAATTGATCCCAAATCAATCTTCATTCCGACTTTAGATAGGAAAACAGTCTTTTCTTCTTTATCTATCACAATATTATTATACCCTATTAAAGGTAATTTTTGTTGGATATACTCATCATTTGGTATTTCAGCAAATTCTAGTGTCTTGGTGTACCCTAATTCATTTATATTCCATAAGTCAATAATTGGTGAAATTGTAATATCATATAAAGCAACATCACCAACTATTGAAAGCTCACTTGTCTTAATAGCTTCCTCTAATATGAAGATAACCTCATCTGTTACCTTTACAGCTTCAATCCCGGCTTTATCATTAATTTTTTTAATGTAACTGGTATTTTTTGTAGTACTATACAAGGCATTTAACTCATTAGTAATAGCACTCAAATCTAATCTTAAGTCAGCATACTCTGAAAATTTTTCTTCTTCTGCAAGTAGTGTTACCTCAGTAAGTAGACCACCAAAAGTGGGTTCAAGTGTAAATCTTTTTATAACATCACGATTTGGCTTATTTATAACATCACGATTTGGCTTACAACCTACAACCATAATCGATATAAAAAGCAATAAAATTATCAGTAAATTTTTCTTCATAATTAGTCCTTTCGTACACAACATTTATATTATACCAAAAAATTATGCTTTTTGCATTTCATATTAAATAATTTTTAATGAAAATGTTTAACAAGCATTATATTTATGATATACACATAATAATTATACTTTATTTATCTTAAAATATTATAAATAAAAAGGAGTCTCAGAATAAAACTCCTTTAAAATCATTAAAAAAACTTCTTAAATTCATCAAAAACAAACTCAGCATATTTATTCATTCCAAAAAGATTTGGATGAAGACTATCTCCTAACATACTTAGATAAGTGTCTTTTGTCTGGATTGTAGAAATATCGATATTGTAATAATCAGAAGCATTAGTTTCTTCCTTGATAATCTCATTATATGCTAGTCTAGTTGTCTCAGTATAATTGTAACCAGTATACGCTGAGTATCCCAATGTCATTGTAAATACTAATGAATTTGGATATGTTTCATTTAATCTTCTTAATAATGTTTTGTAACTTTCCCGAAACGTAAATAAACTTACACCATTTACATTATCATTAGTTCCAATAAAAACAAAAATAATATCTGGATTTCCTGCTTCATTTAGTGACAATATGCGATGCATATTCATAGCTGCACTATTTGTATTATTACCATTATTATATAATGAACTTCCGCTCCATGAATTATTGATACCAATATTTAGATTAGCCATATCAGCAAATTTATACCACCATGTGTCTTCAACAAATTTTACTGTTGAAGAGTATGTAGGATAATAATACTGGTTAGTCTGGTTATAATAACTATTCACTGCTGAATTAGGGGAGTAAAATGTTGTTATACTATCTCCTAAAAATGAAACTTTCATATTATTAAAATCAATATCTTTTTTTACTTTGGTATAGACTGGATATAAGTACAAGTCACTAGTAACAAATAAGTCAAAATCAAATAAAACACCAGACTCTTTATCAACAGTCCAACCTAAAAATGTATAATCGTATCTAATTGTATCAGTTATTTCATAATCAATATGTACAATTTTTGTGTCCTCACCTAAAAAATGTTCTTCAAGCAAATTATCGTTCATATCAAAAAACTTAATTTCATATTCTATTCTTACATTATAGATTGGCCAAAGAGTTATTATTTTTTCATCATAATCAATATCTTTTTCCCAATAATTAAATTCATACACTTTATTTTCAATTTTAATACTATCTGTAACTTTTGGAGTTTCAATTTCTTGATCATAAAGTATTGTATACGTATTTAAAATTGTTTCATCAAAATCTCGTATTACTACTTCAAACTCTTTTGGAAACCATTTGGCATATAATACAAAGTTTTCACTAACTTCACTATTAAAATTATACGATTGCTCGTCGCTAATATCTAAGTACCAACCAAGAAAATAATGTGTATTAGTATCATCAAGAACTATATTATCAATAGGCTTATTTACACTAAATTCTTTTATAAATAA
>Ga0172382_10005513_pt1 | contig 18850 bp, 18 predicted proteins | sample Leawel138RmetaG_FD_122245 | JGI IMG/M metagenome (GOLD analysis project Ga0172382, IMG submission 122245) | Leachate microbial communities from a municipal landfill in Southern Ontario, Canada - Leachate well 138R metaG | ecosystem: Engineered > Solid waste > Landfill > Unclassified | place...
ACTTTTTGAGCCATCTCGGATTTGGCAATCGAAATACGGTATCCGTCAGTGGCAGCCATCTCGAGCGTGTTGCCGTTGAAAGTCATGTGAACACCGGTCAGGTTTGGCCGCGCGTCGTCAGTGGATGCGGCAAAAACAACTTGCTGGATCTGTTCTTTGAAGTTTTCAACATTCAGCGCGATGGCAGACTCAAGGTCTGGTGAAGGCATGGGCGGGAAGTCTTCGGCGCTGATGCCCTTGATATCGGTGTTGAGTGTGCCGCATTTGACATTGAGGCACTGTGTGCGCTCATCAACAGTCAGGGTTACCTCCTCGTTAGGCAGGTTGCTGACCATGTCAACAAACGTCCTGGCAGGAACAGTCAGCCCGCCCTCTTCCGCCACCTTGGCACCGATCCAGGCGCTGATGCCCAGTTCAAGGTTGGTAGCCGAGAGACACAGGCGCCCGTCATTAGTTTTGATGAGGATGTTCGACAGCACCGGCAGGCTGCTTCGCGAAGTAACGGCTCGTGAAACGGTGTTGACACCATGGGCGAGTTGCTGTTGTTGGACGACGGCTTTCATATAAACCTCCGGGAATAAGGCGTTTTGTATAGCATAAGTATACCGTTAAGCACCCATTTTATCCAGAAAAACAGCCTCTGAGCCGAGAATGATATAATCAACAAAATTCTTACCGAGCCAGACGCCATGCCCAAACCAACACCGAAATTCTCGATCAAATTGCTCATCCGCCTGTATTTTTTGTTCATCTTCGGCGCGTTGGGCACCCTGATGGCCTACATGTCGCTCCATTACGATGAGATTGGCTTCAACGGAATCCAAATCAGCACAATCATGGTGCTGGGCTCGCTTGCCACCATCCTAACTGCCGCCCGCTATGGCCTGGTTTTCGACAGGGCCAACGACAAGCGCAGAGTCCTGATCGCCTCGCTGCTGATCATGGCCCTCTCGCTTAGCTCAATCGTCTGGATCAAGGCTTTTGTACCGGTGCTGCTGCTCTGGGTCATTTACCGCACCCTGCAGGGTCCCTTTTATTCCACTTCAGAGAATCTCTCCTTCTCGGTCGCTTCGAAATCGACGGACCGGCAGACCTCCAATTTCGGTTCGATCAGATTATGGGGGTCGATTGGTTACGCTGTAATCACACTGCTCGCTGGTTGGATTTATCAAAAGTACGGGATAGCGTACAACATGCTTTTATTCCTGCTCCTGGTGGGCTTGAGCATCGCGGTATTAATGTTCATGCCAGATTCAATTTTTGAGATGGCTGAAGAAAAGGACCAGAAGAGCCTCAGCCTGCCCGCGGTTTTGAAGCTGGTGGTTTCGAACCGCTTCCTGTGGATGATGGCAATGGCGCTGGCGATTTCTGACACCACCCAGGACGGTATCCGCGCGTTTGAGCCGATTTATATGCACACCCTCGGGCTGGAAGCCGGGCTGATTGGGCTCGCCAATTCCCTCAGCGCGTTGACCGAAGTGCCCTTCATGATGAACGCCGACCGCATCATCCGTAAAATCGGTATTCGGCGGATCATACTGGCGGTCTTCGTGTTCGATCTGAGCCGGCGCTTGCTGGTCTGGTTCTTCCCCTCAGCCAGCATGGTTTTTGCCACCAGCGTGATCACCTCGGCCAGTTTCACCTTTCGGCTGGTGTGCACAATCACCCTGGTCAACCTTTCGCTTCCCAAACAGGTGACCAGCACAGCCAACGCCTTTATTGGGGTGACCATGTTTGGGATGGGTTACATCGTCAGCAACGCCCTGAGCGGTTTTGTTTACGATCGCTTTGGAAACCGCGAGGTATACCTGGTGGGCGCCGGGCTTTGCGCGGTCTCGCTTTTGTTGGGCTTGAGCGCTGGCAAGCTGGAACCAAAGTTTGAACCGATTGACACCACAAAATTAGCCTGAAGGCCGCATGAACCAGCTCAAGCACATGCGCCCCTCTGACCCCCAACTTGCAGACCTGCTCACCGATTTTTCGACCCGCATCCACCCCTGTGAAAACCCGCTCATGGACGAGGAGGAGGTTGCACGGGTATTGCAGTTGGCTGAAATCGCCGGCATACCGGTGATAGTGGATGGCGGTTGGGCGGTTGACGCGCTGTTGGGTTGGCAGACAAGGGAGCATTCCGACCTCGACCTGGCCATCAACCAGCAGTATTTGCCGCGCCTGCTTAATATCCTGCGCCGGCTCGACTATCAATATCTGCAAAGGGAAGATGAATGGGCGCACAACTTTGTGCTCGAGAACGGGGCTGGTCACCGCATCGACCTGCATAGTTTTGTGCGCAACAGTAAGGGGCAGATCATCGCCGGCGTGGAGTACCCCGGGGATTCCTTGACCGGGCAAGGGCGCATCTCAGGAATGGACGTCTGCTGTATCCATCCGGAATGGCTGGTTGACTTTCACCTGGGTTATGACTTTGACCATCAGGATTACCAGGATTTGGTCTATATTTGCAACCTCTACAAACTCAGTTTGCCGCCCGAATACCAGGAGTATGCCAACAACCTGTACGAGAACAAAACGCCTGCAAAGTGGCAATTGCCGGCACGCTTCCACCTGCATTTGGCACACAGCTCGGAGGATTATCTGCGTTTCATCGACATTCTGGAGAAAAGTGAGCAGCAAAACTTACCCTCAGAGAAACAAGAAAGCTTAATGAAGATGATGGACCGTTGTGAAATCCCCGAAGATGTCACCCTGGAAAGCATGCGGACAGCAGGTTTGCGGGCGGGTGTACTTTTATTCGAGGGGCAGCGACCCATCGGGGCCAGTGAGCTTGTTTGCCTGCCTGACGAATCGGAAACCTCGGGCCGCCCGAGGTGGCAAATCCGCCAAATCTCTCTGGCTGCGCGCTCAGAGTATTCTTCACTGTTCATGGCATTGCTGCGCGAGTCGGTCAGGGAAGCCTGGCGGGCTGGGGCAGGCTGCGTTGAAGCGCTGCCGCTGGACGACATATGTCAACCGCGGCCAGCCATCCCGCCCCGCTACGACCTGGGCGAGATCGGTTTCGCCAGTTTTTTTGCCCGCGCCGGTTTCAGCCGCCTGCAACCTCTACCTGGGAGCAGGTGGGCGCTGAAGAAAAAGTAGGCAGACTTCAGCCGCGGGTCTGGCCATCGCCACAATATCCAGATCTACCCGCACAAGCGTCTGGCACAGCTCACCAGACAGCACCTTTCGCCCAAATTTGGGCAGCTGACATTGCAAGCTGCGAGCAAGCTTGTTCAATGCTCTTAGCGTTCCCCGAGCAACTCAGGGTATAACTTAAGTAATACTTACAACTGATCAGCGAAAGGACTGCCATGTACACGCTTTCATTAACTCCTGACATTCAAGCCAGCGCGCTGGTACTGGGCTGTATGCGTATCAAGAGCCTTTCCTCCAGCGAATTGGACGCGCACCTGAAGACCGCTCTGGAACTGGGAATCAACCTCTTCGACCATGCCGATATTTATGGCGGCAGGGGCGCATGCGAGCAGATTTTTGGCGATTGGCTGCGAGCTAACCCATCTCTGCGGGATCAAATTTTGCTTCAATCGAAGTGCGGAATCGTCCAGAACGAGAGCGGCAAAAACATAGCCTTCGATTTTTCGTACGATTACATCCTGAAATCAGTTGAGGGTTCGCTGCAACGTCTGGGAGTGGAGCAGTTGGACATTTTGCTGCTGCATCGTCCTGATGCGCTGTTTGAACCTGAAGAGGTTGCCGCCGCTTTTGACAAGCTTTACAACAGCGGCAAGGTCCGCGCCTTTGGGGTGAGCAACATGACTGCAGGGCAGCTTGAATTATTGCAGGCGGGCATGAGGCACAAACTCATCGTAAACCAACTGCAGTTTGGCCCTGCTCACACCCTGATGATCGATCACAGCATCCGCATGAACACTCGTCAAAAATATTCGAAAGATCACGATTCAGGCACGTTGGACTATTGCCGTCTCAAAGAGATCGTTATCCAGGCCTGGTCGCCTTTCCAACACCGGCGGGTTAAAGGAACCTATATCAATAACCCTCTATTCCCGCAATTAAATTCGGCCTTGGAAGAAGTGGGTGCCAAATACGGTTTGACGAAAAACGGTGTAGTGGCGGCCTGGGTCGCCCGGCATCCCGCCAGGATGCAGTTGATCGCTGGCACGATGAATAGCCAGCGCCTGAGAGAGATCGCCACAGGGATGGACATGCCCATCAGCCGTGAGGATTGGTACAAGGTTTATATGACCGAGGGACGCGACCTGCCGTAGTTGCTAAAAATCTATCGCAGCTTGGGGGGTGGTTCTTCTGTAGCGGTTTGCCATTGCTTGAGGTTGTCTCGTCTGACTCTATCGCTCAGACGCGCAGCCCGATGGCTTGAGCGGGATTTTAAGCAGCGAAGATGCCTCGGGTCTTTCGTTTGCAACCCGAATAGCAGGTTGTGACTTATAATTATGCCAGGAACCCCGTATGATCAAATTCATCTGTGACAGTACTGCTGACATCCCCCAGGTATTAATCGATGAGTTGGATATCAGGGTTGTGCCTACTCACCTAATTTGGGGAGATCGGGATTATCTGGATAGGGTTGATATCCAACCAGAAGAGTTTTATCGGCGGATCACTACAGAGACTCCCCCCTATCCCACCACGTCCACGCCGACATTGATTGAGTTTCAGGAGGCATACGAGGCTGCGATCGCAGATGGCGCAAGCGAAATTGTCTGTCTTCCATTAGGATCAGGCCTCAGTTCTACCATCAACCTCGCGCGTCATGCCGCTGAGGGTTACAAAACGCCCATTTACGTACTCGATTCTTTAGGAACCACCATGCTGACAGGCTGGCAAGTGTTGGCGGGCGCGCGGCTCGCCGCTCAGGGTGGGTCGATTGAGGAGGTATTGGAACGAATCGAGGAAACCAGAAACTCCGTCTTCGTACTGTTCGGTCTTGACTCTATTTCGTGGATTTCGCGTGGCGGCCGGATGAGAAACGCGTTCCGCTGGCTTGGCAGCAATCTGCCAATCAAACCGGTTCTGCTGCTGACTTCTGAGAAGGGAAAATTTGAGGCTATCGCCATCAAACGTACCTCAAAAGGGATGAAGGAGGGGTTACTGAACGCTCTTTTTAATAAGGTGCCCGATCTTAGCAGATGCCGCCTGATAATTTTACACGGGGATGCTTTTGAAGCTGCCCTGGAAATGAAAGAACGCATCCTGAATGTCGCCCAGCCACTTGAATTATACGTCTCCAGCACTGGACCAGTGGTCGGGCTAAACACCGGACCGAAAGCGCTCGGCCTGTGCGCACATATTGAAGACTGAAAGATGCAAAGGGGTAGTAGAATGCTTGGAGATCAAATTGAGCAACTCGATGCCAGAATACACCCTCATGGAAACGACAGAAGTCCAAAATCCCTCCAGCTCCCTCACCCGGTTATACAGGTAACTTTTCTATCATTTTGGAGTTAAGATTTTAACGTTGAACCTCAAAGTCCAAATCATTCTCGGAGCCTACTATGATAAAAATCGTAACCGACAGCGCCTGCGACATCCCTGAAGACCTTACCCAGGAATATGGCATCATCAAGGTGCCCACACATATCATCTGGGAGGGGAAAGATTATCTGGATAGTGTCACGATGACAGCCAGGGATTTTTACAAGCACCTCACCGAGACCGACGCCATACCCACTTCTTCCCAACCCAGTGCGGGAGAATTCAGAAATGCCTTTGAACGGGCAATGGCGCAGGGCGCGCAAGAAATCATCTGTCTGACGGTCAGCAGCGCACTCAGCGGCACTTTTCAAGCCGCCAGCAACGCGGCTCAGGTTTTTGGTATACCGGTGCAGGTGGTAGACACTCGCGCGGTCAGCATGCAGCAGGGCTGGCAGGTGTTGGCAGCTGCCCGTGCCGCCCGTATTGGCTCATCGGTTCATCAAATTTTGGAGAGTATCGAGCGCGTGCGCCAGAAGGTGGTGCTCTCCGTAGGTTTACCTTCCCTCTCTTACCTCGCCCGCAGCGGCAGGCTCGGGCAAGCTTTTAAATGGATAGGCAGTATTAGTCTTTCGGTAAGACCTTTGGTAGCAGTCAACGCCGAAAGCGGAAAAATTGAACCAACTGGGGTGGTACGAACTCAAAAAGCGATGATTGAGAAGGTTTACAGCTATTTCAAACAGAAAATTGGTGACGGCCTGAAGCTGCACGTCGTGGTTTTGCATGGTGCCGCAGCCATAGAAGCAAACCTTTTGATGGAGCGTATCCGGCAGGAACTGGACCCGCTGGAACTATTCGTTACCAGCACAGGGCCTGTGCTCGGCGCTCATACCGGCCCAGGTACGATTGGCATCAGCGGCTATTACGAGGAGTAATAATTACGCTTTCATTAATTCACAAAAGGCTGGAAGTTGTTTTTCAGCCTTTTTTTGCGATAAAACTTGTTAGCTTTTCTTAAAGCGTCATGATTGCAGTACGCTTTCAGCGGTCTGCGAGAGGGCAGCCAGGTCTGCGATCAGTGTAACGTTTTGGTGTAACTGCAGAATGGAGGCAGGAAGCAGGGGGTCAACCGAGCCCTCCAACATCCCCTTGACCGCGTCAGCCTTGCCTTTGCCGCTGGCAAGGATCAAGATTCGTTTCGCTCCCAGAATTGATTTCATGCCCATGCTGATTGCCTGGCGTGGGACTTCCTCCGCTGATTCAAAAAAGCGGGCATTGTCTTCAATGGTATTTTGATTGAGGTCCACCAAACGTGTTTGGGCAACAAAGCAGTTTCCCGGCTCGTTAAAGGCAATGTGCCCGTTGCTGCCAATGCCAAGCAGCTGCATGTCAATCCCACCCAGAGACGCAATCAACTCGTCGTATTCTCTGCCGAAAGCGTTTGGGTTGGTGGCCAGACCATCAGGGACATGGGTATTTTCGGCGAGGATATCGATGTGATCAAACAGGTTTTTGCGCATAAAGTGGCTATAGCTCTGCTCATGAGTCGCCGGCAGCCCGTAATATTCATCCAGGTTGATCGTGCGTACCTTTTGGAAGCTCAGGCCCTCTTCGCGGTGGTACCTGATCAGTTCCTGGTAAGTTCCACAGGGTGTAGAACCCGTCGCCAGACCAAGAACACAAGCTGGCTTAAGCTGCACCTGGGCGGCAATGTAACTGGCCGCTTTCTTACTGATTTCGTCGTAATTTTGTGCCTTGACAATTATCATTGCTGTCTCCTTCTACGGGCAACTTACCAAAAATATCCTGCTGCAACAAGAATCACTGGTGAAGCAGGTAGCATTTTTTAGCCACCCAAGGCTCAATCATCTCATTGCCGGGTTCTTGTGTCTTGACTTTATGGTTTTGACACATTAAGTTCAGCCCGGACTAAGTTTACTACAAAGAATTTGAATAACCGAAGGGTATAATTCAGGCAAATGCCATCAGATTAGATAAAGAGGAGATTATGACTGATAAATTAGCCTGGATCGATGACGAACTTAAAAACCTGAAAGATACCGGTTTTTACAACAGCATACCCACTATGGACTCACCGCAGGGTCCGTCTGTGATCATCAATGGAAGAGAAGTACTTAATTTTTGTTCCAATAACTATCTCGGTCTGGCAAACCATCCCCGATTGATAAAAGCAGCCACCGAGGCAATGCAGAAATTTGGTGTCGGGCCAGCCGCCGTACGTTCAATCGCTGGGACTTTGAGCCTGCATGTCGAGTTGGAAAAGCGCATGGCAGCCTTCAAACGAGTGGAAGCGGCAATTACATTTCAGTCCGGGTTTAGCGCCAATGGCGCTACCATCCCTGCCCTGGTAAGCAGGGAAGACGCAATTTTCTCAGATGAGCTCAACCATGCCTCCATAATTGATGGCTCCCGTCTATCGAGCGCAAAGATCTTCCGATTCAAGCACGCAAATGTAGAAGATTTCGAGCGGGTGGTTAAAGAAGCCCAAGGAAGTTATCGGCGTGGACTGATGATCACTGATGGCGTTTTCTCAATGGATGGCGATTATGCACCGCTGGACAAACTGATTGAGGTCTCAAAAAAATACGATCTGATGACCATGGTCGACGACGCCCATGGCGAGGGTGTCTTGGGGGAGGGCGGTCGCGGTATTGTGGATCACTTCAACCTTCACGGGCAGGTAGATGTAGAAGTTGGCACCTTCAGTAAGGCGTTCGGAGTGGTTGGTGGTGTGGTGGCTGGCAACGCCAGAATTATTGAGTGGCTGCGTCAGCGGGGACGCCCCTTTTTGTTCTCTTCCGCGGTGACCGTCCCCGACGTTGCCGCGTGTCTGGCTTCGGTGGATCTGCTGGAGGAATCTACCGAACTGGTAGACCGTCTTTGGGCAAACGCGCGATTTTTCCAGGAAGAGATGCGGAAAATGGGTTTTGACACCGGGCTGACCCAGACGCCAATCACACCTGTGATGTTGGGCGACGTACAGTTGGCGCGGGAATTTAGCCGCAAGTTGTTTGATGAGGGCATATTCGCAGGTGCGCTGGGTTTCCCAACCGTACCTCTAGGTAAGGCGCGCATACGTGTGATGGTTTCTGCTGCCCACAGTCAAAACCAGCTGGAGCAAGCACTGGAAGCGTTCGAACGGGTTGGCAAAAAATTGGGTAAGGGCGACTAACGTACCAGTTTGTTGATTATCGAGAAAAACCAAAACCCCTCTGCCTGTACTGCGTGGAAGAGGGGTTCGAGTTTAAATGGATCTGAAAGTTAAGCAAACAATGTCAGAAAAAGTCCAAAGAGGTAACCTGCCAAGGTGCTGAAAACGGCAACCAAAGAGACATACACGGCTGTTTTTTTCTTCCCCATCACACCGTTAAGTACCAGAATGGACTGCAACGAAAGCTCCGGGTCTGCCAGCAGGTAGGCCAACAGCGGTCCCCGTGCCATACCGAGGTCCAGGAACATTTTTGCGATCGGCACCTCGACAAGGGTGGGGAAGTACATAAACACGCCAAACAAAACACCCACCAGGTTTGCCCAAATGGTGTTTTGCCCTGCTATAGTGCGAACCCAGGTTTCGGGGATGATTACCTTAACGATGCCAGCAGCAAAAACGCCAACTATCAGCAGTGGGAAGATCTGTTTGACAAATTTCCAGGTCTCCCAAATCCAGCCGCTGAGTTCGTCCTTGCTGAAAGAACGGCTGGCGATAATGGCGATTACTGTGAGAAGGACAAGCTCGCCAATGAGACGACCATTAATCCCGATAACCAAAGAGCCCGCTTCTTCCGATGGGGCGGCAATCAGGATGGTGAGCGCGATAAAAGCCAAAGCAGCGTAAGTCCATCCGGTAAAACCATCAAAGATCTTTTCGAATCCCTTCCACGAAGTAATGCCAATAACCACAAGCATCAGAATCAGGACAGCGCCTTGAAGTGTCAGATCCATGCCCGACAAAAAGGAGCCTACCCCGCCCGACCAACCTGAAGGTGCCTTGATGTGGGCGTACACGTTTGTAAAAATGTCGACCTGTAATGTGCCCACAATCAGTACAGAAACTAACAGAAGGAAAAGTACCCACACAGCAGGTTTAACTCTTACGGTTTCGTTAAAGAGACCGTTCGCTTCCATCTCGGCCTCGCGAACGCTCTCTTCCTTACGAAAGACCCAGGCCATGATCAGACCGATCACAATGCCAAACAAAATCGAGAGCACTAACCGAGCGATGGCAATATTCATGCCGATGGTAGCACCCGTGTAGGTTATCGCCAAGATGTTGACTGCCGGACCGACAAACAGAAAAGTAATTGCCGGCCCAAGCCCCGCGCCCCGCTTCCAGATACCCGCAAAGAGAGGCAATATCGTACAGGAACAAACCGCCAGGATAAATCCACCAAGCGCGGAAGCTGGATAACTGATCCATTTCGATGCCTTTGGCCCAAGATAACGCGTGATCGTCTCTTTAGGTATCATCGAGCTCATAAAACCGGCGATTACGAAGGCGGGCACAAGGCAGAGCAAAACATGCGCGGCCAAATAATCCAACAAACTCGACCAGCCGGATAAGAGTAAATTGCTGATATAAGAGATCGCTTCAGCCATTAATCATCTCTCTATCTACTCAGCCAATCGGTGATCTCAGCTTCTGAAGGGATGCGACCTGAAGATAACACCTTACCATCCACAACCAATCCGGGGGTGGAGAGAATCGGCCATTTGGTGATTTCCTGGAAGTCGGTCACTTTTTCGATTTCCGCTTCAAGGGAATTGTTTTCAATTACCTTCCGGACAATTTGTTCAAGCCTTTTGCAATTAGCGCAGCCGGAACCAAGAATTTTGATAGTCAGCATAAGATAGCTCCTTTAATTGGAATTATGGATTAATTTGGAGGCGCAATGAGGACAGCCGCAATTTACTTTCTGATTCTTTTTTTCTGGGCTGCCTGCGCCAGTAAGGGCTGCCGCCTCATCAAGTAGATTTGTGAGATCAGGATCGTTGAGCCTATAAAAGACATTCCAACCGTCCCGACGGTCCAAGACAAGACCAGCCTCCCGCAGCAGCGCCAACTGTTGAGAGATAGCGGATTGACGTAAACCCAAGTGGGCTTCGATGTGGCAAACGCAATGCTCCCCATCTCGCAGCAGCTCCAAAATGGCGAGACGGGCAGGATGACTGAGGAGTTTGAACAGTTGCACTCGCGGATCAGTTTTTTCAGTGGTGGTAATTGTTATGTTGTTCATATTCAATATTCTGAATATGATTGTAATACTAATTGTCCGCATGTCAAGCCCGGAAATTTCCTGAGTGATACAATCCATAGGCAATTCAAAACATCTGGCGTATGCTGCATGGCAAGACCAGCTGTTGCAACTATGAGATCTTGACGCTGAATACCAGCCGGAGGGGTTAACCTCGGCCTTTTTTTATGTGGAGGAATGGGCATCATTATGTCTGTGTCACAACGAAACAAAGCCATAATTCAAGCGCTTTTCGTAACCCTGCTTTGGTCAGTTTCGTGGGTGTTAATTAAATTGACTATCAATGAAATCCCACCGCTGACATTTGCGGGCTTGCGCTACTCAATAGCATTCCTCTTTCTCTTGCCGGGGGTATTACTAAAGCGGCAATCGATCCGAAAGCTGACTAAAAAAGAGTGGGGGCAGTTGTTGCTGCTTGGCCTAGTCTATTACACCTTCACCCAAGGCGGGCAGTTCCTATCATTAAAATACCTGGATGCAATCACCCTCAGCCTCATGCTCAATTTTACTGCTCCGTTGGTGGCGATCATCGGTCTGGTGGTTTTGCAGGAGCCCATCACCAGGTTGCAGTGGGGCGGGCTGGGACTCTTTTTGTTCGGTGTGTTGATCTATTTCTATCCTCAAACCAGTGTGCCCAAAAGCATGTTCGGGCTGGCTCTGGCAACTTTTACGGTGCTCTCCAACGCCCTTGCCTCAGTGTTGGGGCGTGGAATCAACCGAGAGCGAAGCCTGGACCCTATCGTCGTAACCGGCATAAGCATGGGCTTTGGGGCGATCTTGTTACTGAGCGGTGGAATCAGCATCCAGGGCTTACCACCTTTAAGCGCTAAGTCGTGGTTGCTCCTGATAATACTGGCAGCCTTCAACACCGCTTTTGCCTTTTGGCTCTGGAACAAAAGCCTTCAGTTTCTGACAGCGATGGAATCCAGTATGATCAACAACACGATGTTGATTCAGATCAGCATCCTTGCCTGGCTTTTCCTGGGAGAGCGATTAACATGGACAGGCGTGATCGGGCTGGTCATTGCCAGTATCGGCACAGTCCTGGTCAACCTTAAACCCGCCATAAAGTAATTGCCTCTTAAGATAAATCAATTTCTGATGCGCTGTCTGCGCAGCCAGATCCAGAGCGGTTGTACCAGCCTGCGGAGCCAATACTTGGCAGTCAGAAGCGAGATTTTCTTGCCACCGTCTCGATAGTGCACGCGCAGCATTTCAGGCCAACAGCGATCATCCTCGGCAATCGATTTCGCGCCCTGGTGCAGGCGAAAAGCAGCCCATAGCTGTGGCACATACAGAAGAGGCGCCTGGGCTGCCAGGCGTGTCCACAGGTCATAATCCATGGCAAAGTAAAAACTGTCATCAAGTGGACCAACTTTTTTCCATAGTTCCGCCCGGAAAAAGGCCGTTTGTTGAGGAATATGAACATAGCCACGACGAAGTTTTCTCAAATCAGTTTGAGCGGCCGGGAAATTGCCGATGACCTTGCCTTCCGCGTTGATCCAATGGCAATCGGCATAGACCATACTAATCTCAGGATGCTCTTCAAGCTGCTGCACAGCAGCGCTAACCGCGCCGGGATAGAGCACATCGTCCGAGTTCAACCAGGCGAAAATCTCACCGGTGGCGTGGGAGAAACCCTGGTTGATCGCGTCAGTCTGCCCCTGGTCCTTCCTGCTTTGCCAATATGCCAGGCGGTCGGCGTATTTCTGAATAATTTCCAGACTGCCATCACTGGAAGCACCATCGATCACGATATATTCGATGTTTGGGTAGTCCTGTTCCAGCACGGAGAGCATGGTCTCTTCCAGGAACCGCGCCTGATTAAAAGACGGGGTGATTACACTGACTTTGGGCAACGGCTTGGGGTTCATCTGCGTCCGCCTGTATATCGGTCTTTGCGACTTTGGTCGCACCAGGCACGTGAACGCAGCAGCCCAAGCGCAGCAAACCCCGCATAGGCCATGCGTCTGAGAGTTTTGCCATCTGGGAGCGGCTCATAACGCAGCATTTGACGGTAGGCTTTGAGTGCTGCCTTGAAATCTCCCGCTTCAACCAGATAGAAGCCGTTTAGTCGGTGGGCGCCGGCCCAGATTTTATTAAAGAGTTGGGAATTCAAGGGGTAGAAGCGTTCGTCTTCACATAGCCATTTGGCCAGACGGAAGGCTTCTGGCCCGAAATTGACCGCCTGGGCGGCGTTCTTAGCCTGCGAATGCAGGCGGGCTGCCGACCAAACCTTACCAGAAATGTATTGTGGTTCGGCTATGGCAGCCATCTTGAGCCATAGCTGCACATCCAGCAGGTAGTTATAGCTGAGGTCAAGATAGCCGGCTTGTTTGAGGATTTCTCGACGCATGAAAACACCCGGCTGACCGATAATTTTGAAACTCATCAGGTCTTTTAACTTCCAATCGCCATAACCCATCAGGTTGAAGCCCTCTCCCCGTTCATCGATAGACTCAACATCGCTGAATACAAAACTGGCATCGGGATGCTGATGGAAAGCCCTCACAGCATCAGAAACCGCGCCAGAATAGTAGAGGTCATCCGAGTTCAACCAACCGACTATTTCGCCCGTGGCTTTAGCAAAGCCCTTGTTGAGACCATCCGCCTGGCCGCGGTCTTTTTCAGAAACCCAACCCGCCAGCTCGTGGGCATATTTCTCGATGATTTCAACACTGCCATCGCTTGAGCCTCCATCCATCACCCAGTACTCGATGTTGGGATAATCCTGCCCCAACACCGAAAGGAGCGTCTGCTCAAGGTAAGCTGCCTGGTTATAGGAGGGCGTGATGATTGAGACTAAGGGTTGTAAAGGCATGGTCAAATTATATATGAACTTTGCGATGGGGTTTCTGTTGTTTCGGGAATCTTCCGCGTGACCCAACGCCACAGCAGCCCTGAGAAAGTGTTTTAAGTAAACAAGCTGTCGTAATCTACTTTTGCAAAGATATCCAGTTTTCCGCCGATAGTAGCATCGACGATTTTTCGGCCGGCGTTTTCATAGGCTCGACGAGCCATGCGGTAGCCCAATTCTGAGGTCTCCAGGTCTGGTAATTGCCAGCGAAAGCCTTTGCCGAAATAAGAGGCCGAAAAGTGGTTTGGGTCATCCCCCTGAGACTGTATGGTGGTGTTGGGTTGACCCTTGGTGGCGAAACTGTGATCCACGCCGATCAAGATGACTTCATTAAAGCCCAGGTGATAGGCCAGCTGCAGGCACACATTAGTCACCGTTGCGCCTTCCCAGACTCTGCCGGTTACATCTGTTGAAAATTTTGGGGAAGTGTAGGAGGTATAGATAAAGTGTGTCCAGCGGTCCATTGTCAACCACTTACGCGCGCGCCATGAGAAAAACTTGGGCATTCGCAGATTGTTGAATTCGTCCACCGACTGTTCAACTACCAGGTCATTGACACAGACCAGGATATCCGGACAAAAACCTAACTCATCCGCGGCTAAAAAGATGCGGTTCATGCCGATACAAAACTCATCCTCAAGCCTGGATAAATCCGTATTTTTTAGTGAAGGTCCATTACCAACCACAAAACAGCGTTCACCCTCGTGGCTATCTTTAAGAGCTGTCAGGCGGCGTTTTGATTCTCTTCGCCAAGGGTGCAGATATGCTGCAGGCAGCTCGGGCAGACGGCGTAAGCCGTCATAGCCACGTCGGGCCAGATTCATGAAACGATCCTGTAGAGACCTATCCATTTAAAAAACTCACTCCGTGCTCAACCTGCAGGTGGCTCCGCCGTCCACAAGCAAACCCTGCCCGGTGATAAAACTGGACAGGGAGTTGTCAGCCAGGAAGCAGATCACGGAGGCGATTTCTTCGGGTTGCGCGACGCGACCGTTGACGGTTTTGGCAGCCAGGGCCGCCAGCTGTTCTTCCTCAGTCGATTCATTTTGGCGACCGCGGTGAAAACCCGCCCGCAGCATCGGAGTGTCCACTGCGCCAGGCAGGACAGCGTTGGCGCGAATGTTATCCGGTGCAAATTCGATTGCCATGGCTCGGGTCAGAGCCAGCAGACCACCTTTGCTGGCAGCGTAAGCGGCAATGTTGGCTGACGTAGCTACCGCGTGAACTGAAGAAACATTAACGATAGCGCCCCCGCCATCGGCTTTGAGCATGGGGTAAGCCAACTTGACACCCAGGAAGACCGAACGCAAATTCGAGTCCATGACCGCGTCCCATTCCTCCAGGCTGGTCTCAAGGAGCGGCTTTGTGACCTGGTAAGCGGCATTGTTAACCAGCACTCGCAGGGTCTCAGAGAAACCTCTGGCTTTCTCATAGACTTTTTCAAGGTTTTCGGGCGAGGCAATGTCAGCCTGGATGTAGAGTCCGTCTTCAGGGAATGCGCCGAAGCAGGGCTGACGATCGACCCCTATCACCCTGAAACCAAGTTGGGCAAAACAGGCGGTCGTTGCCTGCCCAACACCACCTGCTGCGCCAGTAATTAGAACCGTTCTCATTTTCTCAGGCATAATATTCCTCACTTCGTAGTTCTACCGCTTACACAGATATCAGTTAAGACATCTAAGAGGTTTTTTCCATTGCCTTTAAACTATTGACATCTCCTACAGGGATGTCCAGGCCAATCAGCAGGTTGCGGATTGAATTCCAATGAATCCGCTCCCAAAAGAAAGGGCTGCTGTTGGTATTGTGAGGTGACAGCAGCACATTGCTCATCTCTTTCAATGGGCTGTCAGCAGGAAGAGGCTCTTTTTCAAAGACATCCAGCGCGGCACCCCGCAGACGCCCTTCCTGGAGGGCCTGCACCAAGGCCTCCTGGTGGACAACCGGACCGCGACAGGTGTTAATCAGCACAGCCGAGGGTTTCACGTGTTTGAGCGTCTCTTCGTTTATCAGATGATAAGAGCTGGGATTCAAGGAGGTATTCAGGCTGATGTAATCTGAACGTTCAAGCAGATCTTGCAGGTCGGTCATCTCTATTTTTTGTTCAATGATGAAATCTGGTTCAATTTCAACAATGTCGTTACCCAAAATGTTCATGCCAAACGAGCGGGCCCGGCGAATGACAGCCTTGCCAATATTGCCCACACCGATCACACCCAGGGTCGATTCCAGCAAAGTATGACCTGAGATCTTTTTCCATTCACCTGCCTTCATTGCCGTGTCCATCCAAGGTATGTTGCGAGCAAAGCAGAGCATACTTCCGATAACGCTTTCAGAAACAGGCACCGTGAAGGCGTTTGGTGTGCGGAAAATTTTGACGGCATACTTTTCGGCGGCTTCCTGGTCCATCGCATCAATGCCGGTGCCCCATTTAGACAAAACTTTGAGTTGGGGCGAGCAGGCGGCGATAACTTCCGCCGTATAGCGGTCATCGCCACAAATAGTTCCTTCAAACTGACCTGCGTATCGCATGATTTCCTCAACTTCCAGCCTCTCATTTACTTCTGGAATGATCACGTTCAGACCAAAAGCCTCAAGAATGGGGGTGAAGCGGTGCATAGAGGGTTGGATGTAAGGGGCAGTGATTAATACGGTTTTCATATTACCTCGTAGATTTTTGTCTTTCCATCAAAATTTCAGCGATAACAAAATCGAGTTCTTCATCGATATCTGTAGACTCATGAGCATCCATCTCGAACATAAATGGGCGCTCGCCGATGCGGTTACGATGAGTAAGCAGCGTCTCTCTTGTGAAAAGATACAAACAAGAGTTCTCTTCATAGATTGGTGGTAGATCTTGCGTACGCAGCAGGACGGCCGGATTGTGATTGATGGCTCTGCCAAGTTGATCCCAGAGGCGTGTCTGCAGGCGTGTAACGCTGAATAGGCTGTCATATTCAGGGTATAGATTTCGAAGTTGAATAAGAGCTCTGGAAACCGTTTCAGCCTTCAGCAGCGGATTGGTTGAATGGGTCTGCAGATAGAGGTCGCCTGGCACCTTGGCGGTATCGTATAGCAGAATCTCGTTTGTGGGGGTAGTATCAGCGCGTAATTCTTCCGGCCGCAGCAATACCTTTACCTGGGGGTAATCCCTGGCTAAGCCGTCGATGATCGTGGGCGAATCGGTATCGACCACCACCTCAGCGATCTCGGGGCAGTTGAGCAGCGTCTTGATGATATGAGCATAAAGTGGCTTTCCACACATCGACCGATAGTTCTTTCCGGGCACGCGCTTGGAATCATGACGCATCGGTACCAGCGCTACAATTCTCTCCAGTTTCATTCTCGACCCTCCTTGAGCATAAAGTCTCCATGGCGCAAAAGGCCATCGCTGATGGTCGCCATGGTGGCAGAGTGCGCTGGCAAGAGGCTTCGCCAATCAAAATTTTTCAGCTTCACATACCCCGCCCACACGCCATCTGGCTCAAGGTAATCCTCAAAACCTAATGAGGAGTGATAGAGCTGCCAATAGAGGAAGCGCCGTGCATTCAATTTAAAGTGCGCAGGGACTTCCACTACACCGGTGTGGAGCAATTCTTCCAGCTTTGCAAAGTAGGCTGGCTTGTCTTGAGGAAACCAGACCACCCCTGAGGAGCTGTAGCGGGCTTTACCAGCAGAGAGCACACCTGCCCCCAGGATGGATGCCTCCATACCGATGGTGGAATTGTAGATCAGAACAAATTTCGCCATCCGAATCAGATCATAGGAGTTGATAAACTCCTGGGGAGGCACAAAGCGCAGGTTCGCAATCATGCCGATTTGACGGTCCTTAGCCCATTGCGCTACAGACTCTTCGCTGGCCTTTCCGGCTCGAGCTTCATCGGGGTGGGCGCGGATAACAAAAAGTGTATCCGGATGTTTTTTAACAATCTCTAATACCTCATCCAACCAGCTAAACATATCATCAAAAATGACATTGGCATGGGGTTGGCTGGTATCAAAAATTACGTTTGTAAAAAGCGGAACCATCTGTTTGAAGCGCCCGGCAAACTCGAGGAATTCTGGGCTGAGCTGGCTCATTTCAGGCCAGAACTGCACACCCGCCATATGAAAGTCACCTTTAAACCGTGCGCTCAGGTAAGCGTCCAGTTTTCGATTTTGGCTTTGGTTGAGTTGAAATCCCCCCGGAATGTCCAGGTCATAGGCAGTGGCGTCTCCATCTGTGAAGTAAGCGCTCAGCGGCTGCATGCCAACCTCGTGGCTGACGACGCGAATACCCCGTTGGAGGGCGATCCACCTGGCAGTGGCTTCCGGATACTGCATCCCATTGAAGACCACCACAGCCTGTGGCTGGCTCTGGTTAAGCAGCAGTTCAAATTGACCTGCCAGCGACCAGGCCGACTTCAGGTAGTTTTTATACAACTTTAAGGTGTACGGTTCTTCCGTCAAGTGGTGCCGTCGCAAGATCCAACGAATCGATGGCAAAACCAATTTCCCCAGGGGCAGCCCCTGATAGTCAAATGACATCAACTCATCCAGAGACAGACCCGCAAGTTTCGCCGCCAGGTCATGATCCTCTCGGAAATCAAAATATCTGACCTGGCTGTCCGAAAAGATTGCTTCTGACTGCCTCAGGCATTCAGCACAAGGCGGGGCAGCATCAGGGTCTGTCCGGTTTGTGCCCAGGACACAAGGTCTCAAACCAGCCCTACAAACGAAATGAATAATGGGTACACCCTGCAGGCTCAATGACCATGCGCTCAGGATGGCAAAGCCGGCGTTCAGGCTCAACCCACTAAGTCGCGTTGAGGCATCAAAAAAAATAATGGGCTTCTGATCGCTTGCCGGTGTATTCTCGAGCACCTGGCGCGCCATGGTTCGCAGGACCGCGTCATTTTTTCGCTGAACTGCTTTCCGCATTAGCCGGTTAGCTGCGCGCCGAAGCAAACTGGTTGGATTCATCTTACTGGCTGATCCGTCGTAGCTTTTTGAGAGAAGATTTTTCGCTGTCGTAGACCTTCTTTATTCCATCACCAAGTGACTTTTCAGTCACACGTATGTATTTGACCAGCGTGGAAATACCTTGTGGTTCCACTGACGCGCTTTGATCGGACCCCCACATAGCCCTGTCGAGAGTGATATGACGCTCTACCAGGCAGGCTCCCAACGCTGAGGCAATTACGGTTGGAACCAACCCAACCTCATGCCCGGAATAACCTATGGGACAGTTGAACGTGTCACACAGGGTTTGAATCATGCGCAGATTCAATTCTTCAGGGGGGCAGGGATAGGAACTGGTAGTATGGCATAAAACTAT
>Ga0172382_10005515_pt1 | contig 18847 bp, 23 predicted proteins | sample Leawel138RmetaG_FD_122245 | JGI IMG/M metagenome (GOLD analysis project Ga0172382, IMG submission 122245) | Leachate microbial communities from a municipal landfill in Southern Ontario, Canada - Leachate well 138R metaG | ecosystem: Engineered > Solid waste > Landfill > Unclassified | place...
CTCCTGGGCAATATCATGCAGCACCAGCGCCTTCATTGCCACTTCGCCCTGCTCCAGGAACTCGCGCTGGTGCTCGACGATGCAGCTGGCCACCTTGAGCAGGGTCTCGTTGCGGCTTTGCAGGCTCTTGATGAACCAGCGTGCCTCCTGCAGGTGGTTCTTCAGGGTGGTGTTGTCGGAGGCGGAACCCACCTGCTTCATCATCCCGGCATAGGTGGCGTTGATGCGCAGGCGCGGCGCGGCCTCCGGGTTCAGCTCCACGCGCCAGCTGCCCTTGAGCTTGCGCACGATGACGTCGGGGACGATGTATTCGGTGCGGCTGGTGGAGATCTGCGCCCCCGGGCGCGGGTTGAGCGACTGAATCAGGCGGATCACCTGGCCCAGTTCCTCTTCCTCCAGCTTGAGGCGGCGCTTGAGCTGGGCGTAGTCGCGCCCGGCCAGCAGGTCGAAGTGCTCGCTCAGCAGCAGGCGCGCCAGGTCGCGGTGCGGCGTGTCTTCCGGCAGCTGGCGCAGCTGCAGCAGCAGGCTCTCGCGCAGGTCGCGCGCGGCGATGCCCGGCGGGTCGAGGTTCTGCACCGCGTGCAGTACCGCCTCCACCTCGTCCAGCTCGATGTCCAGGTCGGCGCGCAGGCTCTCGTACAGGTCTTCCAGCGGCAGGCCGAGCAGGCCGTCGTCGTCCACGGCATCGACGATGGCCTCGGCGATGGCGCGATCGGTGTCGCTCATCGGCATCAGGCGCAGCTGCCAGTTGAGGTGCTCCTGCAGGGTCTCGCCCGAGGTGTCGCCGTAGTCGTAGTCGCGCTCGTCGCTGTCGTAGCTGGAGGCGCCGCCGCTGTTGATGTTGTCGTAGATGTCTTCCCAGGCGCTGTCCACCGGCAGCTCGTCCGGGATGTCGCTGCTGGTCTGCAGCTCCAGGTCGCGCTCGGCAGTGGGGGCCTCGCGGCGCAGCTCGGTGTCTGCCGGCTCGCTGTCGGCGTAGCTGTCGGCCTCCGGCGCCACCATGCCCTGCATCTCTTCCAGGGCGTTGTCCGTGTCGTCCTCGCCCTCTTCGGCCAGCTCCAGCATGACGTTGGACTCCAGCGCCTGCTGTACCTCCAGCTGCAGCTCGAGCGTCGACAGCTGCAGCAGGCGGATGGCCTGCTGCAGTTGCGGGGTCATGGTGAGCTGCTGACCGAGACGGAGCTGTAATGACTGTTTCATTGGGTTATTGGGTCGCCCCGGGGGCGGGAGGGCAATTCTACCGCAAAGAGCATGCCAGAGTAAGGAAGAACAGCGGTACGAGATGCGAGGGGGCGGGCACGAATGGCGTCGCGCAGCGACACCCTCCGTGTGCCTGCGCCGGTCCACCTAGAGCTTGAAGCCTTCCCCCAGGTAGACCTTTCTTACCTGTTCGTTCCCGAGCAGGTCTTCCGGCGTGCCGGCGGCGATGACCTGGCCGTCGCTCATGATGTAGCCGCGGCTGCAGATGCCGAGGGTCTCGCGCACGTTGTGGTCGGTGATGAGGACGCCGATGTTGCGTTCGCGCAGGTGGTTGATGATGCCCTGGATGTCCAGCACCGAGATGGGGTCGACGCCGGCGAAGGGTTCGTCGAGCAGGATGAAGCGGGGTTCCATGGCCAGGGCGCGGGCGATCTCCACCCGGCGCCGCTCGCCGCCGGACAGGCTCATGCCGGCGCTGTCGCGGATGTGGTCGATGTGCAGCTCCTCCAGCAGCGCCGCCAGCTTTTCCTCGCGCTGGGCGCGGGACAGTTCGCTGCGGGTCTCCAGGATGCCGAGGATGTTGTCGGCCACGGTGAGTTTACGGAATACCGAGGCCTCCTGCGGCAGGTAGCCCACGCCGAGGCGGGCACGGCGGTGGATCGGTTCGCGGGTGATGTCCTGGTCGTCGATGGTGATGCTGCCGGCATCGCAGGGGACCAGGCCGACGATCATGTAGAAGCTGGTGGTCTTGCCGGCGCCGTTGGGGCCGAGCAGGCCCACCACCTCGCCGCTGTCGATGTGCAGCGACACGCTCTTGACCACGGTGCGCGACTTGTAGCGCTTGGCCAGGCCCTGGGCACTGAGGCGGGCGGTGGTCATGGCTTTGGTTCCCCGTCGCTGCGCGGCTGGATGATGGCATGGACGCGGCCGCTGCCGTTGTCCTGGCCGCTGGCCTGCACCCGGCTGTGCACGATGTCGTATTCGATGCGCTCGCCGCTGAACAGGTCGCCGCCCTGGCGCACGCTGGCGCTGCCTTCCAGCAGCAGGCGGTCTGCCGCCGCGCGGTATTCCAGCCGCAGTGCCTCGCCCTCGACATCGGCAGCGGCGCCTTCCGGGCGCTGGCGCAGGCGCACCGGCCGGCCCTCTGCCTCGATGCGGTCCAGTTCGTCGTTGCCGCGGTAGACCTTGAGCAGATCGGCCTCCAGATGCAGCGTGCCCTGCTCCAGCACCACGTTGCCGCGGTAAGTGCTTACTCCGGTGCGGTTGTCCAGTTCGACCGAGTCGGCCTGGACCTGGATCGGCTGCTGGCGGTCGCTTTCCAGGGCGGCGGCCCCGAGCGGCAGGGCCAGCCACAGCGACAGGGCCAGTTTAAGGTGACGGCACATAATTCCCCCTGACCTGGGCCAGCAGCACCAGCCGCCCCTCCTTCATGTAGGCGCGCAGGCCGACGGCATCGACCCGGCCCTGCGGCTGGGTGAGGGTGAGCGGGGCGTCGGTTTCGGCATAGCGCTCCCTGGGCTTGAGCAGCAGCTCGGCGGTGGTCAGCTCCAGGCGGTCATCGCCGGCGCCGCGGGTTACGCGCACGCCGCCGTCCAGCTGCACTTCCCGGCCGTCGCTGCTGATGTGGCCGCGGGCGGCGTCGATCTGCCAGGGGGCCGCCGCGGCGTCCTCTTCGTACAGGGTCAGCTGCGGTGCGGTCAGTTCCATCGCACCGTCGTCGGCATAGCGCAGCATCTGCGCGGCGGCGAGGCGCTGTTCCGGCCGGCCCTGCAGGTCCATGGTGGTGGTGACGAAGTCACGCAGGAAATATTCCGCCACATGCCGCGCCGCCGCCGCCCGTTCCTCTGCCGCTTCCTCGCGCTGGCCTGACAGCCAGTGGGCGAGCAGCCCCAGGCTGAACAGCAGCGTGATGACGAGGAGGCGGCGATTCATGCCAGGTAGTGGCGCAGCTGGGCGTCGAGGGTGCCCTGGGCGCGCATGATCAGCTCGCACACGTCGCGCGCCGCGCCACGGCCGCCGCCGTGCTCGGCGCTCCAGTGGGCGTGCTCCCGTACCAGGGGATGGGCGTCCTGCACCGCGATGGCCAGGCCGACGCGGCGCATCACTGGCAGGTCGACCACGTCGTCGCCGACGTAGGCCACCTGATGCGGCGCCAGTCCCAGCGTGGCGATCAGCTCCTCGAAGGCCGGCAGTTTTTCCAGCTTGCCCTGGTAGACGTGGCGGATGCCGAGGCTGTCCATGCGGTGCCTGACCACCTGCGAGGTGCGCCCGGTGATGATGCCGATCTCCACGCCCGAGGCCTGCAGCATCTTCATGCCGTGGCCGTCGCGCGAGTGGAAGGCCTTGTACTCCTGGCCGTCGTCGCCGATGAACAGGCTGCCGTCGGTGAGCACGCCATCGACGTCGAAGATCACCAGGCGTATCTGTGCGGCCTTTTCCAGTATGTCCTGCATCACACAACTCCAAAGCAAGGCACGAGGGACGAGGGGCAAGATACGCGGCCGGAGTGCGCTGCGCGCATGTGTTTATGAAGGATTGTCGCGTAGCGACTCATTTCTCGTCCCTCGTATCTTGTTATCTCGTATCTGCGTCGTTACACGACGCCGGCACGCAGCAGGTCGTGCATGTTGATGGCACCGCACAGCACGCCGTCGCCATCCACTACCGGCAGGGCGTTGATGCGCTTCTCGTCCATGATGCGCAGGGCCTCGGCGGCGAGCAGGTCGGCGCGGATGGTGGTGCAGCCGCGCGACATCACCTCGGCCACCTGCATGCCGGCGATGGCTACCTCGCCGTGGTCGAGCAGGCGGCGCAGGTCGCCGTCGGTGAAGATGCCGATGATGCGGCCGCTGTCGTCCACCACCGAGGTCATCCCCAGCCCCTTGCGCGTCATCTCCAGCAGGGCATCGCGCAGCGATGCCTCGGCGCCGACACGGGGGATGCTCTCGCCGGTGTGCATGATGTCCTCGATGCGCAGCAAGAGGCGCCGGCCCAGGCTGCCGGCCGGGTGCGACAAGGCGAAGTCCTCGGCGGTGAAGCCGCGCGCCTCCAGCAGGGCCACGGCCAGGGCGTCGCCCATGGCCAGGGTGGCGGTGGTGCTGGCGGTGGGGGCGAGGCCCAGCGGGCAGGCCTCGCGCTCCACGCTGACATCGAGATTGACGTCGGCGGCCCTGGCCAGGCGCGAGCGCGGGTTGCCGGTGAGGCTGATGAGGGCGATGCCGAGGCGCTTGATGAGGGGCAGGATGGTGAGCAGCTCGTCGGTTTCGCCGGAATTGGACAGGGCCAGCACCACATCCCTGGCGGTGATCATGCCGAGGTCGCCGTGGCTGGCCTCGCCGGGATGGACGAAGAAGGCCGGAGAGCCGGTGCTGGCCAGGGTGGCGGCGATCTTGGCACCGATATGGCCGGACTTGCCCATGCCAGTGACCACGATGCGCCCCTCGCAGGCCAGCATGTGGCGGCAGGCGCGGGCGAAGCCGGCGTCGATGCGCCCGGCCAGGGCGGCCACGGCCTGAGCCTCGGTCTCCAGTACCGCGCGGCCCAGCTGTTGCAGCTTGTCGTCGTCGGCGGGGCGGGTCATCCGGCCACCGGATAGCCGAGTGCGGCCAGTTTGGCGGTGAGGGCGGCACGGTCCAGGCCTTCGCCGCGTACCGTCACCTGCCCCGCCAGGGTGACCTCCACGCTGCTGACGCCGGGCAGGTCCTTGAGGCCGTTGTGGATGTTGGCGACGCAGCCGCCGCACTTGACGTTCTTCACGGTGAACTCTTCGGTTTGCATGCCATGCCTCCTCACTGGGTGCTGGCGACGAACAACAGGCCCATGTAGGCCAGGAAGCCCGCCAGCAGGATGCCGCCCTTCAGCCGGTTGATGCGGCCCTGGCCGCGGAAACCGTAGGCGAAGGCGAACAGTAGCACGGTAAAGCCGAACATGATGGGGAAGTCGCGGCTCATGACCTCGGCCGGCGTCGCCAGGGGGCTGAGCAGGCCGGGCAGGCCGAGCACCGCCAGCAGATTGAACATATTGGAGCCCAACACGTTGCCGATGGCAATGTCGTCCTCCCCCTTGAGGGCGCCGGTGATGGAGGCGGCCAGCTCCGGCAGGCTGGTGCCGATGGCGACGATGGTCAGGCCGATGATGAGGTCGGGGACGCCGAAGTGCTGCGCCACGTTGACCGCGCCCCACACCAGCAGGCGCGAGCTGAGCAGCAGCACCACCAGGCCCACGGCCACCCAGAACAGGGCGCGGCCCATGGCCATGTCGGCGGGGATCTCCTCGGCAAATTCATCCTGCAGCGGGTCGCAGGCCTGCAGCGCCGGGTCGCAGGCGCGCTCGCGCATCCCCAGGCCCACCAGCCAGTACACCATCAGGCCGAAGCCGGCCAGCAGGATCACGCCGTCGATGCGGCTGAGCTCGCCATCCAGCAGCAGGATCAGGGCCAGGGTGGTGACGGCGAACAGGATGGGAAACTCGCGGCGCAGGGTCTCCGACTGCACCGCCAGGGGGCTGATCAGGGCGGTGAGGCCGAGCACCAGGCCGACATTGGTGATGTTGGAGCCGATGGCGTTGCCGATGGCGATGCCGGGATTGCCGGCCCAGGCGGCCATGGCGGAGACCAGCATCTCCGGCGCCGAGGTACCGAAGCCGACGATGGTCAGGCCGATGATCAGGGGTGAGACGCCCAGGTTGCGGGCGGTGGCGGCGGCGCCGGTGACGAAGCGGTCGGCGCCCCACACCAGCAGCACGAAGCCGCCGAGAATGGCAAAAAACGAGGTCCAGAGCATGGTTGTCTAGTCAGAAAAAGAGAGGCGGGCATTTTGCCACAAGAAGACAGGTACGAGATACGAAGAACACAGGTACGAGGGGCAAGGGATGAGGTACGAAGGGAGGTGTCGCTGCGCGACGGTTGAGGTGGGTTGCGCGCCGCGCGCTCTTTTCCCCGAATCCCGTACCTTCCGCCGGGAGCGGGGCGCTCGGGCTACTGCGCCGGCGGCTCGTCCGGCGGGAGGTCTTCGAAGTCGTCGAAATTCAACTCGGGGGCCGGCGGATTGCCGTCGTAGACCAGGTTCTGGCGCATCTGCAGATAGGATTCGCGGATGAACAGATAGGGATCGAGCGCGCCCTGCTCCAGCAGGTGGGTGGTGCGCAACAGGCCGGCGCGGGTGTCCACCACGTTCAGCCCCAGCAGGGTGTAGCGCGTGGTGTCGCTCTGTGCGGTGGTGGTGACGTTGAACTGGGTATAGTCCACCGCCCGGCCGGTGCCGTCGCGCAGCGAACTGGGGCCGAGGAAGGGCAGTACCAGATAGGGGCCGGAACCCACGCCCCAGTGCCCCAGGGTCTGGCCGAAGTCCTCGTCGTGCTTGGTCAGCCCCATGGGGGTCGCCACATCGATGAGGCCGGCCAGCCCCACCGTGGTGTTCCAGATCAGGCGCGAGAAATCCGCGGCCGCCTGGCGGAACTTGAACTGCAGCAGGTCGTTGGCCAGCACCACCACGTCGTCCAGATTGTTGAAGAAATTGGATACCCCGGTACGGGCCGTCTGCGGCACCACCTTCACATAGCCCTCGGCGACCGGCTTCAGGATCTTGTTGTCGAGGTCGGTGTTGAAGTCATGCATGCCGCGGTTGAAGCTCTCCCACGGGTCGCGCGGGTCGCGCTCGCCGTGCAGGGTGGCGCAGCCGGTGAGGCTCAGCAGCAGGAGCAGGGAGAGGAGGCGGCGCGGGTTCACGGTGATGGGCGTTAGTTTCGGGTTTCGAGTTTCGAACGGCATTGAGTGGGTGGCACCTTACCTTTTTTTTTCGAAACTAGAAACTCGCAACTCGAAACTGTTATTTGGCCTCCGTCTTCGTCGCGCCGCAGCGGCTGCAACGGTACAGCGTCACCAGTCGGCCGAGCTTGACGTCGAAGGGGCGGGCCGATTGCACCTCCCAGCGGTGGAAGCCGCTCTTGCACAGGGTCTTGCCCTTGTGCTTCGCGGCGGGGGAGGGACGCTTGAATTTGAGGATTTCAGCCATGACAGGCAGTTTCAAGTTTCACGTTTAAAGTTTCAAGTTGCTTCAGGCGCGGTTCTTTGCGCCATCCGGGCGCTTATACTGGCGCCGGAAAACGGAAAACGGAAAACGGAAAACGGAAAACGGAAAACGGAAAACGGAAAACGGAAAACGGAAAACGGAAAACGGAAAACGGAAAACGGGACCATGCTCATCGCCGCCCTCGGCTGGGACCACGACGGTTGGTCCGGCACCTTTTATCCCGACGACCTGCCACCCGACTGGCGGTTGGCCTACTACGCCAACGAGTTTGCCGCAGTGGTGGTGCCGGCCGCGGTGTGGCGGCGCGCCGATACCGCGCTTGCGGCGCAGTGGGTGGCGGACACGGCGGCCGGTTTCCGCTTTCTGCTGGAGACGTCGGGGGAGGCGCCGTCGTCGGCGCTGGTGCAGGCCCTGGGGGGGCGTTTCGGCGGGGTGGTGGGGCCGGGCGGCCTGCCGGTGCTGCGCTGGGAGGGCGGGGCCGATGCCCGCGCCCTGCGCGCCGCCATCGCCGCGCTGCCCGACGCCGGGGTGCTGCTGGTGACCGGGGCGCCACCCTCGCTGCAGGCCTTGCGCGCTGCGCAGACCATCACACAATTGCTGGGCCGCTGACGGTTGACTGGGCGGCGCAAGTCGCCGACACTGCCGCCTCATCTAAGGAGAGTCTTGGCCCCCGGTGGGGCCTTTTGTCTATATGGCCGAAGAGCACAATCCTCCGCTGGTACAGGTGCGCGGGCTGCGTTTTGCGCGCGGCAGCCGCCCCATCTTCAACGGCGTCGACCTCGACATCCGTCGCGGCCAGGTCACCGCCATCATGGGGCCGAGCGGCACCGGCAAGACCACCCTGCTTAAACTCATCGGCGGCCAGCTGCGGCCCAGCGCCGGCACCATCAGCGTCGACGGCCAGGATGTGCACCGCCTCGGCCACCGCGCGCTGTACGAGCTGCGCAAGCGCATGGGCATGCTGTTCCAGTCCGGCGCCCTGCTCACCGACCTCAATGTCTACGAAAACGTCGCCTTCCCGCTGCGCGAGCACACCGACCTGCCGGAGTCGATGATCCGCGACCTGGTGCTGATGAAGCTGGAGGCGGTGGGCCTGCGCGGGGCGCGCCGGCTGATGGCCAACGAGCTGTCCGGCGGCATGGCGCGTCGCGTCGCCCTGGCCCGCGCCATCGCCCTCGACCCGATGATGATCATGTACGACGAGCCCTTCACCGGGCAGGACCCCATCTCCATGGGGGTGCTGGTGAAGCTGATCCGCTCCCTCAACGACGCCCTCGGCCTGACCTCGATCATCGTCTCCCACGACGTGCACGAAACGGCCGCCATTTCCGATTACATCTATCTGCTGTCCGACGGCCGCGTGGTGGCCCACGGCACGCCCAAGGAACTGGGCCGCTCCAGCTCGGACTGGGCGCAGCAGTTCATGCAGGGCCTGCCCGACGGTCCGGTGCCGTTCCATTACCGTGCCGCGCCCTATGCCGAGGACCTGCTGGCCGGACGCGAGGGGAGGGTCTGATGCTGGACTGGCTGGCGCAACTGGGCCGTCACGGCCTGAACTTCTTCGAGCGCCTCGGGCGCGGCCACCTGCTGCTGCTGGCGCTTTTGCGCGGCGTGCCGGGTCTGGTGCTGCGCCCGCTGCTGGTGGTGCAGCAGGTGTATGCCATCGGCGTGCTGTCGCTGCTGATCATCGTGGTGTCCGGGGTGTTCGTCGGCATGGTGCTGGGCCTGCAGCTGTACAACACTCTGGTGGATTTCGGCGCCGAGGCCTCGCTCGGCCCGGTCATCGCCCTGACCCTGGTGCGCGAGCTGGGCCCGGTGGTGACGGCGCTGCTGTTCGCCGGCCGCGCCGGTTCGGCCCTCACCGCCGAGATCGGCCTGATGAAGGCCACCGAACAGCTGTCCGGCATGGAGATGATGGCGGTGGACCCGGTGAAGCGGGTGCTGGCGCCGCGCTTCCTCGGCGGCTTCATCGCCATGCCCCTGCTGGCGGCGATCTTCAGCCTGGTGGGCGTGTACGGCGGCTATTTCGTCGGCGTCGGCCTGCTCGGCGTGGACGAGGGCAGCTACTGGTCGCAGATGCAGTCGATGGTGGATTTCGATGACGACGTGATGAACGGCGTGATCAAGAGCCTGGTATTCGGCGTGGTGGTGACCTGGATCGCGGTGTTCGAGGGCAATGATGCCGTGCCCACCTCGGAAGGGGTGAGCCGGGCGACGACCCGTACGGTCGTGCATTCCTCGCTGGCGGTGCTGGGACTGGATTTTGTGTTGACGGCCCTGATGTTCGGAGTGGACTGATGATGCAGGTAAGAACCGTAGAGATTTGGGTCGGTGTGTTCGTGGCGGCGGGTCTGGCCGCGCTGTTCATGCTGGCGATGCAGGTGAGCAACCTCACCGTGGTGGGCGATGACCAGGGCTACACCGTCAAGGCCCGGTTCGAGAACATCTCCGGCCTCAAGGTGCGCTCGCCGGTGACGGTGGCCGGCGTGCGCGTCGGCCGCGTCACCGCCATCGACTTCGACCCGCAGACCTTCCAGGCGGTGGTGTCCATGCGCATCGGCGCCGCCTACAACCAGCTGCCGCTGGATACCTCGGCCGCGGTGCTGACCTCCGGTCTGGTGGGCGAGAAGTACGTCGGCCTGGAGCCGGGCGGCGACATGGAGGTGCTCAAGGATGGCGGCGAGATCACCCTCACCCAGTCCACCCTGGTGCTGGAGCAGATGATCGGCAAGTTCCTGTTCGACAAGGCGGAGAGCGGCAAGGAGTGAGTACGCCCCGCATCGAGTCGGCCGGCGACCACCTGCAGGTCCGGGGCGATCTGACCTTTGCCACGGTGACCGCGCTGCTCGCCGCCAGCCAGCCGCTGTTCGCGGCCAGGACGGGGCGTTTGCAGGTGGACCTGGCGGGGGTGGGGCGCGCCGACAGCGCCGGCCTGGCCCTGCTCATCGAGTGGTTGCGTCTGGCGCGGGCCGCCGGATGCGAACTGTCTTTCCAGGCGGTGCCGGCGCAGCTGCAGGCCATCGCCGCAGCCTCCGGCCTGACCGACATGCTGCCGCTGACGTCCGCCTGAATCTGTCCGCAGGGACGTCGTCCGACGCTCCCGCCACGTGGAAAGCCCTTGCTTCAGCTGGCGTTTTTGGGGCCGCCATCCCGTTCTCCAGCTTACAAAATCATGGTTCAGGGGGTATCATTCCTCCCCTTGTTTTTCACGCACACTGCGGAGCCCCCATGGAACCGAGCGAGATCAAGCGGCTTATCGAGGCCGGCATCCCCGGCTGCGAGGCCATCGTGACCGGCGACGGCAGCCATTTCGACGCCACTGTCATCAGCGCCGCCTTCGACGGCCTGTCCATGGTCAAGGAACAGCAGATGGTGTACGCCACCCTGGGTGAACGCATCACCAGCGGCGCCATCCATGCCCTGTCCATCAAGGCCTACACGCCGCAGGAGTGGGAAACCCAGCGCAAGCTGAAGGTCTCCTTCTGACCCCATTCACCGAACCGACGGCCCGGGCAACACGCGGGCCAGAGCCAGTCCATGGATAAACTGATCATCACCGGCGGCGCCCGACTCAACGGCGAAATCCGCATCTCCGGTGCCAAGAATGCGGCCCTGCCGATCCTGGCCTCGACCCTGCTGGCCGACAGCCCGCTCACCGTGGGCAACGTGCCGCACCTGCACGACATCACCACCACCATGGAGCTGCTCGGCCAGATGGGCGTGCACCTCACGGTGGATGAAAAGCTCAACACCGAGGTGGACAGCTCCACCATCAAGTCCTTCGTCGCCCCCTACGAGCTGGTGAAGACCATGCGTGCCTCGATCCTGGTGCTGGGGCCGCTGGTGGCGCGCTTCGGCCACGCCGAGGTCTCGCTGCCCGGCGGCTGCGCCATCGGTTCGCGCCCGGTCAACCTGCACATCACCGGCCTGCAGCGCATGGGCGCCGACATCTCCGTCGAAAACGGCTACATCAAGGCCCGCGCCAAGCGCCTCAAGGGCGCCAAGCTGGTGATGGACCTGGTCACCGTGACCGGTACCGAGAACCTGATGATGGCCGCCGCCCTGGCCCAGGGCACCACGGTGATCGAGAACGCCGCGCGCGAACCCGAGGTGGTGGACCTGGCCAACTGCATCAACATGATGGGCGGCAAGGTGCATGGCGCCGGTACCGACACCATCACCATCGACGGCGTCGACAGCCTGCACGGCGGCCGCTATGACGTCATGCCCGATCGCATCGAGACCGGCACCTATCTGGTGGCGGCGGCGATCACCGGCGGCAAGGTCAAGCTGAAGGACACCCGGCCGGGTCTGCTCGACGCGGTGCTGTCCAAGCTGCGCGAGGCCGGCGCCGAGATCGAGACCGGCCCCGACTGGATCAGCCTGGACATGCAGGGACGCCGTCCCCAGGCGGTGAGCGTGCACACCGCGCCCTATCCGGCCTTCCCCACCGACATGCAGGCGCAGTTCACCGCCTTGAACGCCATCGCCGAGGGCTCGGGGATCATCACCGAGACGGTATTCGAAAACCGCTTCATGCATGTGCAGGAACTGCAGCGCATGGGGGCCAACATCCGCCTGGAAGGCAATACCGCCATCACCACCGGGGTGGACCGGCTTACCGCCGCGCCGGTGATGGCCACCGACCTGCGTGCCTCCGCCAGCCTGGTACTGGCCGGCCTGGTGGCGCAGGGCGATACCATCGTCGATCGCATCTACCACATCGATCGCGGCTACGAATGCATCGAGGAGAAGCTGCAGCAGCTCGGTGCGCGCATCCAGCGCATGCCCGACAAGCACTTCCAGCGCAACCGTACCGACAGCCTGTTGCGCGACGTGATGCCATGAGTGCCACGCTGACCATCGCCCTGTCCAAGGGGCGCATCTTCAAGGACACGCTGCCGCTGCTGGCCCACGCCGGCATTGTGCCGAAGGATGACCCGGAGACCAGCCGCAAGCTGATCCTCGACACCAACCAGGACGATGTGAAGCTGGTGATCATCCGTGCCGCCGACGTCCCGACCTTCGTCGAATACGGCGCCGCCGACCTCGGCGTCACCGGCAAGGACGTGCTGCTGGAGCACGGCGGCGAGGGCCTGTACGAGCCGCTCGATCTCAGGATCGCGCGCTGCCGCCTGATGGTGGCGGGCAAGCCCGGCGTCGAACCGGGCCGCCGCCTGCGCGTTGCCACCAAGTACCTCACCATCACCAAGAATTACTATGCCGCCCAGGGCCGCCAGGTGGACCTGATCAAGCTGTACGGCTCCATGGAGCTGGCGCCGCTGGTGGGCCTGGCCGACTGCATCGTCGACCTGGTGGAGACCGGCAACACCCTGAAGGCCAACGGCCTGGAGCCGCTGGAACACATCATGGACATCAGCTCGCGTCTGGTGGTGAACAAGGCGGCGATGAAGATGAAGCACGCCCGCGTCAAGGCGTTCATCGAGCGCATGGGCGAGGCAGTCGAAAACAACAGTCACAAGTGACAAGTAGCAAGTGACAAGGAAAAGATTTCCTGCACTTGTAACTTGAGACTTGCAACTTGGAACTTGGAACTTCATTTCAAATGACCATCAAACGACTCGATACCACCACCCCGGATTTCTGGAACGCGCTGGAGCAGCTGCTGGCCTGGGAAGGCGTGTCCGACGACAAGGTCAACGCCGTCGTGCGCGAGATCCTGCAGGCGGTGAAGCAACGCGGCGATGCAGCGGTGCTGGAATACACCAACCGCTTCGATCGCATGCAGGCCACCAGCATGACCGAGTTGGAGATCCCGCGTGCCCGGCTGGAAGAGGCCCTGGGCCGCATCAGCCCGGCGCAGCGCCAGGCGCTGGAACTGTCGGCGGCGCGCGTGCGCGCCTATCACGAACACCAGAAGGTGGATTCCTGGAGCTATACCGAGGCCGACGGCACCCTGCTCGGCCAGCAGGTGACGCCGCTGGACCGTGTCGGCCTGTACGTGCCGGGCGGCAAGGCGGCCTATCCGTCGTCGGTGCTGATGAATGCCATTCCCGCCAAGGTGGCCGGGGTACAGGAACTGATCATGGTGGTGCCGACGCCGGATGGCATCATCAACGAGCTGGTATTTGCCGCCGCGGCGGTGGCCGGTGTCGATCGCGTGTTCGCCATCGGCGGCGCGCAGGCGGTGGCGGCGCTGGCCTACGGCACCGAGAGCGTGCCGCAGGTGGACAAGATCGTCGGCCCCGGCAACATCTACGTCGCCACTGCCAAGGGCATGGTGTTCGGCTCCGTCGGCATCGACATGATCGCCGGCCCCTCGGAGATCCTCATCGTCTGCGACGGCCAGACGGATCCGGACTGGATCGCCATGGACCTGTTTTCCCAGGCCGAGCACGACGAGGACGCACAATCGATCCTGCTCTGCCCTGATGCCGCCTTTCTCGACAAGGTGCAGGAGAGCATCGCGCGCCTGCTGCCTACCATGGAGCGGGCCGACATCATCCGCACCTCGCTGTTCTCTCGTGGTGCACTGATCAAGGTGCGTGACCTCGACGAAGCGGTCGAAGTCGCCAACCACATCGCACCGGAGCACCTCGAGCTGTCGGTGGCCGAGCCGCAGGCGATGGCGAAAAAGATCAGGCACGCCGGCGCCATCTTCATGGGCCGCCACACCGCCGAGGCGGTGGGCGACTACTGCGCCGGCCCCAACCATGTGCTGCCGACCTCGCGCACCGCGCGCTTCTCCTCGCCGCTCGGGGTGTACGACTTCCAGAAGCGCTCCTCGCTCATCATGTGCTCGCCGGACGGCGCCTCCGAGCTGGGCAAGGTGGCCTCGGTGCTGGCGCGCGGCGAGGGCCTTACCGCCCATGCCCGTTCCGCCGAATTCCGCATCAAGTCGTAATCGGAGCATCGTATGAGCCGCTACTGGAGCCCGCTGGTGCACCGGCTGTCGCCCTACGTCCCGGGCGAGCAGCCCCGGATGCCGAATCTGGTCAAGCTCAACACCAACGAGAATCCCTACGGGCCCTCGCCGCGTGCCCTGGCGGCGATCAGTGCCGCGGTGAACGACGGTCTGCGCCTGTACCCCGATCCGACCGGCATGCAGCTGCGCCAGGCGGTGGCCGACTACTATGGTCTCACCCCCGCGCAGGTGTTCGTCGGCAACGGCTCCGACGAAGTGCTGGCCCATGTATTCCTCGGCCTGTTCCAGCATCCGGCGCCGCTGCTGTTCCCGGACATCACCTACAGCTTCTACCCGGTGTACTGCGGCCTGTACGGCATCGACTACCAGACGGTGCCGCTGAGCGACGAGTTCGAGCTGCGCGTCGCCGACTATCTGCAGCGCAACGCCGGCATCATCTTCGCCAATCCCAACGCCCCCACCGGCCGCCTGCTGCCGCTCGCGGAGATCGAGTGGCTGCTGCAACGCAACACTGAATCGGTGGTGGTGGTGGACGAGGCCTACGTGGATTTCGGCGGCGCCAGCGCCGTGGCCCTGGTGGACAGGTATCCCAACCTGCTGGTGGTGCAGACCCTGTCCAAGTCGCGCTCCCTCGCCGGCCTGCGCGTCGGCTTTGCCCTCGGCCAGCCGGAACTCATTCAGGCGCTGGAACGGGTGAAGGACAGCTTCAACTCCTATCCGCTGGACCGTCTCGCCCTGGTCGGCGCCGTGGCGGCGATGGAGGATCGCGAGCATTTCGAGCGCACGCGCCGGGCGGTGATGGACAGCCGCGCAGCCTTGTGCCGCGAACTGGAACAGCTCGGCTTCCACATGCCGCCGTCGGCGGCCAATTTCATCTTCGCGAGCCATCCGCAGCGCGATGCAGCGGAGCTGGCGGCGGCGCTGCGCGCGCGCGGCATCATCGTGCGCCACTTCCGCCTGCCGCGCATCGACCAGCACCTGCGCATCACCATCGGCACGCCGGAACAGAACGCCGCCTTGCTGGCGGCGCTGGGCGAAATTCTCGCCTGAACGCGGTATCCAGGAGCGCGGTTGCCACCCCCTTAGCGGCGCCATCGCGGCTCTGCTAGGATGCGCAGCACCTTGACCCCTCTCCGGTAACCAACACGATGGAATGGATTGCAGACCCGCAGGCGTGGGTGGCCCTGGCCACGCTGACCGCCCTGGAGATCGTCCTCGGCATCGACAACATCATCTTCATCTCCATCCTGGTCGGCCGCCTGCCGCCGCAGCAGCGCCAGAGGGCGCGGGTGCTGGGGCTCGGTCTGGCGATGGGCTCGCGCATCCTGCTGCTGCTGTCGCTGGCATTTCTCGCCAAGCTCACGGCGCCGCTGTTCACCGTATTGGCCGAGGCGATCTCCGGCCGCGACATCGTGCTCATCGCCGGCGGCCTGTTCCTGCTGGCCAAGAGCACCGTCGAGATCCACGGCGCCCTGGAGGGGCCGGAGGAGCACGAGCTCAAGGCCGGTGCGACGCGCACCTTCACCGCCACCCTGATCCAGATCGCCATCATCGACATCGTGTTCTCCCTCGATTCGGTGATCACGGCGGTGGGCATGGCGCAGCACATCCCGGTGATGGTGCTGGCCATCGTCATCGCCGTCGGCGTGATGATGTTTGCCGCCAAGTCTATCGGTGACTTCGTCGACGCCCATCCCACCATCAAGATGCTGGCGCTCAGCTTCCTGATCCTGATCGGCGTGGCGCTCATCGGCGAAGGCCTCGACCTGCACATCCCCAAGGGCTACATCTACTTCGCCATGGCCTTCTCGGTGGTGGTGGAGATGCTCAACATCCGCATGCGCAAGCGCGCACCGCAGCCGGTGCATCTGCATAACAAGCCGGCGGAAGAGGTGGAGTAGGGCGTTGCAGAACCTGCTGCTGCAGCCGGTAGATTTTCAGGTGGAAAAGACCGCCTGGGGCACCTGGCGCCGACATCTGTCGGTGCAGGGGAGTTATTACGCCGAATTCACCTCCCACGCCGAACTGCTCGGCTGGCCCCTGCTGCACTACACCCGTGGCATCAACCCGCAGACCGGGAGGCGCACCACCGCACGCGGGGTGATCGCCGTGGGGCGGGTGGCGGTGGGCGGCCTTGCCCTGGGACAGGCGGCCTTTGGTCTGTGTGCCATCGGGCAGGTCGGCCTGGGGCTGCTGTTTGGGCTGGGGCAGGCCAGCTGCGGCTGGTATGCGTTGGGCCAGTTGGCCCTGGGGGGGGGAGTTCGGCATCGGCCAGCTGGCGACGGGTTACACCGCCATCGGTCAGCTGGGCCTCGGCGAGTATGTGCTGGCCCAGCTGGGTATCGGCAGCCACCTGTGGACGCCGCAGCAGAGTGACCCGGCGGCGGTGGCCCACTTCACGGCGCTGTGGGACAAGCTCCGCGCGCTGTTCTGATTACTGTTCGGTATTCTGCACCGGCCGTTCCGCCACCTCGGCCTCCAGTTCGAAGGCCTTCTTGTTGCGCAGTCCCTTGACGCGGATGCGCTGGCCCGGTCTGGTCTGGGTGATGACGGTGAGGGCGGCACGCACGTCGCGCATGGGGCTGCCGTTGATCTCCAGAATGATGTCGCCTGGCTGCAGGCCGGCGCGATCGGCCGGGCCGCGCTTGAGCACGCCGGCGATGATGATGCCGCGCTGTTCGCTGAGACCGAAGGACTCGGCCAGGGCCGCGGTCATCTCCTGGATCTCCACCCCGAGCCAGCCGCGGCTGACGCGGCCCTGTTCGATGATCTGTTCCATCACGCCGCGCGCCAGGCTCACCGGGATGGCGAAACCGATGCCCTGCGACCCGCCGCTGCGGGAGAAGATCGCGGTGTTGATGCCGACCAGCTCGCCGCCCGCATTGATCAGCGCGCCACCGGAGTTGCCCGGGTTGATGGCGGCGTCGGTCTGGATGAAGTTTTCGAAGGTGCTGATGCCGAGCTGGCTGCGGCCGGTGGCGCTGACGATGCCGAGGGTGACGGTCTGGCCGACGCCGAAGGGGTTGCCGATGGCCAGCACCACGTCGCCGACGCGCAGCCGCTCGGAGTCGCCCAGGGTGATGGCGGGCAGATCGCCCAGCTCTACCTTGATGACGGCGAGGTCGGTCTCCGGGTCGGTGCCCACCACCTTGCCGCGGGTGGTGCGGCCGTCGCGCAGGGCGACTTCAATCTCCTCCGCCTCGGCCACCACGTGGTTGTTGGTGAGGATGTAGCCCTGCTGGCTGACGATGACGCCGGAACCGAGGCTGGTTTCCTGGCGGCTGCGTGGGGTGGTGCCGAAACGGTCGCCGAAGAAGTGGCGGAACAGCGGGTCGTCGAACAGCGGGCTGCGGGTGGTGACGGTCTTGCTGGTGTAGATGTTCACCACTGCCGGGGCTGCAAACTCCACGGCGTCTGCGTAGGATACGGGGCCGGAGGCCGGGCTCGGGCGTGTTTCCGGACTGCTCTCGATGAAGGCCACCACCTTCTTGCCGTTGTCGAGCAGGTCGGGTTTCCACACCAGGATCAGAAAGGCGATGGCCAGGCCGATGGTGACGGACTGGAACAGAAAGACGATGGGCCGGTAGAGCTTCATGCAGGGGTTCCCGCGCCAGGGGTTGGAATGGAAGGCGCTGATTTTAACGTAATTACGGGTACACGGCATGGTGCGACTGAACGAGCTTGTGACCTGGAGCAACAATCTGCTGCAGGTGGACGATTATCAGGATTACTGCCCCAACGGCCTGCAGGTGGAGGGGCGCGGTGAGGTACGGCGCCTGGTCAGCGGCGTCACCGCCAGCCTGGCGCTGATCGAGGCGGCTGTGGCACACGGGGCCGACGTCCTGCTGGTGCATCACGGCTGGTTCTGGAGCGGCGAGGAGGTGCGGGTGGTGGGGATGAAGCAGCGCCGGCTGAAGGCCCTGCTGGCCAATGACATCAGTCTGCTGGCCTATCACCTGCCGCTGGACGGCCACGCCGAGCTGGGCAACAACACCCGTCTTGGCCAGGTGCTTGGGCTGTCCGTCGAGGGGCGTTTTGGCAAGGGGCCGGGCGGCGGCATCGCATGCTATGGTGCCTTGCCGCGGGCCCTGCCCGGCGCCGAACTGGCCGCCCACATCGGCCGTTGCCTGGGCCGTGCCCCGCTGCATGTGAGCGGCGGGGAGCGCCCGCTGCGACGCATTGGCTGGTGCAGCGGGGCCGCCCAGGGCTGGATTGAGCAGGCGGCGGCGCTGGGGCTGGACGGCTTCATCAGCGGCGAGGTGTCGGAACAGACGGTGCACGTGGCGCGCGAGCTGGGCATCGATTACTTCGCCGCCGGACACCATGCCACCGAACGCTATGGCGTGCAGTCCTTAGGCGACCATTTGGCTCGGAAATTTGCGATCGATCATGAATTTATCGATATCGACAATCCAGCCTGAAACCGCGGCCAGCGGGGCGTTCTTTCCTTGACCCGGCGCGGGTCTTTGTACGAAACTACGCGGCTAATTATCTATAGGTATCTCCTGGCTTGCTGAATCGGGTAAGTGCGGAAGATATTTCGAACTGCATCAAGACGGTTTTTTAGCGTTTGCCCGGTACGGTGACGGCCGTAAGCAGCACAAGGCCATGTCCCGGGTTTTTGTTTTTTTGCCTGACTTCGGGAGAGAGTATTGATGAGCACTGAAGGCGTTGATAAGGGTCGGCGCCGGTTCCTGACGGCGGCCACCTCGGTGGTCGGCGGCGTGGGAGC
>Ga0172382_10005516_pt1 | contig 18847 bp, 14 predicted proteins | sample Leawel138RmetaG_FD_122245 | JGI IMG/M metagenome (GOLD analysis project Ga0172382, IMG submission 122245) | Leachate microbial communities from a municipal landfill in Southern Ontario, Canada - Leachate well 138R metaG | ecosystem: Engineered > Solid waste > Landfill > Unclassified | place...
AAGAGAATCAAACGAGGCTTTACCAATATTGCGACTGTTGTTTATACATATGTATACGAGCCCGCGATAATGTTTTTGCAAAAGCACTATCGCGGGTAACTATGAAGTTTGTATGTAATATAACTCGCAAACTATAGCGTTATACAATGCATAATAATTTAGCTCACTTCTGCAAAGCATTCTCTAATAATTTGCAGTCCTTGCTCCAACTGCTCATCTGAAATAGTTAGGGGTACAAGAACACGAATAACGTTTCCATACATACCACACGACAGAAGTATTAGACCTTTTTCAAGTGCTTTGTTTAATAGCTTGCCAGGTAGTTCACTGTCTGGTGTGCCGTCCTCTTTAAAGAGCTCCATGGCAACCATTGCACCTAATCCGCGCACATCTTGGATGCTTGGATAGGTTTTTGCTAACGCTTGGAAGCTGTTCGTAATGGTTTGTCCAACAATTTTACTGCGTTCTAGTAATTTTTCTTCTTCAAATACTTCAAGTACAGCCAATGTTGCCGCACAAGACATCGGGCTACCGCCGTAGGTACCACCTAAGCCACCAGGTCCAATTTTATCCATTAGCTCTGCTTTGCCAACAATGCCAGACAGCGGGAAACCACCGGCAATGGATTTAGCGAAAGTGGTTATATCTGCGCTAACTCCCATTTGTTCCATAGCAAAAAACGTTCCGGTGCGACCGGCTCCTGATTGAACCTCGTCAGCAATTAAAATAATTCCATATTTGTCACATAACTCTCTTAATGCTTTCATAAAAGCTTTAGGAGCCACATAAAAACCGCCTTCGCCCTGCACTGGCTCGAGGATAATGGCGGCAATGTCTTGTGGTTCAGCATCAAATTTGAAAATACGATCAATGGATAGCAAAGCATCATCAACTGAAACACCATGTAGCTCGCAAGGAAAGAGCGCGCGAAAGACGTTACTTGGCATAAGTCCCATACCCTGCGAGTAAGGTGCAACCTTACCTGTTAGCGCTAGGGTCGAGAGTGTACGGCCATGGTATCCGGCACCAAAAGAGATGATACCTGTACGCTTAGTGTTAGCACGCGCAACTTTAATAGCATTTTCTACCGCTTCCGCCCCTGTAGTAAATAGAGCTGTCTTTTTTGGACCTTCACCTGGAGCTAAAGCATTGATTTTTTCACACACTTCTACATAAGGTTCATAGCCCATGACCATAAAACAGGTGTGTGACAGTTTTTCAAGTTGAGCAGCTACTGCAGCTTTTACTTTGGGGTGTAGATGCCCAGTGTTTAAAACACCGATACCACCAGAAAAGTCAATAAACGTGTTGCCTTCTATATCAGTAACAGTAGCGTTTTCTGCGGACTCTACAAATATAGGGTGAAGCATTCCAACGCCACGAGCGACTGCATCGTTTTTACGCTGGATCATGGATTGGTTAGTATTATTCATTTTTATCTCCATTATACGCTCATGCAGAGGTACTTCATTTCTAAGTATTCATCGATACCATGGCGTGAACCTTCACGACCCAAGCCAGATGACTTAATGCCACCAAAGGGTGCAACTTCAGTAGAGATCACTCCGGTATTAATACCAACCATGCCGTACTCGAGGGCTTCTGCTACATTCCAAACACGTGATAAATCACGCGCATAGAAATAAGCAGCTAAACCAAACTCAGTATCATTGGCCAGTTGAATAACTTCATCTTCAGTTTCAAAAGAGAAAAGTGGTGCGAGTGGGCCAAAGGTTTCTTCTTTAGCAACACGCATATCTTTAGTTGCACCGGTAATGATAGTGGGTTCAAAAAAACTGGCACCTAAAGCGTGACGATTACCACCAAGTAATAACTTTCCACCTTTTTCTAAAGCATCTTTTATATGCAGCTCTACTTTTTCGACTGCTTTTTGGTCAATTAAAGGACCAACTTCTGTGCTGGACTCTATGCCCGAGCCCACTTTTAGTTTTTGTACAGCAATTGCAAATTTTTCTGCAAAAACATCATAAACGCCAGATTGCACGTAAATTCGGTTAGCACAAACACAGGTTTGCCCTGCATTGCGGTACTTAGAAATAATGGCACCTTCAACGGCAGCATCTATATCAGCATCATCAAAAACGATGAAGGGCGCGTTACCACCTAACTCAAGTGATAGTTTTTTAACAGTAGGGGCGCAGGCCTGCATAAGGTGGATGCCAACAGCAGTTGATCCTGTGAAAGATAACGTGCGCACGATAGGGCTAGCAGTAAGTACATCTCCAACTTTACGCGCATCATTCACATCAGCAGTAACCACATTGAGTACCCCGGCTGGAATACCAGCCTGCTCAGCGAGTTGGACTAGAGCTAGAGCTGACAGCGGTGTCTGCGGAGCAGGTTTAAGCACCATAGTGCAGCCGGCTGCTAATGCGGGAGCAGCTTTACGAGTAATCATTGCTGATGGAAAATTCCACGGCGTAATAGCCGCAGCTACACCAACAGGTTGCTTTAATACAAGAATACGTTTATCAGGTTGATGGCCGGGTAAAATCTCACCATCAACTCGTTTAGCTTCTTCAGCAAACCATTCTACAAAAGATGCCGCATAAGCAATTTCACCTCTAGCTTCAGCTAAAGGCTTGCCTTGCTCTTGGGTCATAATCATTGCTAGCTCATCTTGGTATTGCATGATCAAGACAAACCAACGATGTAAAATCTGACTGCGCTCTTTGGCGGTGCGTTTTCTCCACTCTGGCAGCGCAGCATTAGCAGCAGTAATTGCTAGCTCTGTATCTGCAGTGCTCATAGAGGGCACTTTAGCGAGTAAATCACCATTAGCAGGGTTAAATATTTCATACTGCTTATTACTTTGAGCATTGACCCATAGGCCATTGATATAAGCTTTATCGGTTACAAAAATCTGTTTATTATTGAGCATTTTAAACCTCTTGTTGTTAATGATTTTTAACACTCTAAACGTAGCAATTTTCTCTACATTATTAAATCACATCTGTTTTTTAAACTTTTCGTTGCGGCGGCGTAACAACTCCATTACCAGCAGTAGTAATATGGATAAAGCAATCATTATGGTTGCCATAGCAGCAATAGCGGGGCTGATATTTTCTCGGATACCAGAGAACATTTGCATGGGTAACGTCCGCTCTGAAGGACTCGCAATAAAGAGCGCTACTACCACCTCATCAAATGAAGTAGCAAAGGCAAATAAGCCACCAGACGCAACCCCCGGCAGTATCTGAGGTAATACGACTTTAAAAAACACGTGCAGTGGATTAGCACCCAAACTTGCACCTGCACGGACTTGATTGTGGTCAAAGCCGCGTAAAGTAGCGTTAACGGTTATCACCACAAAAGGCGTGCCTAATACCGCGTGAGCAAGAACTAAACCAAGGAAAGAATTAAGTAATCCTACTTGGGCAAAAAAGAAATACATGCCCACTGCGACAATCACTAAAGGCACCACCATGGGTGAAATAAGCAATGCCAGTATGAGTCCCTTGCCGGGGAAGTCTGCTTTGTTAAGGCCGACCGCGGCGAGTGTTCCTAGGGCCACTGCAAGCAGGGTCGCAAAAGGAGCAACAATTAAGCTGTTTTTTAAAGCAGCCAGCCAAGGGCCGTTTGGATTGAATATTTCTTGGTACCAGCGCAAAGAAAAGCCATCTAAAGGGTAGGTTAGAAAGCTACTTACGTTGAATGATAGTGGCACAATAACTAAAACAGGCACCATTAAAAATAGCAGTACCGCTGCACAGAAAATCCGGAATACCCAGTACCAAACTTTCTCTATAGGCGTTGCGAAAGGTTGTAGTGACATAGCTTTAGTTCCTGACCAATTGTTTTTGATTAACTAAACGGTGATAAACCAAATAGAGCATCATCGTGACAATGAGTAAAAGACCACCCAGTGCTGCTGCCATACCCCAGTTGTTAGTCGTATTGGTATAGTAGGCAACGTAGTAACTAACCATTTGATCTGATGGACCGCCCACTAATGCGGGTGTTATGTAATAGCCCAAGGCCATAATGAAAACCAATAACCCGCCAGCAGCAACACCTGAAACAGTTTGGGGTGCGTAAACCTTCCAGAAAGCAGAGAAAGGATGGCAGCCCAGAGAAATAGCTGCTCGACGGTAATTAGGTGAGATGCCTTTCATGACACTGTAAAGCGGCAAAATCATGAAAGGCAGTAAAATGTGAACCATTGCGACTAGCACACCAAAGCGGTTAAAAATGAGTTCTAGCGGCTTCTCTATGAAACCTAATTCGATTAATCCGCTATTGATTAGGCCGCCACTTTGCAGCAGCACAATCCAAGAGGCTGTTCTAACTAATAATGATGTCCAGAAAGGCAGCAGGACAAAAATAAGTAGCAAGTTACTTTTTGATGTAGGTAAAGTTGCTAGTAGGTAGGCCAGCGGAAAGCCTAATAACAGACATATAATCGTAACTGAACCAGCAATGATGACTGTGCGTTTAAACACTGCTAGATACACTCTTTGCTCTTCGATGATGGATTGAATTTGCCCATCATCACTACGCTCTAAGTCTAAGGATGCCAGCAAATAACGATCTGTTGTAGGCGATGCTGCGCGCCGTATAGCTTGCCACGTCGAAGGATCAGACCACGCTTGGTCTGATCCTAATAGCGCTTTTTCATAATCAGCAGCACTCGCTTGACTTGGTAACTGACGTAAAGCACGCACCAGCAGTCCACGGAAAGTTGGGTTTTCATAGTTGAGGCGACGACCAATACGACCTAACCCGCCACCTTGACGAGAGCGTTGTAGTTCTTGAGCAAAGGTTGATAATACTTCACTGCTAGGTAACTGCTGTCCATCCCAGCGCAAGATGAGTTCTGCAGTTTTAGGCATTTCATTTCTTAGCTCAGTATTATCAATGCTGCGCCATAGCATTTGACTAATGGGGGCAACAAAGACCATTAGCAAAAGAATGACTAATGGCATTATAAGTGCTACCGCCTTGATCTTACGAAGGCGTTCTGCTCTGTGCAATTGGCTTTTAAGTGAAGTATTTAAACTATCACTTTGTATGAGTTGGGTGGCCATAGTGGTCATGCGTCTCTCCAGAATTACTTAGCTGCAAAACTATAATTGTGAAGCCCAAGCGTTAAAGCGCTGCTCTAATTCTTCACCGTAATCAATCCAGAAATCGGTATCCATAGCGGTAGCACCTTCCATATTTTTAGGATTGGTCGGCATACGTGCCGCCTGCTCTGGTGAAAGGCTGGGTAGTGCAGCTGGGTTAACAGGTCCGTAAGGAAATCCAGAAGAGTAAGCTGCTTGCGTGTCTGGCTGACTAGCAAAACGAATGAAGTCATAGGCTAGATCACGCTTTTTTGAACCTTTAACGATAGCCCAGTAGTCTAAGTCGTAGATGCTACCTTTCCATGCTATCGCTAGGTTGCGGCCTTCTTCTTGTGCCGCGGCAATACGGCCGTTATAGGAGGAAGACATTACAACATCTCCGGAAACCAACCACTGCGGTGGCTGTGCTCCTGCTTCCCACCATTGAATGTGCGCGCTTATTTCATCCAGTTTGGCAAATGCTCTATCGACACCTTCGGGTGTACGTAAGACATCGTAAACCTTGTCTACGGATACGCCGTCTGCAAAAAGCGCAAACTCCAGAGTAAACTTAGCGCCACGACGTAAACCACGTTTGCCAGGGAAATCTTTTACGTTCCAGAAATCCTGCCAAGATTCAGGAGCTTTTTTAAACTTATCAGCGTCGTAAGCAAGTACGGTTGACCAGACAAAAGTGCCAACTCCACACTCCTCTACGGCCTCAGGTATAATTTGATCTTTTATTCCGAGCTTATCCCAGTCTAACTGCTCGAACATACCTTCAAAGCAGCCTCGAGCCAGCTCTGGTGATTCAACTTCAACCAAATCCCAGCTCACGTTACCTGTCTCTACCATGGAGCGAATTCGTGACAGCTCGCCGTTATAGTCACCAGGCACTAACCCTGCTTTGGTTTTTTTCTCGAAGGGGATGTAATAAGCATTTTGTATTGCTTCGCCGGAAGCACCACCAAAAGTTATTACGGTAAATGCTTGTGCTGTCGATGCTAAAAGTAGACTGGAGCCCAAAATACCGGCACCCAGTAGGGATTTGAATGCAGTAGTTTTTATAGTTTTTGTCTTCATGGGTGTTTCTCCTGACATATAAAAAGATAAGATTTTATTTGCTAATCAAACAATCGAGCGCACGCACATCTTCATCTCGCCAGCCAAGTGTTATTTCTGCTCCAACTTCTAAGCCGGAGGAAAAATGAGTGACTGGAACTCGTGCCATAAACTGATTGTTGCCTGCGACTGAACAACGCACGCGCAGATGATCGCCAAGATAGATGAACTCTTTGACGCTACCTGTAACCAGGTTGGGTAAGCCTTGAGCAGCCCCATTGAGATGAACTCTTTCTGGACGGATAGAAAGGCTGGTAGGTGCGCCTTTTTCACGGACATTAACAAGCTGTGCTCGGGTACTTAAACCTTCTCCAAAGCTCACTTGGCAAAACGTTCCATCAATTTCGTTAATTTGCCCCAACAGAGTATTATTTTCGCCGACAAACTGAGCCACAAAAGCATTGGCTGGCTTTTCATAGAGGTTTTGAGGCGTGTCTATTTGCTGAATAACACCATCATTAAAGACCGCGACTCGATCAGACATGGTTAACGCTTCACTCTGATCATGCGTTACAAAGACAACTGTGATACCTAGCTGTTCGTGTAGATGCTTGATCTCTAGCTGCATCTGTTCTCGCAACTGCTTATCCAGAGCGCCTAAAGGCTCATCCATAAGTACCAATTGAGGCTCAAATACTAACGCTCGAGCTAAAGCAACACGTTGTTGCTGTCCTCCTGACAACTGATTAGGGTAACGTTTTGCAAATTCATTGAGCTGGATAATATCTAAAATGCGTGCAACTCGTTTTTTTGCTTCGGCTTTAGGGACTTTACGAGCACTGAGAGGAAAGTGTAGGTTGTCTTCTATGGTCATATGCGGAAACAGAGCATAGTTCTGAAACACCATACCAATGTTGCGTTTATGTGGCGGTAACGTGTTAAGACGCTGCTCGCCAAGATAGATATCACCCGAGGTGGGTACCTCAAAACCTGCTAGCATCATTAAGCATGTTGTTTTGCCAGAACCAGATGGGCCTAATAAAGTTACAAATTCCCCCTTGGCTATGGATAGATTAAGGTTTTTTACAACTAGGTTTTCACCATCATAGGTTTTTTGAACACCACAAAAACGTACTAAAGCGTCACTATCTGAACTTGCAAGCATGGATTATCCTCTCCTGTCCGCATGTTAATTAAATTTTACAGTCTCGGGTGGCTCAATTCTTGTTTTGTTAGTAAGCAGTCACCCTAGTTAGAGTTAACTGCTCAACTAATTTATACGCATAAATCAAGCCAACTTATGAAAATCATAAAAATACTGCGTAAATTGTTAATTATATTTATCGATAAGAAGCTTTTTTTTGCTTATGAAATGACTGAATAAGTTTAAAATTTAGTACTTAAAATACATGGTGAATTGAATGGCTAAGCACACATTAGATAATCAAGAATCAGGCCTTGATTTGGGCGCTCGACTCAAATTTATTCGTCTCCAAGCAGGTATTTCACAGCGTGAACTGGCAAGGCGTGCCGGTGTGACTAATGCTACGATTTCCTTGATTGAATCAAATCAAAATAGCCCTTCTGTTGCATCCCTGAGAAAGGTGCTAAGCGGCATTCCTATGGCTATGAGTGATTTTTTCGCATTAGAAGCACCCGAGCAAGATAAGGTGTTTTTTAGCGCTGAAGAGCTACTACCAATCGCTCAGGGGCAGGTTAATTTTTTACAGGTAGGCGATACTCGCAAGCATAATTTGCAGATTTTATACGAGCGTTACAAACCAGGAGCAGACACAGGCAAAAGCATGCTTCAGCATGAATCAGAAGAGGGCGGAATGGTCATTGAAGGTGAGATCGAACTGACCGTAGGAGAGCGTAAAAAAGTTTTAAAAAAAGGTGATGCATATCTTTTTGATAGTCGTGTTCCGCACCGTTTTCGCAATATAAGTACAGAGGAGTGTGTGGTTATAAGCGCTTGCACCCCACCTTATTTGTAACCCAAACACCCAGTGTCTGTTACCTATAGCCTCAGGTAACAACCGCAATGGTTTTTGGATTAAATAAATAACCACTCGTTTGTATACTTCAAAGGGAAGTATGCATCGCCTAGTGGTACGTTTATCAAATTCACTGTGCCACTACATAGAGTGCGAGGATGGATAGTGATGAATGCGCGAGCATTCCCTAATACACTGTTAAAGTGTTTGCAGTATCAAATTATACTGGTATTGCATACAGTGTTGTTAGACATACTAAAATATTAAAAGTCTGCGTTCGGGATAAGCATGTGCCGCTGCTCAACAGTATGGCTCAAAGCGTTAATTTCGCCTGGAGCTATGTTAATGCGTTAAGCCAGCGCTCAATTAAAGAGCGTGGTGTGTTTTTTCGGCCTGTGATATTCAGAAATATACCAACGGCGCGGTAGGGCTGCACAATCAAACCATACAGCGTATTGCGGTTGAGTACACTACGCGCCGTAAGCTGTTCAAAAAGATGCGGCTGAACTGGCGTAAGTGGTGCGGCGTGCGCCGCTGATGGGGCTGGAATCCTGTCAACACAGGTGCAGCTCAATGGAAAAATAGACAGATCTACCACAACGGCCACTATTTCAAGGTCTGGGACAGTTACGGCCTGAGCCAATACACATTCCGCTCGGCCTAACCGATACGGCCACCTGTTCCGATGGTATAAAGCTGGAAGCTGACCGCTTCTGTCGGTCAACTGGCCGTAGCGCAGCGAGCTAGAAATAAGTGTCAAGTCAAAACCATCTACACCAAAATCGCCAATCGCAGGACTTGGAATAAGAGAGTGGACGTGCAATGCGTGTGGTGCCGCTCAGGATCGCAACGTAAACGCGGCCAAGAACATTCTCGCGGTGGAGTATGGCCGTCTAGCAGTAGGAATCCCCTGTCTTTAGGCAGGGGAGGATGTCAATAGTTTGCTTTGTCTCTTCAATGGCTTAGGTGCAAACGTCGATAGCCCCAGTGTCTTCCGAAAAACTGATTGTATTTTCTAGCGTGTGAACTAATCATGCGATCTTAATCCGACCTGTGAAGCTCAGCGATGAGAACGCCGCTTGATCCAGCTTGAATAGAATGCCTTCTTAGTTTGTATACACTATAAAATGATGCCTTTCGCTCGCAGCGCATCAAGGTACTCTTCGCTATCAGGCAGCAGTTCGGACAAAAGAGCAGCTGTGTGCTCACCAAGTTTAGGCGGCGGTAAATCGGCATTAAGTGGTTTATCATCAAATCGAATCGGGTTACTAACTAAGTTCATATCTCCTGCCACAGGATGCTCCATATGCATTTTCATGCCACGGTATTGCACCTGTGGATCGGCAAAAACCTCTTCAATATTATTGATTGGTCCGCAGGGCACACCTTCACGCTCCAACGCATCCAGCCAGAATGCCGAGGGCTGCATTCGAATCAGTGTTTCAATTTGCGGGATCAAAAGTTTACGGTTCTGCACTCTCTGATGGTTAGTCGAAAAACGCACATCGGCCGTTAACTGAGGTACTCCGGCGACTTCACAAAAGCGTTGAAACTGCGCATCATTGCCCACCGCTAGAATTATATGACCGTCAGCTGTTGCAAACGCCTGATAGGGCACAATATTGGGATGGGAATTACCCAATCGCGTTGGTGGCTTACCCGATGTTAAATAGTTCAGCGCTTGATTCGCCAGCATGCTGACTTGTACATCCATAAGAGCCACATCAATCCAAGTTCCCTTGCCGCTACGATCACGACCAATCAAGGCTGAAAGAATAGATGTAGCAGCATACATACCCGTAAAAAGGTCAACCACAGCAACACCAACTTTTACTGGGCCACCACCTGGCTCATTATCGGGTTTACCGGTAATGTCCATCAAACCGCCCATGCCCTGCAATAAAAAGTCGTATCCGGCTCTTTTGGCATACGGGCCATTCTGTCCAAAGCCGGTAATCGAGCAGTACACTAGATCGGGCTTAACCTGTTTTAGGCTTTCATAATCGAGACCATAACGCTTAAGGCCGCCCACTTTGAAGTTTTCCAGAACGACATCACAGGTAGCAACTAATTTGCGGATCAGTTCTTGACCTTCTGGCAGAGCAATATTGATTGCAATCGAACGCTTGCCTCGGTTCGCTGAAAGGTAGTAAGCCGATTCATGCGCGTCATTCAAATAAGGAGGACCCCAGCCACGAGTATCATCACCTAGCTGTGGGTGTTCTACCTTAATCACTTCAGCACCAAGGTCAGCAAGGTGCTGGCTGCACCAAGGGCCTGCCAGAATGCGCGACAGATCAAGAACTCGGATACCCTGTAAAGGTTTGTCCATTAGGATTCTCCTGAGCGGGCGTTACGCCCGCTCGCTCAACAATTGATCAGCAAAATGCTTGGATACCGGTCTGGGCGCGGCCAAGAATGAGGGCGTGTACATCATGCGTACCTTCATACGTATTAACGCTCTCTAGGTTAACCATATGGCGCATCACGCCGAACTCGTCAGAAATACCGTTACCGCCATGCATATCACGAGAAATGCGTGCAATTTCTAGCGCTTTGCCGCAGTTGTTGCGCTTAATCATTGAGATCATTTCCGGTGCCCAGTTACCACTGTCCAATAACCTGCCAACCTGCAGTGCGGCCTGCATACCGAGCGTAATATCAGTTTGCATATTGGCAAGTTTAAGCTGTACCAACTGGTTAGCGGCCAACGGGCGACCAAACTGTTTGCGATCAAGAGTGTACTGACGGGCGGCATGCCAGCAGAATTCAGCCGCGCCAAGGGTGCCCCAAGCAATACCGTAACGTGCCTTATTCAGACAACCAAATGGACCTGCTAAGCCACTCGCCTTTGGCAGTAGATTTTCTTCAGGTACAAACACGTCATCAAGTACGATCTCACCGGTGACTGACGCACGTAGGCTAAGCTTGCCTTCAATTTTCGGCGTTGAGAAACCTTTGGCGCCACGCTCTACGATAAATCCACGTATTTTGCCTTCATGTGCGTCTGACTTACCCCAAACAATTGCGATATCAGCAATTGGACTGTTGGTAATCCACATTTTTTGACCTGACAATAAAAAACCACCATCAACTTTTTTCGCACGAGTGAGCATTGAGCCTGGATCAGAACCATGGTCGGGCTCTGTCAGTCCAAAGCACCCTACGATTTCACCTGAAGCCAAACGTGGTAGGTACTTTTGTTTCTGTTCTTCGGAGCCATACGCTTCAATTGGGTGCATCACTAAGGATGACTGAACACTCATGGCTGAGCGGTAGCCAGAGTCGACCCGCTCGACTTCACGAGCAATCAGACCATAAGCAACATGACCTAGACCAGAACCGCCGTATTGTTCAGCTACAGTTGCACCCAGTAGCCCCATTTCACCCATTTCGCTCAGTATTTCACGATCAAAACGTTCTTCTCGATACGCGCTAAGCACGCGCGGCTGCAGTTTTTGCTGGCAGTAGGCGCGAGCAGCCTCGCTAATTTGGCGTTCTTCGGTAGTCAGTTGCTGGTTGACCAGTAGTGGATCTTCCCAGCTAAAGCCTGATGAGTGTGACATATTTGATTATCTCCAGTTTTTAAGTATCAACGCGCACCCCAATGCGAGGCTCGTGTCATTGGTTGTAATGTACAACATACTATTTATACTAACAAATAGAATAAATCAACTGGGTCGTAAAAAAAATTGCTTTGTGGCAGAATGAACCTTTAATTAGAGAATACTAAGCCAGATGAATAACAAGAATTTACGGATTCCAAAACGGGTCAAGCTATCCGATCAGATTGTTGAGTCCGTTAAGAGCTGGGTCGCGCTCAACCAGATGCAGCCCGGTGATCGACTTCCCAACGAGCGCGAGTTGATGGAGCAGTTCGAATGTTCCAGAGGCACTGTGCGCGAGGCACTAAAGTCGCTTGAGGTTCAGGGCTTGATCTCGGTTCGCACAGGTCCCAATGGTGGTGCCATTCTTGAGCGGGTGCCCTATGAAACAGCAAGTGAGTTGCTGCGTAACTTCTTGCACTTTGATCAGCCCTCTGGGCCTGAAATATATGCCCTGCGTACACTGGTAGAGCCAGAGATTGCGGCGCTGGCTACAGAGCAGCTCACTGCAGAAGACTTAGATACTCTTGAGGCGCTAGTAAAACGCTGCGATGTAGCACCGGACACCTTTGAAGAGCGCATTGAGCAACGCATTGCCGAACTCGAGTTTCACGTATTGCTAGCTCAGCGTTGTGATAATCCGATACTTGCGTTCATTGGTCGATTTGTAAACGACATGATTAGAGATCTGGTGATCTTCAAAAAGGCGGCCCTTCCAGAGCAGCGCGAGTTTTCTTGCGCCAATTGCGCCTACCACAAGCAATTATTGGAAGCGTTCCGTGCACGTGATGCAGTCAGTGCTCGTGCGCTTATGTATGAGCATATGAAATCAGCAGAACAGTTTAATCGCGAGTTAGATGGTCAGCTTAATCAACATTTTTTAGGCGTCACCTCTTAGCCGGAAAAATACTTTTTGCCAATGACGCATTATAAATACACACGTATAAGTTCTGAGTTAACGTCAAAATATGCTGCCAAATTCTAGTTGAATATTGCAGTATGTTTTGTGTTATCTGTGTTTGTTTATAATTATAACTAGTGGGTTAACAGGCTTTTTACACTGTGTAGTGCCGCCAATATATGTCAATGCACAACACCGCTTTAGCAGCACAATACATCGCCCTCAGCGCAGGCAGAAACTCAGCATGTCACAGGTTATTAAAGTTTTCTTTTAGTAACCTGAGAAAAAGCTCTCTAGCTTTATTCGGACGTGATGCTTTGTGAATGATTGCACCAGAATCTAAATTATAGCTGCGCTGTTGAGGTTTCAATGCGCGCAGCTCTCCCTTGCACGTGCCGTTGTTTACGTAGAACTCGGGAAGAAAACCTATATATTTTCCTGAACGAATTATTGCTAATCTCGTTTCGTAATAGTACGCAGTCGCACGCAAATCCATTGTTTCAAATAACTGAGCTGCATCTTTGTGGGGTTTAAGCCCAGCCTGAACTAAAGCTTGAGCATCAATCATTTCATCTGTTAGCTCATCTTCAGGCACATGATATAGCGGATGTTTTTCATGACAGTAGAGAAGGCAGGTATCTGTGAAGAGGTAAAGGTACTCCAAGCCTTCAATTTCCCGATGAAATGGAATAAAGCCGATTTCTGCCTCATTATTGATTACTTTTTGCTCAATTACAGACATAGAAGCGACGTCGATATTAATGTAAACATCGGGGGCTTGATCATATAAACGGTTAATTAAAGTCGGCAGTTGCAAACGTGTATCGCCGCTGACAGTGTCGGAAAAAAGCAGTCGAAGATCGCCCGATAAAGTAGAATTTAAACTATTGACGGTCGAACGAAAACCGTCTAGGTCAGTGAAAAGCTTTCTGGCTGCATCGTAGATGATTTTGCCTTCTTCAGTTAAGGAAAAACCTCCTCGCCCGCGCCGACAAAGAACTAGATTTAAGCGAGATTCAAGGTTAGAGATGTGTGTGCTTATCGTGGAGCGAGTGATGTTGAGCTCGGTCTCGGCTGCTGAAAAGCCACCGCAATTCACTACGGTAGCAAACACCTTAAGTTGTTTAATCTCATAATCACCGACTTGGCTAAGCCAGAATTTTCGTATGTTCATTTGACAGTTAACTGCTCTAATTATTGTTATTTTGCCTTGCTCAGTCCTTCTAAAAAGAACTTTGCAGGGCTCTACAACATGGGCTATCACGCTTAAAAACCAACTCTAACTATCATGTTTTTCACCATGAAATACAAGATGCTTGGTCGATTACAGCTGCGCTATTTCTTGTAGATTCATTTATAAATCAAGAGCCTGCTGCACCTTACAATACCGGCTGAGTATTACAATGGCCTCTTAAGCAAGGTGTCATCATCTCTTACGTTACGCCCACCGCACTTAGCGAGCCATGGCTCGCTTTATATTTAACTTAAGACTTATCTTGTTCAGTCTATTTTATATAGTGGCGCTTAACCCGTGGTAATAAACAGGTGAGTAGGGTGTAGCTGATCGTATCGCAATACTCTGCGACTTCATTGACGGATAAATCAGTCCCCCAAAGAATCACTTCGTCACCAATTTGTGCATCAGGGCTGTTACTTAAATCCACGGTGAGCATATCCATGGAAACACGGCCGACTAAAGCACACTTTTTACCATTCACAAGAATAGGAGTGCCATCTCTAGCGTGACGCGGATAGCCATCGCCGTAACCGCAGGCTACCACGCCTATGCGTGTCGGCTTATCAGTCGTAAATCGCGCGCCATAACCCACACCTTCTCCTGCGGGCAGGTCTCTGACGCTAATCAATTGTGATTTTAGAGTCATGACTGTTTGCAGTTGTTCACCTAAAGGATGACCAGGCGCAAGTGGTGATGCACCGTAGAGCATAATGCCAGGGCGCAAATAACCTTGATGTGTTTCTGGACAGCCAAGGGTTGCTGGTGAGTTGGCAATACTGACTGGACAGTTTAACCGTTGCTGTGCTGCTTGAAACTGAGCGAGTTGTTTCATTGTTGCATCATTGCTGAGGCTGTCAGCACTGGCAAAGTGACTGGTTAGGGTAATCGTATTGATGGCTGGCAAAGCTTCAAGCTGCTGATAAACACTTTCAATTTGTGTACTAGCAAAGCCTAAGCGGTGCATTCCCGTATCAATTTTTAACCAAACATTGAGACTGCTGACAGCAACAGAATGACTATTTAGGTAGTTTAGGAGTGTTTCGAGTTGCCAGTCACTATGAATTAAGAGCTCATAGTTTTTAGCAATTGCAATGGGCAGTTCACTGCCATCAAAAAAACCTTCTAACAGCGTGATCGGCTGTTTGATCCCCGCTGCTCTGAGTTCTTCAGCTTCTTCTATGCAGGCCACAGCAAAGGCAGGAGCTAAATCAGCAAGTGCTTGAGCGACTTCTACAGCACCATGACCATAGGCATTGGCTTTTACAACGGCCAACGCAGAAGAGGTTGCGGACTGGCTGAGAGCCAATTGATAGTTATGACGTAATGCAGTTAGATTGATTTCTGCAATGAGTGGGCGAGCCATGCTTAACTCCAAAGGGGCTGGATCTTATAATGGTTTATCGAGCAATATTAATTAGAAAGCGCTGCAATCACTGGTATTTCAACCAAGACGTCTGGTTGACACATCTTGGCTTGCACGATGGCTCATACGCGCATTGGTTTGCCGGCGTTTAATTGCCATTTTTGAGTGCCTCTTAGTTATTGCTGTAACGTGAAATATCCAAACCATCAGTCCGAATGCGTGAAGTCTTCTTTGATAACTGATCTGCTAAGACACGCGCAGAACCGCAGGCCATAGTCCACCCTAAGGTGCCATGTCCAGTATTTAAGAACAGGTTGCTGTAGCGTGTCGCACCAACGATCGGAGTGCCATCTGGTGTGGCAGGTCGTAAGCCAGCCCAGAGTTCAGCGCCAGTTGTATCCCCGCCTTCAGGGAATAGATCATTGACAACCATTTTCAGCGTCTCACCGCGCAGTGGATTGATGCGAGTGTCATAACCCTGAATTTCTGCCATTCCGCCTACGCGTATACGGTTATCAAAACGGGTGATAGCGATCTTATAGGTTTCATCCAATAGGGTGGAAACGGGCGCCATGTCTGCATTGGTTATAGGTACAGTAAGCGAGTAACCTTTCAGCGGATAAATTGGTGCACGTATACCTAGTGGTGCCAGCATTTGTGGACTAAAACAACCCAGCGCAACGACATAGATGTCAGCGGTTTCTAGCTTGCCGTCAATCCACACACCATTGATGCGATCACCGGCGTATTCAATGCGCTCAATTGTTCGATTGAAGCTGAACTCTACACCCAACTTGGTCGCCATATCGGCCAAGCGCGTGGTGAACATCAAGCAGTCACCGGTCTGGTCATTAGGCAGACGAAGGCCACCGCTTAATTTGTGCGCTACCTTAGCCAAAGCAGGCTCAGCGCGAGATAGGGTGTTACGATCCAGCAGTTCGTAGGGTACACCAAGCTCTTTAAGCACGGTGATATCCTTCGCTGCACCATCAAGCTGTGCTTGAGTGCGGAAAATCTGTGTTGTGCCACATTGGCGACCTTCGTACTCAATACCGGTTTCAGCGCGCAACTCATCCAGACAGTCACGGCTAAATTCTGCCAACCGAACCATGCGCTCTTTGTTCACTGCATAGCGAGCAGCCGTACAATTGCGTAGCATCTGCGCCATAAAAATATATTGATGAATGTCGGCTGTCGGCTTAATCGACAAGGGTGCATGTTTTTGCAGCATCCATTTGATCGCCTTAAAAGGTACACCAGGTGCCGCCCATGGCGATGCATAGCCTGGAGAAATCTGCCCTGCGTTGGCATGACTTGCTTCTTCTGCCACAGCTGACTGACGGTCAATCACTGTAACGTCAAACCCCTCTCTGGCTAAATAATAAGCGCTGGTGGTACCCACCACGCCACTTCCTAGAACCAAAACACGCATGATTGAACTCCTCGCCTCTATAGATTGAATGCTTTGGATTGAATTATAAGGTAGCGAATACAGTTTATTTCACTGATTAAAAAGTAATTATTAGAGAGATACTCTGGGCTATTGAACTAAAGTATTGACTTTTAACTATGGGAAGGAAGTGTAAAGCACGGCGTAACTTGATCGGACTGACCGTCAAATTCAGCGTGAACGTCCAAACAGATGGACGTCTGTCAATTGCCGAGCTGGGGTGTGGGTGGAACTCTCCACAACACCTAGCCCGAGCAGGTGTGACGACTGGAGGATAGCGCGTGGAGGCAAAGCCTTCTTAATGAGGTCTGGTCTGTTGCTCAATACTTGTAAATCAAGTGTTTACTCTTTCTCTGAAAATTCCTTTTTAGACTTGTTTGGTATTGTCTATCAAGGGTTGTGCTGGTTTTTGTGCCTTAAATGTTCTCACGCGATATTTTGCATTTTTAAAAGACTTTGATTTGGAATGCTATCTTCGCTAGATTTGATTTATTCCAATCTGGAATTTACGTGAAGTTGTGCCATTGTCTATCAGTTAGACACACCTTCAAACATTCTCCGTCGCGCATTCTCTAGGTGAGTGCGCATGCAATCGGCCGCTTTAGCCTGATCTTTTTCGACGATTGCATTGATCACTGCTAAATGTTCGTCCTGAACAGTTTTTAAGCGCTCCTTAGGCGCGAGCAATGATAGGCCGCGCGTGATGTTCATCCCTTCCTTGATACTTTTATTTAGAGATTTTAGAACAGTCGCGTAATAGTGATTGTTTGCAGCTTCTGTAATCGCTAAATGAAGCTCAAAATCTTCGTTAGTAGCGAGATCATAATTTTTATTGGCCTGATTAATCGTCTCATAATGCGCCCATATGGTGCCTAATTGCTCAGATGTTCGTCTGATAGCTGCCAGACCAGCAGCGCTAGACTCAACATTGGTACGGAACTCAAAACACCGCTGTATATCAGCAATACTTGTTATGCGTGCGAACTCAAGTACTGCGCTATTAGGGCGATTAATTACGTAACTTCCAGAGCCACGACGCGAGACGACTAAGTTGTCTTCGCGCAGACGTGCGAGGGCGTCCCTGAGAATAGGGCGTGAAACGCCATAGCGCTCGCACAGTTCAGCTTCGGTTGGTAATTTCTGATTGACAGAAAATTCACCACTGATGATGGAGGATAAAATATTCTCATATATGGTTGATGATAAAGTAGGCTTTTCAGCTTGAACTTTCATTGGTAGTGAGTCCTAAATAAACAGCCGAAAAATTTGTATATTACGGATAGCATTAAGTACCCATTTAATTGTAGACATTCGTGATTTATAACTGAAATAATTGCGTCATGGTCATGACAGCCTCGAAGAGTTTTCATATATTAATGAGCTTACTCAAACAATGGTTTGCATCGCAAAAGATCGAAAATACATGCTCGGAGGGGCTGCAGAGTACTTTAGCGTAGCTATAGAAGGAACAGCTTCGACCTTTGAGCCTCGCTGATACGCTTTATGCGCACAATTTAACCAATTACGACTTAACTTTAACAGCTGTGAAAGTTTGCCTCAAGCTTACGAGATGGCCAAACAGAGCATCAGTAGGTGCAGTTGATTGCAATCTTAGGATGACTAGGGTGGCTGCCTTTCAGGCATTTTTGTATAAGCGAGCATGACGATCCCGCAGACTACAATTAACCCACCAAAAATCTGAATCCCCCCTAGAAACTGATCGAGAATTAGCCAGCCGAATATCAAGCCGGCCACAGGCTCCATGTTCATTACAGACGCGTTACGAGCAATGTCTAATCGTGTGACGAGAGTGAACAGTATTGAGAATGCTGTGCCATACAATATGGCCAAGCCGCCTAGGGCTATCCAGCCAGTAGAGGCGGTTGGCAGGCTCATTCCGCCTGGAACTAGACCTGCTGTGCCAGCTATGGCAGTTGCGGTGAATACTACTGACAGCGTAAGCATGCTACGTACTAAGCCGGGCATGCTACCCAATCGATGATCTGTAATCCACAAGGCGCAAGCAAATGCCCCAGCGGCAGTGATACCGAATAGCATACCTTCTATAAAGCTGACATCGATTTCACCTGGATTGGAGAGGCGAGATGGTAAATCGAGTGCTAAAACTAGACCAAATAAAATGAGACCCATTAATAGGCTGGCACG
>Ga0172382_10005518_pt1 | contig 18842 bp, 21 predicted proteins | sample Leawel138RmetaG_FD_122245 | JGI IMG/M metagenome (GOLD analysis project Ga0172382, IMG submission 122245) | Leachate microbial communities from a municipal landfill in Southern Ontario, Canada - Leachate well 138R metaG | ecosystem: Engineered > Solid waste > Landfill > Unclassified | place...
GGCTGGCAGCCCGGCGTGACGGATCCAGAACGCATCGCGGTTGTCGGCCACCACCATGTTGAAGGGACGATACGCGGCTGGATCGATGTCGGCCAGGGCCTTGGCGGCATCGGCGGCGTCGGCGTGGTCCAGGGCCTCCAGCACCAGTTCACCCCGCGAGCGCTTGCCCGGCTGCGGTCCCAAGGTGCCGAATCGATTGAGAATCCCGGCGACCACCCCAGAGTCGTTCAGGCCCAGCCACGTCCCGCCGGCAAGATCGTCCCGTCCAGCCACCACGTCGGCCCGGTCGGGCCAGTGACGCGCCGGTGCGGTCCACGGGCGGTCGGCCATCTCGTCCCGGTTGGCGCCCACGATCAACGGCCAAGCGGCGCCTGGTCGACGGAACAGAACAAGGGTGCACATTGGCGGTAGGTCCTTGGCCTTGCGGTTGAGAGGAGGCGGCACCTAAATGAATTTCTAAGCGTTGAAATAGGGCGTCTTCAATGCGATGGCGTAAAAATAAGGTGCAACTCGGGGGGTGCTGCGGTTATAACGATGCCGCTTTCGCGCCCGGCCTTCGGGCACCATGTTATAGACCATAGTCAGGGACCGTTGGGAACAAGCACCATGGCCGACGCCTTCCACGACCGCGAAAAGGCCTTTGAGGCAAAGTTTCAGCTCGATCAGGAGCTTGAATTCCGCGCCCGCGCCCGCCGCAACAAGTTGCTTGGCCTGTGGGCTGCCGAAGCCATGGGTATGGCTGGCGGTGGCGCAGAGGCCTACGCCCGCCAGGTTGTGGCGACCGACCTTGAACATCACGGTGACGAAGGCGTCATCGCCAAGGTTCTCAAGGACCTGGAGGACCACGAGGTCGACATGACCGAAGGTCGCCTCCAGATCAAGCTTGAGAAGATGATGGTGATTGCCCGAGAGCAGATCATGACCGAAGCGGGTGGTACCGCCACCCGCTGACGGGTTATCCGCCGCGAAATTTTCAAAGGCCGGGCCATGGTGCCCGGCCTTTGGCATGTCCGGGTGCCGCTCCTGCCGATCAATCAATCAACCAACCAGTCAACGAACACAGAAAAGGCGCGCCCGACATGATCGCCGGGCGCGCCTTTCTACGGTAACGGTCGCAGTGGTCTATGCAGCGGCCTGCATTAGAGGCCGACGCGACCGATCTGCTTGAACTTCACGGGAATGCCGGAGTCGCCAGTCACCAGCTTACCATCGATGGTGCCAGCGACAAAGGAGCCGTGGCCGGCGTGACGGCCCACGTACATCACCGGACGGACTTCCTTGCCGTTCAGGTAACGCTTGCCATTCTCACCCTTGTCGCCCATTGCCGCTTTGGCGGTCTTCGAAACTGCCATGATCTGATCGTGCTCCATACGCTGCCGCGACCACCGCGGCCAGAAGGGAGGGGATAGTTAGTCGAAAAGTGGCCTGCATGAAAATACTATTCTGAAGGTTAGGCACATTATTTCGCCACACCGCCCCGCGCGACCGTCCAAGCGCGGCGCGCGTTGACCCTACAGGATAGGCAAATTGTCGCGGAAAAGCACATGCCGGGCCAGCGGATCGAGGACTATGCCCTGATTGGCGACACGCACACAGCCGCCTTGGTCGGCCGTGATGGGTCCATCGATTGGCTGTGCCTTCCGCGCTTTGATGCCGGGGCATGCTTTGCATCCTTGATTGGCACGCCGGAAAACGGGCGATGGCTGATCGCCCCGCGCGAGCCGGTTGACCACGTTGAGCGAAGTTACCTGGGCGATTCCCTGGTGCTGTCCACGATCATGACCTGCCAATCGGGGTGCGTCGAAATCATCGACTTCATGCCCAAGGCCGACGGCTTCGACCGGGCCGATTTGGTCCGCATCGTGCGCGGCCGCAGTGGCCGGGTTCCGCTTTGCGTTGACCTGTCCATCCGCCTGGACTATGGCCGCCTCATTCCTTGGGTGCGGCATTTGGAGGATGGACTGAGTGCGGTCGTCGGACCCGACGCCCTGCATCTGGCAGCGCCCATTGCCCTGCAAGGCGACAACAGGCGGACGACGGGCGCCTTTGTCATCGAGCAGGGAGAAAGCAAGGCGTTCACCCTGACGTGGTTTCCGTCCCATGAACCACCTCCCAAGCCCTACGATCCGGAGCAGATGCTCACTCTGACCCGCGATTGGTGGCAGACGTGGGTGAAGCGGGGCACGCAATGCACCCGCTGGAGCAAGGCGGTGCAGCGATCTTTGCTGACGTTGAAGGCGCTGACCTACAGTCCCACGGGCGGCATCGTCGCCGCGCCGACGGCCAGCCTGCCAGAATGGATCGGCGGGTCGCGCAACTGGGACTATCGGTACTGCTGGCTGCGCGATGCGGGGCTGACCCTGACCGCCTTGCTGCGCACGGGGCATAAGGAGGAAGCCGTGGCGTGGCGCGAATGGCTCCTGCGCGCCGTGGCCGGGGAGCCATCGCAATTGCAGATCATGTACGGCATCGGCGGCGAGCGCAGCATCGAAGAACGCGAACTGTCGTGGCTGGCCGGGTTCGAGGGCAGCCGTCCGGTGCGGGTCGGCAACGAAGCGGCACATCAGGTGCAGCATGATGTGTACGGCCAGGTTTTGGACGTGTTTTGGCTGACCTATCACAGCGACGTCGAGCCGGTCGCCGATGCGTGGACGTTGCAGAAATGCCTGCTTGATGATCTTGCCGCCAAATGGCGAGAACCGGACGACGGCATCTGGGAAGTGCGCTCCAAGCGGCGGCACTTCGTGCATTCAAAGGTATTGGCCTGGGTCGCCTTCGATCGTGCGATCAGGGCCGCGGAAGCGTTCGGTCTGGATGGCCCGGTTGCGCAGTGGGCAGCAATACGCGACGAAATCCATGCCGAGGTCTGTGAGCGCGGGTTCTCGACGGCCCGGAACAGCTTCCTCCAATCCTACGACAGTGAGGAAGTGGATGCCGCCTTGCTGATGATTCCGTTATTCGGATTCCTGCCCCCGGACGATCCGCGCGTGGTTGGCACGGTCGAGGCCATTGAGCACGACTTGCGGAAAGACGGTATCGTCTATCGCTATCACTGGCACAAAAACCTGGACGGCATGGACCACCCTGAAGGAGGCTTCCTGGTCTGCTCGTTCTGGCTGGTCGAGGCCCTGTGCATGATCGGCCGCAGAAAGGATGCCGAGGACCTGTTCGAGCACCTGCTGGGTCTGGCCAACGACGTCGGCCTCTACGCCGAACAGTACGACCCCGTGGCGGGACGGCACCTTGGCAACTTCCCGCAGGCGTTTTCCCACATCGGCCTGATCTCGGCGGCCAATCGCCTGGATGACCGCACTGACGGAGGGCCGACCGCCTAAGCCCCCAACCCGAACGGCCGGTCGTGGATGAGCGACGGCACCTTGCCACGCACCTCGGCTACCTTGCGGGGATCGATTTCGGCCAGGATGACGCCGGGTTCGGTGCCGGCGTCGGCGAGGACCTCGCCCCACGGGTCGATGATGACGGCGTGACCGTAGGTCAGGCGGTCGTTGGCGTGGGTGCCGGTCTGGGCGGGGGAGAGGACGTAGCAGCCCGTCTCGATGGCGCGCGCCCGTTGCAGGACGTGCCAATGCGCCTGCCCGGTGACGCGGGTAAAGGCGGCGGGAATGGTCAGCATAGCCGCCCCCGCTTTGGCGAGCGCGCGGTACAGGTGGGGGAAGCGGATGTCATAACACACCGACAGCCCCAACGTGCCCCACGGCAGATCGACCAGCACGGCCTGATGCCCTGGCTCGAACGTGGCCGACTCGCGGTAGCTTTCGCCGTTGCCAAGGTCCACGTCGAACATATGGATCTTGTCGTAGCGGGCGGCAATCTGACCATCGGGCGACACGACATAGGTGCGGTTGGCGACCTTGCCGTTGGGCAACAGGATGGCCAGCGTCCCGCAGTGCAGCCACAGGCCCAGTTCCTCGGCCAACGCGCGGAAGGTGATGAGGCCGGGGTGATCGGCTTCGGTGCGGGCCTTGCCGACGATGTTGGCGCGGCCCCATTCCATCATGGTGACGTTTTCAGGCATGAACACCATCTGCGCCCCATCGGCGCGCGCCTGCCGGGTCATGCGCACCGCCTCGGCGATGTTGGCATCCATGTCGGTGCCTGCGTTGACCTGGAGGCACGCGGCGATGAAGGGCGTGTCGAGCATGGCGTTCAGTCCTGCAACAGGGCGTCGAGTTCGCCGCGGCGGTCGAGCATGTGGATGCCGTCGCAGTCGCCGATGTGGTCGCCGTCCACGAAAATTTGCGGCACGGTGTGCTGGCCGCCCGACCGCTTGGTCATTTCGGTACGCCGTGCCGGGTTCATGGCAACGTCGATTTCCTCGTACACCACGCCCTTGCGGTCCAACAGGGCCTTGGCGCGGTGGCAGTAGGGGCAAAACGGCGAGCTGTAGATCTCGACGCGGGGCATGACGGTCTCCGGAAGCGGGTTTGCGAAAACGCTAATATAGCCTGTCATTCGACGCGCGCCAGCGTCAGCACGTCCACCGACCGTGCTCCTGCGGCGAAAAGGGTGCGGCTGCATTCGCCGACGGTGGCGCCGGTGGTCAGCACGTCGTCGGTCAGCAGCACGGCCTTGCCGTCTATGGCGCGCGGCCGGTGCACGGCGAAGGCTCCGCGCACATTGCGGCTGCGCCCGCCCTGGCCGAACGACCCCTGCGACACCGTGCGCCGCACGCGGACCAAGGCGTCGGGAGCATAGGCCAGATCCGCCGCCTTGGCGATGTGGGCGGCAAGGAGCGCGGCCTGGTTATAGCGCCGCGCAAACAGCCGCCAGCGGTGGAGCGGCACCGGCACCACCACGTCCACCTCGGCCAGCAGGTCGGCCCCCGCGCGCAGCATCCAGCGGGCAAAGGCGGGAGCGCCGTCGATGCGGTCGGCGTGCTTGAAGCGCAGCACCAGGGCACGGCTGGCCGCGTCATAGAGAAACGCCGCCCGCGCCCGGCCCCATACCGGCGGGCGGTCGATGCAGGCGCCGCAAAGTGTACCGGCGGCGTCCGCACCGGGCACTGGAATGCCGCAGCAGGCGCAGAACGGTGGGGCGATGAACCTCATGCCGGCAAAGCAGCTCGGGCACAGCGCGCCGGTAGACCCGACCATGGCTCCGCAGCCCAGGCACAGGGGCGGCAGCACGATGTCGAGCAGGCGGCGGCTGAACGCTGCCAAAGGCGGCATGGTAGAATAACTCCCCTGAAGTGCGGCAAGTGTGGTTTGCCGCCTGGAATGCGTCAACATATCTTCCCATTGCCGCTGCCGATGCCATATAAGGCCCCATGTCCGAGACAATGACTGTTTTTGATCGCGCCTCCGTGCGCCTCCACCGCGACCGGGCGGCGGCGGGCCTGGATGGCTTTGGGTTCCTGTTCGACGAGGTGGCCGACCGGCTGGCCGACCGCCTGGACGACGTGACGCGGACCTTTCCGCTGGCCGCCGACCTTGGCGGGCGCACCGGGGCGCTGGCCCGCATCCTGACCAGGCGCAAGGGCATCGGGTCGGTGGTGACGTGCGACCTGTCGCTGGAAATGGCGGCGCGGGCCCCGGCCCCGGCGGTCGTGTGCGACGAGGAATGGCTGCCGTTTGCCCCGGCCAGCCTCGACCTCATCGTATCCAACCTCAGTCTGCACTGGGTCAATGACCTGCCGGGCCTGCTGGTCCAGGCCCGCCGGGCGCTCAAGCCTGACGGGCTGTTCCTGGCCGCGTTGCTCGGCGGCGGCACCCTGCGCGAACTGCGCGATGCCCTGGCCGAAGCGGAAATCGAGATCGAGGGCGGCCTGTCCCCCCGCGTGTCCCCCTTTGCCGATGTGCGCGACTGCGGGGCGCTGTTGCAGCGCGCCGGGTTCGCCCTGCCTGTGGTCGATAGCGATACCCTCACGGTCAGCTACGAGACGCCGCTCGCCCTGATGCGCGACCTGCGCGGCATGGGCGAGACGAACGCCGTGATCGAGCGCCGCAAGACAGTATCGCGCCGGGCCACCCTGCTGGACGCCGTGCGTCGCTATGCCGAGGCCCACGCCGACGCCGAGGGCCGCGTTCCGGCCACCTTTCAAGTCATCTGGCTGACCGCGTGGGCGCCGTCGGCCGATCAACCCAAGCCGCTCAAGCCCGGCAGCGCCGCCATGCGGCTGGCCGATGCGCTGGAGCAGGGTATCGACGCGCCGGAACGGAAAGGCTAGGCTTGTTGTCATGAAGTTCACCGCTCCGCTCATCAAGGGCACGCTCATCAAACGCTACAAGCGTTTCCTGGCCGATGTGACGTTGGAGGACGGCTCCGTCGTCACCGCCCATACCGCCAATTCCGGCTCCATGATGGGCTGCTGCCCGCCGGGTGCCGAGGTCTGGCTGTCGCCCGCCAACAACCCGGCGCGCAAGCTGCAATGGACCTGGGAACTGGTCCGCGTGGATGGCCGCCTGATCGGCATCAACACCAGCCACCCCAATGCGCTGGCCGCCGAAGCGGTGATGGCGGGGACCATTCCCGAACTGACCGGCTACGACTCGGTGCGGCGAGAGGTCAAGTACGGCCAGAACTCGCGCATTGACCTGCTGCTGTCGGCGGAGGGGCGGGCCGACTGTTATGTCGAGGTCAAGAACGTCACCCTGTTCCGTGACGGCCATGCCGAGTTCCCCGACGCCGTGACGGCGCGCGGCGCCAAGCACCTTCAGGAGCTGATGGCGATGGTGGCCGAGGGCAAGCGGGCCGTGATGCTTTACATGGTCCAGCGCGAGCGGGGCGATGTGGCGGCGTTCCGCGTGGCGCATGATATTGATCCGGCCTATGCTGCCGGTCTTCGCGTTGCCCTGGCAGCGGGCGTGGAGGCGTTGTGCCACACCTGCACCGTGACCACCGAAGGCATCGAGGTTGGGTCGCCGCTGCCATTGGTGGTGGAAGCCCTTGCCGCGTGACCTATATTTCTGTCCATGATTGATGACACCGGGACGACCGTGATGACCAAGACCGCCCGCCACGTTGAGCAAATTCCACTGCACGGGGCCGATGCCTTTGCCGCCATGCGCAAGGCCGGGCGCTTCGCGGCGGAGGTGCTGGACTACATCACCCCGTTCGTGAAGCCGGGCGTCACCACCGCCGAACTGGATGAACTGGTGGCGGCCTACGTCACCAGTCACGGGCACACCAACGGGCCGCTGGGGTATCGCGGGTTTCCCCGCTCCATCTGCACGTCGATCAATCATGTGGTCTGCCACGGCATTCCCGGCGAAAAGAAGCTGCGCGACGGCGACGTGGTCAATATCGACGTCACTCCGATTGTCGATGGATGGTATGGCGACACCAGCCGCATGTACTTTGTCGGATCGGCCAGCGTGAAATCCCGCCGCTTGGTCGATGTGACCTATGAGTGTTTGATGAAGGGCATCGAGGCGGTGCGCCCCGGCGCCACCCTGGGCGACATCGGCCACGCCATCCAGGTCTACGCCGAACAGAACAGGTTTACCGTGGTGCGTGATTTCTGCGGGCACGGCATCGGCCAGACTTTTCATTCCGCGCCCAGCGTCCTTCATTACGGCCAGCCCGGCACCGGCGAGGTGCTGGAGGAAGGCATGATCTTCACCATCGAGCCGATGATTAATGCCGGCCGCCCGGAAACCAAGATCCTGGCCGATGGCTGGACCGCCGTGACCAAGGACAAGTCCCTCTCCGCGCAGTTCGAGCACACTATCGGCGTCACCGCCGACGGCTGCGAAATTTTTACCCTGTCGCCCAAGGGCTGGCATTGCCCGCCCTACGAAGGGGCTTGAGGCGGAGATGGATGCACGCAGCCCAGCGGCGGTTGAACTGCACGGCCCAGAAGCTCTGGCCGCCATGCGCGTCGCCGGGCGCTTCACGGCCGAAGTTCTGGATGCCGTTACTCCGCTGGTGCAGCCGGGCGTTACCACGGCGGCGCTGGATGCGTTCGTCGCCGAGTATGTAACCAGCCGGGGGCATCGGAATGCGCCGCTCGGCTATCACGGCTACCCCAAGTCCATCTGCACATCGGTCAATCAGGTGGTCTGCCACGGCATTCCCGGCCCGCAGGTCCTGCGTGACGGGGATATCATCAATATCGACGTCAGCCCGGTGGTGGACGACTGTTACGGCGACAGCAGCCGCATGTTCATCGTCGGCACGGCGAGCGTGAAGGCGCGCCGCCTGATCGACGTGACCTATGACTGCATGATGAAGGGCATCGAGGTGGTGCGTCCCGGCGCCACCTTGGGCGATATTGGCCACGCCATTCAGCGGTTGGCCGAGGCGAAACGGTATTCGGTGGTGCGAGATTTCTGCGGCCACGGCATTGGCCGGACGTTTCATGCGCTGCCCGACGTCATGCACACCGGCCGCCCGCATACCGGCATGAAGCTCGAAGAAGGCATGATCTTCACCATTGAGCCGATGATCAATGCCGGATCGCCCTACACCGCCGTCCTGGACGACGGATGGACCGCCGTCACCCGCGACAAGGCACTGTCGGCGCAGTTCGAGCATACCGTGGCCGTCACTGCCGACGGGTTTGAAATCCTGACCCTGTCGCCCAAGGGGTGGCATCGGCCGCCCTATGGGGCCTGAGATGGGGGAGGTTCTGCCGGACGACGCGGCACCGGCCAAGCCCCATTACCATGGCCACCGCGACCGCCTGCGCGCCAAGTTCCTGACTGCCGTGCGGGCCGACACGCCCGACACCGTGGCCGATTACGAGTTGCTGGAACTGCTGCTGTTCCTGGCCATCCCACAGCGCGACGTCAAGCCGCTGGCCAAGGAGTTGATCGCGCGGTTCCGCTCGCTGGGCGGGGTGTTTGCCGCCAGCCCCGAGCAACTGATGCAGGTCAAGGGCATCAAGGAAACCGGCGTCGCGGCCATCAAGGCCGTCCAGGTGGCCGCCATCCACATGATCCGCGAAGACGTCATGGGCCAGCCGGTGCTGAGTTCGTGGGATCGGCTGCTGGACTACTGCCATGCCACCATGGCCTATCGCGAAACCGAGCAGTTCCGCATCCTGTTCCTGGACCGCAAGAACCGCCTGATCGCCGACGAATTGCAGCAAAAGGGCACCGTGGACCACACCCCGGTCTACCCGCGCGAGGTCGTCAAGCGTGCCCTGGAACTTCAGGCCAGCGCGGTCATTCTGGTGCACAACCACCCCAGCGGCGACCCTCAGCCGTCCAAGGCAGACATCGACATGACCCGCGTCATCCAGGACGCCATGAAACCCCTGTCGCTGGTGCTGCACGACCATGTGGTCATCGGGCGGTCGGGCTACTGTTCCTTCCGGGCGGATGGGCTGCTGTAAGTGCCTGCGGACTGAGCAGGAGATGACCCTGTTCTTAATTTACGCATTGCGCGTTTTCGACGGCCCGTTTACCGTCCGCGTCGCTATATCCGACTGAATATCACGGAGGGAGCCATGGGATTCGGTCGTTTGCTGAGGGGGGTGGTGGCAAGTGCGCTCGTCCTTGCCACGTCCAGCATTGCTCAGGCTCAACAGCCGCCCACCGTGGCTGCGGCGTCGGATCTCCAGTTCGCGCTGGAGGATGTGGCGCAGGTGTTTCAGCGCGAAACGGGGAAGGCCGTCCGGCTGTCCTTCGGGTCGTCGGGCAATTTCCACCGCCAGATCGCGCAGGGCGGTCCTTTTCAAATCTTCATGTCGGCCGATGAAGGCTATGTCCTCGATCTTGCCATCAAGGGTCTGACCGAGGACGATGGCGTCCTATACGCCGAAGGGCGTCTGGCACTGATCGTGCCGACCGGCTCGCCCCTGGCGGCAGACGGCAGCCTGGATGATCTGTCCGCAGCTTTGGCGGCGGGAAAGATCGCCAAGTTCGCCATCGCCAATCCCGACCACGCTCCTTACGGCCGCGCGGCGCGTCAGGCGTTGGAGGCCAAGGGCTTGTGGGCGGGGCTTCAGGGCCATCTGGTGTTCGGCGAAAACGTATCGCAGGCCGCGCAGTTCGCCACGTCCGGCTCGGCCGAGGGCGGCATCATCGCCTATTCGCTGGCCCTGTCGCCCAAGGTTTCGCAGTTGGGAACCTGGGCGCTCATCCCGGCCGACCAGCATGCTCCCCTACGGCAGCGCATGGTGCTGGTCAAAGGCGCGGGGGAGACGGCGCGGGCGTTCTATGATTTCATGCAGACCCCGCCCGCCCGCGCCGTTCTGGAGCGTTACGGCTTCACGCTGCCAGAAGGACGCTGACGGATGGACTGGCAGGCGCTGACGCTATCCCTAAGTCTCGGCGCTTGGACGGTAGCGATCCTGTTGCCGGTGGGCATCGTGATCGGGCGGTATCTGGCGTGGACCACAACGCGTGGCAAAGGGGCATTCGAGTCCCTGTTGGCCCTGCCGCTGGTCCTGCCGCCCACCGTTCTGGGGTACTATCTGCTGGTATCCATGTCGGGGCAGTCGCCGCTGGGCGGGGCGTTTCAGGCGGTGTTCGGGCAAACCCTGGTGTTCAGCTTCGAGGGGTTGGTGGTGGCCTCGGTCATCGCCAACCTGCCGTTTGCCATCCAGCCCATGCAGCGCGCCTTCGAGGCCATCCCGCGTGAGGTGCGCGAGGCGGCCGAGTGTTGCGGCCTGTCGCGCTGGCAGGTGTTGCGGCGGATTGAACTGCCGCTGGCATGGCCCGGTATCCTCACCGGCATCGTGCTGACCTTTACCCATACGTTGGGCGAATTCGGCGTGGTCCTGATGGTCGGCGGGTCCATTCCAGGGGAGACGAAGACGATCGCCATTGCCATCTATGACCGCGTGCAGGCGTTCGACGATGACGCCGCCGCGCGCATGGCCGCCCTGTTGCTCGCCCTGTCCTTCATCACTATCGCGGTGAGCTATGTCTTTACCAATCGACGCCGCCGCCATTTCTGACGCGGGCGGTGGCCTGTCGCTGCGCCTGAGCCAGCCCGGCCCCATCCCGCTCAATGTCGCCCTGGACTGCCGTCCGGGCGAGGTGGTGGCGCTTGTCGGGCCGTCGGGCAGCGGCAAGTCCACGACCCTGCGCTCGGTGGCCGGGCTGTACACGGCGCGGGACGGATGGGTGCGGTCCAACGGTACCGTGTGGTTCGATGCCGGGCAGCGGGTCAACCTGCCGGCCCGCCGCCGCCGGGTGGGCTTCGTGTTCCAGAGTTACGCCCTGTTCCCGCACATGACGGCGCTGGAAAACATCATGCTGGCGATGGATCACCTGCCGCTTGCCGCGCGGGCGGAGCAGGCCCGCCGCCTGATCGCCGTCGTCCATCTGGCGGGGCTGGAGGACCGTTATCCCGCGCAACTGTCCGGCGGCCAACAACAGCGCGTGGCGGTGGCCCGCGCGTTGGCCCGCGATCCCGAAGTCCTGTTGCTCGACGAGCCCTTTTCCGCCGTGGACAAGGCCACTCGTCAGCGCCTGTACGTGGAACTGGCCGAACTGCGCCGGGCCGTGCGGGCGCCCATTTTGATCGTGACCCACGATCTGGACGAGGCATCGTTGCTAGCCGACCGGCTGTGCATCCTGCACCGGGGCGAGGCGCTTCAGACCGGCACGCCGCTTGAGATCAAGACCCGGCCGGTGAACTCTGCGGTGGCCCGGCTGGTCGATATCCGCAACCTGTTCGAGGGCAGGGTGCTCGATCACGATCCCGGCAAGCAGCGCACCTACGTCCGCTGGCGGGAGCAGACGCTGGAGGTCGCCCTGGCCGAACGGTTCGAGCCGGGCGAGCGGGTGCTGTGGTGTGTCCCCACGTCCTCCATCCTCCTGCATAGCCGCGTGCGGCCGTCACGGGGAGAGCGCGAAAACCCGGTTTCAGGGGCGGTGCGGGATATGGTTGTGCTGGGCGATGGGGCGCGCATCACCATGGCGGTGGAGGGAGGCGATGGGCCGCCTCTGACCTTGACCGTGCCGTTGCACGTCGTTCACCGCAATGTCCTCAGCGTCGGGGAGGCCATCACCGTCACCCTCATGGGCGACGGGATCCACCTTCTGAAATGGGAGGAGGGGGTCTGAGCAAATCTGCTTTTCCCCTTGCCATGGCCCGAAAGCGGGCGGTACACACAGTCTTTAGGGGTACCACGTTGGGGTTATTTAGGCTGAACGCGGAGCCGGCTGTGAAAGAATCCTATACGTCCATCGTCCAGTTGATCGAGCGCCTGCACCGGCACTTCCTAGACGTGCTGCGGACCGAGTTGCGCCGCCTCGGCATCGAGGACATCAACGCCGTTCAGGCTCTGTTGCTGGCCAATATCGGCGAGGAAGACGTGGTTATCCGCGATCTCAAGGACCGCGGCTACTATCATGGCTCCAACGTGTCCTACAATATCAAGAAGCTGACCGAGATGGAGTACATCCATCAAGAGCGCGACGCCCATGACCGCCGCGCGGTCCGCCTGCGCCTATCGCCCAAGGGGCTGGCCCTGTGCGAAAGCATCCGCGAGCTTCAGACGCACCTGACATCCACCCTGGAAAAGGCCGGTGTAACGACATCCGGCATGGGGACCGCCATCGAGGCGCTTCAGGGCGTGGAGCGGAGTTGGACGGATTACATCCGTTACGGGCGGCGTTAGACGCTGTTGGTCACGCGCAGGCCCGCTTCAGCCAGGGATGGCTGGTCTTGCGTGGGGCGGGGTCCAGTTCCGGGCAGACTTCTGCCAGGGGGTTTTCGTCCCGGCCAATGTCGGCCACGACCTTCAACAATTGTTCGGCGAACGGGCACTCTGGCGAGCACGATAGCACCGCCTGAAGACGACTAATGGCACTCTCCCACCGGTCGTAGCGCCGTGCCGCTCTCTGCGGCGGTCCAATGGCCGCGCATGCTCCGAAACTCTCCCTCGGGCATGCACCAGCTTGAATTTCCTCTAGAATTGGCCTTTTCGCCAGGCCGCCGTTCCATGCCACGGGTCCGGTCTCCCCAGTCACCTATCAGTTATGATGGGGTGAGAGTAGCAGGGATTTCCGTCGCAGGGGCATTGCGAATTGTGATGTTACGCCAAAAGAGATGCTGCGCCGCACAATTAATGAACGTCGTTCATTTGTACTTGGCGTCGGGGTCTTCCGGCAGTTCGACCCGCACCCGCGCGGTGTAGACGGGATTATTGTCGGGGTCGGCGACCACCACGATCGTTTCCCCCTGGAACCGTCCCATGATGAACAGCAGATTGGGCGACTCGATCACCACGTCGGCGATTTCGGGGTGCGAGGTGATGATCGTCGCGCCGGGGACGGGCAGGTGGCGCACCTCAAGTTTACCCAAAGTGACGATGATCTGTTCGACGGCATCGGGATCGACCTGAGGCTTGGCGCGCTCGGCCTCTTCCCACGGCAGCACGAATTGCTGCGCGGTCGCGGTCGGACTCCACGCCGCAACACCACATCCGAGGACGGCCGCCATGATGCCGGCAGCCGTGTTGAAACGTTTCATTGCCGTCGTCTCCCCACTCCAGCGGACACGCTAACGCAGGGCGGGGTTCGTGGCAATTGTGTCGCAGCACGGGATAGCCTATTAAGGCGACCACATCCAAGCACCAACAGGCACAGGACGACGCTGCCATGATCCCGCGCTACTCTCGCCCGCAGATGGCGGCCATCTGGGCCGCGGAAAACCGCTTCCGCATTTGGTTCGAGATCGAGGCCCATGCCTGCGATGCCCAAGCCAAGCTGGGCGTCATTCCCGCCGCTGCCGCCCGCGCCGTGTGGGAACGCGGCGACGTGCCCTACACCGAGGAACGCATCGCCCGCATCGACGAGATCGAGGCCGTCACCAAGCATGACGTGATCGCCTTCACCCAGGAACTGGCCGAACTGGTCGGACCCGAAGCGCGCTTCGTTCACCAGGGCATGACCAGCTCCGACGTGCTGGACACTTGCCTGTCCGTGCAGCTCAAGCAGGCCGCCGACCTTCTGCTGGCCGACATGGGCAACCTGCTCGCCGCCCTGGAGCGCCGGGCGATGGAGCACAAGATGACGGTGTGCATGGGCCGCAGCCACGGCATCCACGCCGAACCTGTGACCATGGGCCTGAAGTTCGCCGGCTTCCATGCCGAATTCCAGCGCAACATGGTCCGCCTGCGCGCCGCCCGCGAGCAGATTGCCACCTGCGCCATTTCCGGGGCGGTCGGCACGTTCGCCAACATCGACCCGTTCGTGGAGGAATACGTCGCCGAGAAGATGGGCCTGACCGCCGAGCCGATCTCCACCCAGGTCATCCCGCGCGACCGTCACGCTGAGTTCTTCGCCGTTCTGGGCGTCATCGCCAGCTCCATCGAACGTGTCGCCACCGAGATCCGCCACCTTCAGCGTACCGAAGTGCGCGAGGCCGAGGAGTTCTTCTCCAAGGGCCAGAAGGGCAGTTCGGCCATGCCGCACAAGCGCAACCCGATCCTGACCGAGAACTTGACGGGTCTTGCGCGCATCGTCCGCATGGCCGTCATTCCGGCGATGGAAAACGTCGCCCTGTGGCACGAGCGCGACATCAGCCATTCCTCGGTCGAGCGCATGATCGGCCCCGATGCCACCGTCACTTTGGACTTCGCCCTGGCCCGCCTGACCAATGTCATCGACAAGCTGGTGATCTACCCCGACGCCATCGAGCGCAATCTCAACCAGATGGGCGGTCTGGTGTTCAGCCAGCGCGTCCTGCTGGCCCTGACCCAGGCGGGCTTGAGCCGCGAGGACAGCTACCGTCTGGTCCAGCGCAACGCCATGCGGGTGTGGGACGGCGAAGGCGACCTGCTGTCCAACCTGCGCACCGACGCCGAAGTGACGGCGGCCCTGTCGGAAGCCCAGCTTTCCGAGTTGTTCGACCTCGGCTACCACACCAAGCATGTGGACACCATCTTCCGCCGGGTGTTCGGGCGGACCGAGTAGGTTTTCCGCTGTCGCGGACGGGTTGCCACCCGTGCCCGCCCGGAGCAATGCTCCGGACCTCCTTGTTTTTCTTGAAGAAAAGAAAGGGGTTCGGGGTTCACCCCGAGCGGGCGTGGGCGGCAGCCCACCTTTTTGTGGTCAGGCCTCGCCCTTGATCACATACCCGCCCGGCATGGCCGAGAACGGGAATTTCCGCACCACCGGCGTCGGCCCCGGCAACGCGGCCAGGAAGTCGTCCACGGCGCGGGTTTCGCCTTCCCACGGCGGCAAGGCGTATTCGTCGATCACCACCACACCGCCCGTGACGATCAGCGGCCAGACGGCCTCTAGCGCCGCCTTGGTGGGGGCGTGGACGTCCATGTCCAGGTGCAGCAGGCTGACCCGCAAGCCCGGCGTTTCGGCGATGAAGCGGGGCAGGGTGGTCAGCACGTCGCCTTCGATCAGGCACACCCTCTCGACTCCGGCAATCAGGCCGTCGTCGTTGTGCAAGTCCACCAGGGCGCGGGCGTGCTCGGCGTCGGCCTGCCAGCGGGCCGCGTCGGGGCCAGCAGCGCCGGTGCGGTCTGCCTTGCCGCCGTCCTCGGCGGTGAAGGCATCCAGCCCCCGGAAGTGGTCGAAGCCATAGACCTTGCGCGTGCGGTCGGCCGGGCAGAACGTTTCCAGCAGCTTGGCCCAGGTGAACAGGCTGGCCCCCCGGAATACCCCCAGGTCCAGGATGGCGCCCGGCAGGTCGGCAACCATCTTGAACAGTTCGTAGTGGGCCAGGAACCGGGGCAGGTCGCGCCGCCGGACATAGGCCGGGAAGTTGGTCAGCACTTCGCGCGGGCCGTAGTTCCGCTCCGTGAACAGGGCCTCCAGCGTCTTCCAGTGGCGGCGGTCGCGCTGGCGGTATTCAAAGATTGGGCGATCGGAGTCGCTCACGTTTGATTCCCATCGTTCTCATGGGCACGGGCGGCCTTGGTCAGCTTGGTAATCAGGCGTTCCAGCGTGATCTGTTCGTCCAAGGTCAGATTTTCGAGAAGTTCTTCCTCGTACTGCATGGCCGCCGGGACGATCTCCTCGTACATGCGGCGGCCCTTGTCGGTCAGGCGCAGCACTGAGCGGCGGCGGTCGTTGGGGTCGATGGAGCGGTCGATCAGGTCGGCCTGCAGCATGCGCGACAGGGCGCGGCTGACCTGAACCTTGTCCATCGCCGTGCGGGTCACGACGCTGTTCGCGCACATGGACCCGCCGCGTTCTTCCTCCAGCCCCATGACCGCCATCACCCGCCATTCCGGAATGCTCAAATCAAAGCGTTCGGCATAGATGCGAGCCACCGAGCGACTCACTATGTTGGACAGAACCGACAAGCGATACGGAATGAAAAGGTCCAGGTGCAGCGGCGCCGGACGGCTTTCGGCATTGCCGGACTGATTGATTTCATTGTCTTTCTTCATAGTCATCGGGCTTCCGAAAGATTCCGCTTGGAAATGGTTTCAGATGAAACTAAATTAGTCGTACCAGGTTGCCATCATAGGCCACCCTGAGCAAAGTCACAAAAAGGGAGTGTCGGGAGGATGAAGAACTGGATCTCGTTTCCTCATGTGGAAGGCGTCGCCACGCGTCAAGCGCACTGCGATCTGCCCGAGGGGACCTATGAGCAGGAAATGGGCCGCGAAGGGTTCTTTGGCCCGGCGTCCCAGATCCACCACAAGCGCCCGCCGACCGGCTGGGTGAGCTGGGAAGGCGATCTGCGCCCCCGCGCGTTTGACCTGAACAAGCTGGAAACCGTCACCTCGAACCCGTGGGACGCCCAGTTGGTGCTGTTCAACGCCGCCGCCAAGGTCCGCCTGTGGCGCGTGTCGGGCAAGATGGAAGCCCTGGCCCGTAACGCCGACGGCGACGACGTGATCTTCTTCCATGAAGGGTCGGGCCACTTCTTCTGCGACTTCGGCCACATGACGTTCCGCGACGGCGACTACATCGTCATCCCGCGCGGCGTGCAGTGGCGCCTGGAATGCGACAGCCCCGTCATGGCGCTGATGATCGAGGCCACCGGCGACAGCTATAAGCTGCCGGGCAAGGGCATCGTCGGCACCCATGCCATCTTCGACCCGGCGGTGCTCGATATTCCGCACATCGACGATGCGTTCAAGGCCCAGTACTCGGACGTTGAAACGTCCTGCGTGATGAAGCGCCAGGACCGCAAGTCCACCGTGACCTACGCCTACAACCCGCTGGATGCGGTGGGCTGGCATGGCGACCTTGCGCCGGTGAAGCTGAACTGGCGCGATATTCGCCCGCTGATGAGCGCCCGTTATCACCTGCCGCCGAGCGCCCATGCCACGTTCCTGTCCAACCGGGTGATCATCTGCACCTTCTGCCCCCGCCCGATCGAGTCCGATCCCGGCGCGCTGAAGCTGCCGTACTTCCACTCCAACGTGGATTTCGAGGAGTTCATCTTCTACCACAAGGGTCAGTTCTTCTCGCGCGACAACATCCGTCCGGGCATGACGACCTACCACCCCATCGGCTTCCCGCATGGGCCGCACCCCAAGGCGTTCCAGACCGCCCAGGATTACGGGCGCAAGGAAACCGACGAAGTCGCCGTGATGATCGACACCCGCGACATGATCAATCCGGCCGAGCTGCCGGCTGGCGTGGAGTGGGAGGACTACTACAAGTCCTGGCAAGTCACCGACGAAGAAAAGAAGGCTGCTGAATAAGCTGCCCGCGCCACGACCCACCGCCGGGGTTGACCGCCCCGGCGGTGGGTCGTGTTTCATTTCACAGAACAAGACTCCGAGGAACCCATCCATGAAGCTCGCCAGCCTCAAGAATGGCCGCGACGGCCGCCTCGTCGTGGTGTCCCGCGACCTGTCCACCTGCGTCGCCGTGCCGCACATCGCGCCCACCCTTCAGGCCGCGCTGGATTCGTGGAGCGCCACCGAACCCAAGCTGCGCGCCGCCTACGACGCCCTGAACAGCGGAAAAGCCGAGGGCGCGCAGGCGTTCGACCAGGGCCAGGCCCATTCGCCGCTGCCGCGTGCCTACCAGTGGGCCGACGGATCGGCCTACGTCAACCACGTTGAACTGGTGCGTAAGGCCCGTGGCGCGGAAATGCCCGACACGTTCTGGCACGACCCGCTGATGTACCAGGGCGGTTCCGACAGCTTCCTGCCGCCGCACGACCCCATCCCCATGGCCGACGAAGCCTGGGGCATCGACTTCGAGGGCGAGGTCGCCGTCATCACCGGCGACGTGCCGATGGGCGCCAGCCCCGCCCAGGCCGCCGATTCCATCCGTCTGCTCATGCTGGTCAACGACGTGTCGTTGCGCGGCCTCATCCCGGCTGAACTGGCCAAGGGCTTTGGGTTCTTCCAGTCCAAGCCGTCCAGCGTGTTCTCCCCGGTTGCCGTCACGCCCGACGAACTGGGCGATGCGTGGCAGGACGGCAAGGTCCTTCTGCCGCTCATCAGCCACCTGAACGGCGAGCTGTTCGGCAAGCCCGATGCCGGGCAGGACATGGTGTTCAACTTCCCGGCCCTGATCGCCCATGCCGCCAAGACCCGCCCCCTGGCGTCCGGCTGCATCGTTGGATCAGGCACCGTGTCCAACAAGCAGGACACCGAGCACGGCTCGTCGGTGGCCGATGGCGGAGTGGGGTACTCCTGCATCGCCGAGGTCCGCATGATCGAGACGATCAACGCGGGCAAGCCCTCCACGCCGTTCATGCGTTTTGGGGATACCATCCGCATCGAAATGTTCGACGCCGCCGGGAAGTCCATTTTCGGCAGCATCGAGAACACGGTGGTCAAGTACCAGGGGGCGTAACGGCTTCACCAACGGAGGCATCGGCATGAAGCTCTATTCCTATTGGCGGTCGTCCACGGCCTATCGGGCGCGCATTGCGCTCAACCTCAAGGGCCTGGACTACGAGATCGTGCCGGTGCATCTGATCCGCGACGGCGGCGAGCAGCGCAAGGCCGAGTACATGGCGCTCAACCCGCAGGGCATCGTGCCGAC
>Ga0172382_10005519_pt1 | contig 18838 bp, 19 predicted proteins | sample Leawel138RmetaG_FD_122245 | JGI IMG/M metagenome (GOLD analysis project Ga0172382, IMG submission 122245) | Leachate microbial communities from a municipal landfill in Southern Ontario, Canada - Leachate well 138R metaG | ecosystem: Engineered > Solid waste > Landfill > Unclassified | place...
CGGGCGGTCATGATCTTGTCGTTGTTCGTCCGGTAGGTGGAGCGGGACGGGAACAGTTCGTCGGACATCAGCACTTCCTCCAAGGTGTCGGGGTCGATGGCGCCGAGGCTGATTCGGGTTTGTACGTCGCGGCGCATGGCGTTCATGTCGATGCCGCCCGGATCCCACTTGCCTTGGGATTTGCCGGCCCATTCCTTGTGGCCGATGAGCCGTGATGAGTCGTGGCCGAGGCGGCGCAGGATCGCGGCGACACCTTTGACGTACGCGGTGTATTGGGCTTCGGTCCAGCCTTCGACGCCGTTGTTCTCGGCTTCGATGCCGATGGTGTAGCGGTTGGCGTTGTTGGCGGGAAGTCCTGGGTAGGAGCCGTTTCCGGCGTGCCAGGCGATGCCGACGCCGCAGAGGGTGTATTTGCCGGTGCGGGACAGGTGGAGTTGGGAGGCGAGTCCGAGTTGGGGGTGTTGGGCGATGTAGCCGGGGTTGTTGGCTGGGGGGTTGGATCCGGTGTGGTGGGCGATGACGCCCCAGATTTCGCCGAAGTCGCCGTGGCCGCGGTTGAATGCTCCGGGGTAGATGTCGCATTCGAGGCCTTCGGCGCGGAGCACGTCGGGGATGAATATTGGATCACCCCGCCATGGGCCAGGATTTGGCTTTCCGCCTGCAAGCCTGTCGTAGTATCCCTGCGCTTCTGCCATGCGCTGGTCGTAGCGGTCAGGGAATGCGGACTGCTGTACCGACTGGGCGTAAGAGCCGGGTGATCGGGCCGGGTTGTTGTAGTCGCGCTTGGCTAGCGCACCGTAGAAGAGAGCGGCCGACCGGGTGGGGTCCATGCGATCAGCCACAGTCCCCCACCAGGGAGCTCGCTGCTGAAACACCCCGACGCTGTTGTTGTCCGACCCGACGGCATCATGGGGAAACCCCATTGACTCCGGGTCGGCCCGGTTGGCGTACATCGTCAGGTTGGATTCGACCAAGGCGGTCGCTAGCGCGATGACGATGCCCCGTTCAGTGACGACAGGATGGTCCAGTTGACCTTGGCCGGTCCGCGAACGCTGCCCCTCGGTGATGATGGCTTGCGCGATAGCGTCTTTGGTGTAGTGCGCCAATGTTTCATGCCGCCTTTCGTCTCAGGATGCGTCGGCACTCGCGGCACCGCCGATGCGCGTTTCCATTGGGGCGGCGGCGGGCGTAAGTGTTCTCAGGAGTGAACTCGTGGCCGCGCAAGCAATGCGTGGCATTTGCCTCGTAGTGGCGGCCGTGACGCAGGATGTCCCTGCTGTTCTCCCTCGGGGAGTCGTAGCGCAGGTTTTCCACCCGGTTATCCGCGGGATCACCGTTGTTGTGGCAGACGAACATGCCCTCCGGGCGGGGGCCGATAAATGCCTCTGCGACCAATGTGTGGACGCGCGTTGCTACACCGCTTAACCGGATGAACGGCCTGCCGGACCCGTCCTTTGCGATTTGAGGTGTCAGGATTCGTCCGCGATACCTGCCGCGGCGGCCGATACTGTCGACCTTGATTCGGTCGACTGACCGAACTCGCCCAAGGTTGCTGACCTCATAACCGCGGTCCCTAGCGACTGGGCGCCATTCTTCATGGGTAGCATTCACTGCTAGCCCTCCTGCTCTGCTCGTACCAGATGGGTGGGTCAGCGGTCGGGTTGTGTTGGTAGCACACCCGGCCGCGCTTTGAATTCTACCGTCTAACAAAGACATTGATGCCGAGGTCTCGGCCGGCGCGGAGGATTTCGCGGGCGTAGTGGTCTTTGTTGCTCATCGGCGGCCTCGGCCGAAGATGCCGCCGATGATGTCGCCGGGGATGTTGAGGGTGCTGGTGATGGCTTCGGAGATCTGTTGCGGGAGTCGTGACAGGTCGGGGATTTTCGCGATGATTTGGTCGTCGAGGTTGGACAGGTCGGGGATCTTGGCGAGGATCTGCTCGTCGAGGTCGGAGAGGTCTGGCAGTTTCGGGTCGAGCCGGTCAGCGATGCGGTCAGCGATCCGATCTGCGAGGGGGCCGAACAGGGTGGCAATGATGCGGCCAAGGCGGTCCATGTGGCTTCTCCAATGCGTGTGGCCCGCGCACCGGGGATGGTGGCGGGCTGAGCTGGCCTTTTAAAGGTTCAGGGGTTTTCCTTGAATCGGTCGGGCGACTATTCAAGGTTCAGTCTTGGAATTCGATCCAGGCCATTCCTGCGGCGCCGATGATGGCTCCGAATGCGAGGCCAATCATCAGCAGGTGCATGGCTACTTGTGGGGGGTGAGGGTGACTTTGAGGTGGGGTGCGTCGAACGCGATGGTGGTGTCTTCGAGTTCGAGGAAGAGGATGAAGCCGAGGGCAGCCAGCAGCCAGCCGCAGGGGATGGACAGGATGAGGACGCGGATAACGTGAAGCACAAGACACCCCCGGTGGGCTGCGGATAGCGTTGGTGATGTGCGGATAAGAGACTGGTGGTACCGGCTCCGCAGGCCCGGCAAGTGCGTCGTGTGCGATGACGCGACCACCGACACCTGTTCGCCGAAGTGTGCAGAACAGCAGTTCTTCGACACCTAGTGGTGAACGGCCTCAGTCAATGGGAATGAACACGCCGGCCCAGCGGCTGCTGATGCTCAAGGTCGCAGCGAAGGTGCCTGCTGCGTCCACGGTGCTGAGGGCCTGTCCGACTGCGACTGCACTGTCAGCGATTGCAACCCTGTTTGTCACGCCAGAAAATGAGCCGATGGTGCCGACGCCGCCGCCGCCATTGCCGCGACCGTGAATGTGCATACCTCTGCCGCTGAGCGACTGCGACGGGGCGGTGTTGAATCCTGTCGCAGTGATGGGCGTTCCGACTGATGTGACGCCGGTCCAGTAGAAGGCGTTAACCGCCCACACACCCGCGCCGCCACCAGTGATAGCCACCGCTTTGGAGGTCCCGTCACCACCGCCCGCGAGCCGGTACACCTTCGTGGTGCCGCGCAGAGCGTCAGCATTGTGTGCGACCGACGCAATCTCAGTCGCCGCCGACCCGCCAAAACTGGCTCCGGTCACGGTGGCCGCTGAACGGTCGGTGGTGGCGACAATGAACACATCGCCGCCGTTCGGGACGGTCAGGTTGAATGGTGCGGGCACTGATGTGCCAGTCGCGCCCACGCCAACCCCGCCGTACGTCACGGCCGACCAGATCAGCGCGCTTCCCACGCTGATCTTGGCTATCTCCGTGGACCCGATCGCCACCTTCGCGACCCCGGTCGCATGCGAGGAGAGCGCCATCACGCAGTCCTGAAATAGATGGTGTCGGCGTCCTTCGTGCCGATCGCGGTGTAGGCGGCCTCAGTGCCGACCCACAACTTCTTACCCGCCAACGCGGTGGTGTTCGCGTTGACCTCTCCGCCGAGTTGGTTGAGGAAAGAGGCATCGACTTCCATGCCGACTTCATCAACCCAATTGGTAGGCAATGCCATTGGTACTCCTTAGATCGTGAACGGAACCAGGTAGGGAACCTGCCCGGACAGGTGGACAATCGGGGCGCCCACCGTGGAGACCGGCGCGATACTCATCGGGGCGACAGCAACAGGGCCGGGGGCCACAGCCGGGGCGCCCACTGCGGCCACCGATGCGATGCTGGTAGGAACGACAGCAACCGCACCCGTCGGCACCACCGTCGGGGAGCCCACAGAGGTAGACGCCGGGATGCCAACTGGCGCGACGATCTGCAGCGGGCCACGCACAACCGGCGAACCCACGTCGGATACCGCAGGGATGCTGCCGATAACCTCGATCAGCACGACACCCGGACCCGCCACCGGCACGCCCACTGTTGCCGTGGACGGGATACCAGTAGGGCTGAGGAAAAGCTCAGCCCACCAACCAGTAGCCATCAGCTACAGGCTGAAAATCCGGCCAGCATCACTCGGCCAAATCACCGTGATGTCACCACCATTCGGAGTGACCGCCAAGCCCGTCGCGGTGTCAATGTAGGCAATCAGCCGGGACGTGGAAGCCGTGCCGGTGTCCTTGTAGATCACTAACGCCTCCGACACATCACCCGATACGGCGGTGAACGTCACATCGGCTGCATCGGCCACACCGTTGGTGGCGGTCTTGCTCGCAAGGTTCGCCGACGTGGCAACGATAGCCCCACCCGGAATGTCATCCAGGAACTCGTCGGTGGCCAGGTTCACCGTGTAGTCGGCCGTATCCACCAGCGCGACCTTGATGTTGTCGTTGAGCCAATCGACATCCCCGGTCAGGGCGGCCTCGCGGTACTTCACATACAGGGCATTCGCCATGGTCTCTCCTTAGACGTAGAACGGAACCTTGAGGGCGACATCGGTTTTACCGTCCTCGTCGCCAGGATCGTGGGCCACATACACGCCCGGACGGTTCACCGCCGCCACCGGCGGGATACTTTCGGGACGGACCTTGGTCGCAATCGGCGTCAACGTCGACTCCGGGTCCAACAGATAGGCGATCTCGTAGAACAATTCGACCACCGGGGCGCCAAAATAGTTCATCGCCACCGCGATGACCGAACCGTCACGGACACTGTAGAAACACACCGACATGTAACCGCCGAGGTTGCCGATCCAGCCCAGCCAATGCCCCCACTGGATGACGCCGAGGCCGAACCCCAGCCAGCCCGGCCCATCCCAGGGATTTTGCGGCTCGTAGGTGGAGTAGGTGGTGAACACCTCCTCCTGCAACTGCTTCAACTCCGGGCTCAGCATCGGCGCATCACGGAGCAGTTCCCCGAAGCGCGCGAGGTCTCCGATGGTCCCGGCCAACGCACCCGCTGCACCGGCCCAGGTGGTGCTGACCGCAGTCCATTCAATCTCCGCGGTCGTCGGCACCCCGAACAGGCCCGCCAGGAACGCGAACGGGCCGAGCATCGCCTGAATTGACGGCAACGCCAAGTTCGGCGCGAACGCCCGCGAATACGGCGGCGTCATGTTATTCCCGGTCGGCCACTCGGTTTCGTTCAGTCCATACTCCGAGCAGAAGTCCAGAACGATGGTCCGAATGTCGCGTCCGGTGCCGTGCTCCAAGTCCAGAGCTTCCAGGATCTTGCCCAGCAGCACAGTGTTCGAGTTGGAGTACGACGCCGATTCTCCCGGCTCGTACAACGGCTGATAGCTGAGAATCGACCCCATCGGGTCCACCGTCTGCGTGGGATTCAGAAAATACTGCTGCGAAACCGCTGCGTCTTGCTGTAGGTAGTCAAGAATGCCCGACTGCATCATCAACAAGTGCCGCACAGTGATCCGGTCGCTATTGGCCACCCCCGGCACCCACTGATCGAGCGTGTCGTCGAACGACAGACGCCCCAGGTCGATCTGCTCCAGCACCAGAAGGTTCGTGTACATCTTCGTGCATGACCCGAACCGCACCTTATCCACCAGCGTCAACGGCTCCCCGGCAGTTCGATCCCCCCCGAACGCCTGATCGTGAGAGCCGATGGGGGTGCGAACCGCGATCAGCGCCCCATCCACCTTCGTGGCTGGCTTCAGCTTCGCCTCCACCAGGGCGGCGATAGCCGCGCGAGTCTCCTCGGGCAGCGGATCATCCGGGCTGGGATTCATTGTCGCCGCAGCGACCTCCAGATCAGCCAGGGAGATCGGAGGCGACTCGTTGCCCGCATTGTCGACGGCGGTGATGGTGATCCGCCCCGAGTAGTCCGTCGCCGGATCTAGCCCGGTCAGCGGCCATGACCCACTCTCGGGAATGGGGGCGTCGTTGACCCGCACCCCGTCGAGCCGGATGTTATAGCCCTTCAGCCCGCTACTCATCGACCGCCCCCGATGGTGTCAAAGTGATCTTCGAGGAGGTCGCCGACACGCTCACGGTGAGGCCGGCGAGATTCGGCGGGGTGGTATCACCTTCGGAGCCGCCAGGGGATTCACCGGGCAGGAGGTCTTTGCGGAACTGCACCCACGCCTGCGGGGATGCGCCCCGCCCACCCTCGGTGTATACGCCGAACCAGTGCCCGCCGTTGCCCGCGCCGCCCGGGGCGGCGCCGTTGCCGCCGTAAGCGCGTTGATCCACCCCGCCGATGGCGCGGATACCGTTGTATTCCAACGTTCCCGGGCCACGCCCGATTGGAACACCCAGCGGCGCAGGTCGCTGCCCCGACCCGTTGCTGCCGTTGTTCGCCGTCACCGAATGGCCGGGAATCGACACTGTCGATCCCTCAAATTCCACGATGGTGGCCGCGCCAGAAAAGTGCGTACCCCGCACCCATGTCGCAGTGTTGAACGACCCTGGAGTGCCAGGATTTCCGTAAAACCCGACAATGCCCGGCGCTCCGTTGCCACCCTTGCCCAGCACCACCACGTCAACATGGGTGGCCCAGTTCGGAACAGGGATGGTAACCCCCGGCTTGAGGGGTTGAATGAATGGATCGTGATGATCTGACCCGGAGCCGGTGTCCACCGCTATGCCAATCCACGGCGCATCCTGCGACCACGCAATATCGGTCTTCGCCAACGATGACGGCGCACTACCAGGGCTGGCCACCGTCCGGGTCGCCGCCTGCGAACCAATCGGCGCCGACTGATGCACCGGCAGGCTGAACGTCCGCCCCCGCACCGTGTGCGTCCCGCCGACCGCGATCAGCTCGTACGCCAGCAGATCGCCCGCCACCGCGGCCGGAACGTCTTCTTCGTCGATCTGATAGGAGATAAACGCGCCCGGACTGGCCGTGCCCTCCAGGATGCCGACGACATTCGGGGAGGCGTGCAGCAGGTCTCCGAGCTTCAGGTCTCCCCGGTCCAGCACAACCTTGTAGATGTTCACGTAGAACTCGGTGATGCCCGAGACCCCCCAGCCGATCCACGACACCACGCCGATTGCCATGGACTCTTCGATGTAGTCGAACGCAATCAGCGACGTGCCCGGCGCCAGCGAGAACTGAGTATTGATCTCCGATAGGTTGAAATTCGACCGCTCCGAAGGCAACAGGCCCGAATCCGCAGGCTTGTTGTTGCGGATGCCGAGCAGATCGAACGACAACCGGCCGCGGTTCGCCCACGACGAGATCAGCTCGATGAAAGTCTGCACGTCGGAAAGCTCAGCATCGTCGCCAGACTCCCCGACCGCGCCACCGACGATGGCGTTGACCAACTCGCGGATCGTCCCGCCGATAGTCCCCGGCCCCAACACCCCGGCCACCACATCGTCACGAATGTTCTGCAACGCAAACAGCAGATCCTCCATCGTGTTCCCGATGGAGGACTCCCCCGTAAACGACTGCACCACAGCGTCGATAACAGCCTTGATGCGAGCCAGCAGATCTTGCAGCCCCTCGGGCAGGTCTGAGATCCATGCCGCGAGCAGCTTGCCGTGGGCTTTCGCATCATCGAAATTGAACGTCCCGGCAGTCGCGGCCGAAGTCAGGACCACCCGACCCCGCACCTCATTGACCGACCCATCCTCAGGGGCCTTATAGGTGCCAGCCAGCTCCGCCCACCCGCCGGTTGCGGCGGTCGGGCCAAATGCGACGATCGTTTTCACGCCGACCCGCTCGACGGTGCTACCGCTGCGGTGGTATTCGGCCATCTGAAGCTGAACGGGTGTGCCCGCCCCTACATACCCGGCCCAGCGCACGAATATCGACGGGTCGACTTCCTGGCCCGGGGTTACGGACGCCGGCGCGCTGAGCAACGCCTTCATGGTGCCATCGGCGGTCGCCCGCACTGACCCCGTGGAGTCGCTGCTGCGCGTCACGCCCGGGTCGAAAACCCAAACGCCGGACCCGGCAACCGAATCCGCATCCGGGAACATGCCCATGGGCCAAAGATTCTGGCCGGGGTTGAATGTGTTCGACAGCACCGCCCGCAGGATCGCACCCGGATCACCCGACTCCCACGGAATACCCTGCAGGGCCCGCACAACGTTCGGAATCACCGCCAAATCAATGCCGCGGCCATCCTCCAGACTGTCCAGGAAGTCGTCCCACCCAGCAAGGTTGATACCCGCATGAGTGTTGATGAACTCGATGATCTTGTTGGGAAGCTCAGTAACCCAATCCGGCAACAACGCATACAACTCATCGAGCGCCTGATCCACAGTCGCCGGCAGCTGCATCAACCCCTGCAGCAGCTTCCGAATCAACTCTTCGGCATGCTCCCGAATCGCATTCAGGATCAACTGCCAAAGCTCAGTGCTCTTCGCCAGCCCGTTCCGGACATGGAACTCCAGCGACTGAGTCGGATCATGCGTAACCGGCAGCGGCAGCCGGTCAACAGCGCGAGGCAACTTACGAACCCGCCTCAAGCAGCGACGACACCGGCAGGCACAGCACTGAGATCTGCGCGTTCGCCTTATTGAACGCGTAGAACCCCGCCAGGCCATCGTTGAACAAGTTCACATACAACGTCGAAGCAGCACCCGTCGAATAGCCCTGAATGACACCCACCCCGTTGTCCGGGGTGATCGCCGTAGTCGGCGACCCCGGCCACGACGCATGCGGAATGATCGTCGTCCACGACGAGATATTGCCGAACCCGCGGCCCACCAACTCCCCGGACTCCGCGTCGCCAATGCGCACCTCGGAGCCGATGATGAACGGGTCCGCATCCAACTCGATACCCGTCGCCCGAATATGGCCCTGCACGATCGGCACATAATCGAACGGCATCGGCGGGATCTGGAATGTCCCGATCGTCTTCCGTGTCGACAGTCCCGTGTAGTTCGAGAACGCCGACTCCGGCACCGTGAAAAACCGCGGCACCAACAAGTTCGAGTCCTGCGGCGCGTAATCCGACCCGTTCCATGCGATGACCTGACCAATCGCCGGCGGCGTCGAATCGTCGTAGTCCGTGGCGTCCCGGATCGTCGCGTTCTCACCCTGCGGCCCCCTGGGGGCTTTCAACTTCATCAGCCACGTCGGGTTCGCCGCCGTCCCCGTCACCTCGATCTCCGAGGTCAGGTTCGGGTCATCCGGGTTGAGCAGTTGCACCACGGGGGTGATGTTCGGCAGCGGCCCAGGAGGGCCTTGGGTGCCCATCTGCTTCTGCACATAGTGCTCGCCGTCCCACAGGTAGACAATGTTGCCGACCCACCACGCCTTACCGATGTCGATTGGATCGTCGGTCAGGTTCTGCGGCAGGTCGGCCGGGTCGTCGATGCTGGACTGGTACTGCATCTTCACAATCGGGGCGTTCTCCCCCGCCGGCCCACGCGGACCCACCAACGCATCCAGCGTGACCGCACCGTCCTTGTCCGCGAGCTCGAACGATCCCGTCACCCCGCCCGGAACATCGAGGTCTGAGACGATGCCCCAGAAGTGCAGCTTCGCGAGGACGCTCCCCAGGTAGGGGGCGTCACCGGGGTTTGCGCTCACTGTGCAGCTCCGTTCGTCTTTGTGAAGTCCTCGCCCGAAGGCTGTTCGGTGGAATAGGAGATGTTCGGGGTTACCTGCCATGCCGGTTCGGCCATCTGCGGCAGATCGTCATCAACGTCAACGGTCCCGCCGAGCCGGCGAATCGCTTTGCGCCGCAGATACTCGGGCAGCGCAGAGATTTGCGCGAACGTCATCTGCTCAACCCCAGCCAGGGGGTCGTCGGGGGCGTTCACGTCGACCCACTCGACGGCGTCCTCCACCACGCCCGGCGCATCGACCTTGCGTTTCTTGATCACCGGGGAAGCCGAGGGCCGCCAACCGCAGCGCACCATGTGATAGGCCACATGCGTCACGAAGTAGGTGGACTGCATGACCTCGCCGTTCTTGCCGACCGGGTAGTGACAGTCCGACAGGAACGCCGCGAACGCGTCTTCCATCTCCTGCTGCAACGCCTCAGCCTCAGCGGCCTGGGCCATGATTCGATTCAGCGCCTCACCAGACAATGTGTGCAGCCTCCACTAGAAGATGTCGCCAGTCATCAACGTGCCGAACGCATTCCAGAACGTCGCCAACGTCGCCATCGCACTGGCGAACGGATCGTCCTCGTCCAACTCCTGCCCCAACGACAGTTCGATCTTCATCGCGTTCGTCGCGTCATAGGAGCGCCGATACCCGGTCAGCTGGTCGGTGTGCAGAGTGTTGCCGAGTTGGAACGCGAGACGGTCACCGAGGGTGAAGTGCTCATCCAGCGACCACGGCATACCGTTGCGGATCGTCGTCTTGAACGACGTAGACGCGCGGGTTTTGTGGTGCCCAGTCCGCAAATCCAGAACCCCGGCGACGGTGTACGCCGACCCCGAACCACGCTCCCGATGCTCCAGGAACCCGAAGTCGCCCATCAGGATCGCCCGCCGAATATCGGTGTAGCGCTGCCACGCCAACACCGTGTTGTCGAGCTGCCCCTGGTACAGCTCCTCCAAGCCGGGGGTGCCGGGCTGCTGATAGGCGCCGATCACATACGTGATGACCGCAGACAACTGAGACAGCCCGTACTTGATGGCGAACGTCTGCAACTGGTTGACAATGCTCGGCGACTTCGACCCGACATGAATCGTCTTCGCGGTCGCGCCCTTGATGGTGCGCTTCGCCGTGACAATGCCAGTGTGCTCCCCCTCCCGGAACACCACCTTCGGCTTCGCCGGCGCGACCCCGAGCAGTTTCCGAAAGAACGGATCGACCTTGCCGTCGCCGTCCTTGTCCCCGATTTCCAGCGGCACAAGGGACTCTGTGATCATGTCGTCCGCGGTGGCACCGATCAGGTTGATCGGACCATCCAGCAGGGTGCCGGTCGGACCTGTCACGCCGGACTTGTCCTCGAACGCCAGCACCACGCAGTTGCGGTGCGGCCGGGCCACCGCATCCCCGATCTTCCCCAACTCCGGGTGTGGGCTGGTGGCATCCTCGGTGAGCCACGTGTAGGCGCGGCACATAACCCCGGCGTCCTTCATCGGACCCGCTGAGATCGTGTGCAGGTCATCCCACACCGACGAGATCACGGAGGTGCGGGACTGGTCGAACAGGGGGTTGATGAACTGCACCTGAATCGGCCACAGCAGGGGGTTGAGGCCGCCGATCACGTCATACACGCCCAGCCACGCGCCGGGGTTGAAGATGTTCGTCGGGATGGACAGCAGTGGGAAGAACTGGCGGGCAAGGTTGATGAATGTCGTCAACCCGAGTGCGGTGCGGATGTTCCACGGGAGCAGCCACATCTTCGGCAACTGAATCTCAGGTGGGAAGATCGGATTCGCCCCGGCCAGAATGTGCTTCAGGTGCTCCCGGTTGTGGATCATCTCCAGCTCGACGGTGTGCAGCCCGTCCTCGCCGCGCACCGCCGAGGCGTTGGTGATCTTGCCGCCCCACCGGGTCTCCCACGACCGGTTCGTCGGATTCGGATCCAACGTGAAGTGCAGATCTTCCTCGGCACGCCGGTCATACAGCAGGAACTTCGACAGGTAATTGTCGTGCCGCAAAACCACATTCGCCGTCCCCGAGTCGGCCATCACTTCCTCGACGACCACCGACCGTTCACCGCCGATGTCGGCGATGTAGTTCATGTTCTTGTCCCACAACCGCATCAGCGGGCGTTGCTTGGCCTGCTGCCGCACCATGTCCCGACGCGCGTTGATCCACCGGTAGGCCGCCATCGGGTCCCCCAAGTCGGGGGTGCGCATCGCCTCGCGGGCTTTACGCTCGACATAGGCAAGCGGATCTGCCAGGTCCGTCAGATCGATGGACCAGTCACCAGTGAGGGCCACTGTCAGCCGTAGGCCTTCTCGAAGCGTTGAGGCACGAAAGCCACCACCTTGCCGTTGGCGTTGGAATGACGAACCCGGAAGATCCCTTGCGAATGCGGGGCGACCTGCATTGCCTCGGTGAAGCGGTCTTCCATCCGGCGCCACACTGGCAACGTCGTGTCCAGCAGATCACCGAGGATCAGGTCCAGGAGTTGGCTGTTCCGCAGGATCCGCATGAACAGCGGGTCATACGGATCGGTGGCACTGGACAGGGTTTGCGCGTTCGGGTCGGTGTCGACCATCACGAACCCGTCCTGCGGGGTGAGCAGCGGGAGCTCCACCCACCGGTCTAGCTCTTGAATCCAGCACTTCCCGGGCGAGGACACCAGGAACCGCGGATAGATGGGCCGGTCACTGCGGTTCGGGACGCGGATCGTCCCCTCGCCCACATGCAGGCCGGGGATGAACTCGTTGAGTATGTCCTCGATCAGTGACCACAACGTGGAGGTGTCCACGGTGTTCTGCCACTCGCCGGTCTGCACGGGTTTAGCCCAGAACGGCTGGCAGGCAACGATGTCCATGTCCCACTGCATGAAGTTGTTCCCGAACGCCACCGGATCGAACTCGAACGGCGTCTTCGGTTCGTTCGCGAGCCGGACCCGCAGCCACCGCCACCCATGCGTGCGGGTGAAACACCCGAAGTAGCCGTCCTCGGTCGCCGACCAGGACCCCCACCAGCGGTCCTCCAACATCCGGTACCGGAACGGGGAATCGATCAGTTCGCCGTGCTGGCTGATCTTCGGGGCGATGTCAGGGTTGACCATGACCGCGATCCGCATGACCCGCTTTTTCCAGTCGGTGCGCTCCGGCTCAGCGCCCACCTGGTACGGCCCCTCGGACATCAGCGTCTCGAACGGGGCGTGCATGATGCCATCCGCACCCGGCGCGAGCACCAACCCCTCACGGCCCTTGTTGGAACCGAGCAGGTTGAACGTCAACCGCTTCCCGGTCTTCTTATGCGGCACACCCACGTAGACGTACTTGGTTTCGACGCCACGCAGGTTCAGCGGGAGGTTGTCGAAAACCTCGCCGGTTTCGGGGCCGGTGATCCAGGGGTTCATACGATCCGCTTCGTTCCCATGTAGCGGCGCTGTCCGGCCATCTGCCGGCCCGCAGCGGCGTCCATCACCTTCTGGGTGGAGTCCTGGTACGGGGCGTTGTTGACGGTTACGGAGTTGTCGACAGTCGCACCCCCGCCTGCCATCGCCATCTGCGGGTCGATCATCCCGTCGGTGAACGCACCACCCATGTCATCACCGGCGACCTCGGCGAGCATTTCCTGCGGGTTGAACAACCCTGCAAGTGCTGACCCTGCGCCTTGCACATCGCCGGTCATGCCGGAGCCGATGGTGCCGAGGACGGCGTTGGCGACCGGATCCCTCGTCAGCCCACCGATCCACTTCAGCAGCCCGCCACCAGCCTTCAGGACTCCCCACTCCATCGGGTTGGAGAACCCCGGAGGCAACAGCCCTTCCACGGCCCCGTCGAAGCCCGCCTGGCCGAGCTGCGCGAAACCGTCGATGATCTTCGCGAACGGGTTATCCGACGTGGACGCACCCGAGGTCGAGTCCAGGTCGTCAGCCAGCGGCGAGTTCTCGATCTCCTCCAACTCGCGTTCGGCCTTGGCGATGGCGTCCTTCTTCTTCTGCACCGCGTTGCGCTTCGACATCAGCGTCGACTCTTTGGTCTTGCTGTTCGCCTCGGCCTCGGCCAACGCCTGCTCAGCAGCCGCGAGCTCAGCGTTGAGCTGGTCGATGCGGGTCTGCTTGTCGGCGGCCTTCTGCGCGCGCTGCGACTCCGTCATCCCCTTGCCGCGACTGCCACCGCCGATAGATCCGCCGCCCATCCCCGACGGGGCAGAGAGCTTCACCGACGGCATCGACACCGGAGCCGCACCCGCACCCCGGCCCTTGCCCAACATCACATGCAAGTGGTCCATGTGGTTCTGGGTGTCACTGCCGCGGTCGGGCATCTGCTTGCCCGTGCTGAACGAGCCGCCGTAGCCGAAAGACTGCTGCTTCCAGATCAACCCGTCCAATTGCAGCGCTGAGGCATTCTTGCGGATGAACGCCGCAATCGAATCCCCCATCGCCTGACCCTGCGGGGTCTGGTAATCGGGGATCATGATGTCCAGCGCATTGCCGGAAGAGTGCTCCCCGTAGCCGTCCTCGCCACGCACCCCACCCACGGTGGTGATCGACGGCCACAGCTTCATCACCAGCGATTTCAGGTAGCTCGCGCCGGGGCCGAGGCCCTTCGCATAGCCGGGCAAGTTGTACATGTCCCGCAGATACGCCGCCGACGGCACCCAACCCTGATTCAACGCCTCGACAACACCCGCGCCGCCGTTGGCCATCGCCCTGGCGGTCACCACGCCCTCGCCGTTGGACAGCCACGCCAACACACTGTCGCTGGTGCCGGTGCCCGGTCCGCGGACCACACCACCGCGACGTAGCCCCTGCAACTTCTCACCCCAGGACCGCACCGAATCCGCGCCCGGAATATCGAAACCCATGATGCTCGTCGGTATCCCCGACAAGAACGACCCCAACGCCCGCAACGGAGCCTTGATGATGCCCGCAAGCCCCGAGAAGGCCGCCGTAACTCCATCTTTGATGGCGTTCGCGCCGGACACGAACCCGCTACGCAGCGTGTCCCAACCCGACTTGAACTTCTCGAACACCGGCGACACAAAGTCCCACGCCGCCGAGATACCGCCCTTGATCCAGTCGAACGCAGGCTTCACCCCGGCGTGCCACAGCGCCTTGGCCACCGTCGCAGCAAGCTGGAAGGCCCGCTTCCAGTTGTTGAAGATGTCGGAGACGACTTCCCACATGAACCCGGCAACAGCCCGAATCCCGCCGAATGCCGGGACAACCGCGCCCTTCCACAGGCCAGTGACGACCGCCCCTGCCGCCTTGAAAACGCCAGCCATCGGCGCAAACACCGCAGTCTTGAGGAAGTTCCACGCCCCACCAACAACCGCCTTGATGGCCGCCCAGGCGCCGTTGACGATGTTACGGAACGTCTCAGACTTCTGATACGCCAACACCAACCCGGCCACCAACGCGGCCACTGCGGCGATCACCAACCCCACCGGGTTCGCCGCCATGACAGCATTCAGAATCGCCTGCGCCGCCGCCCACGCCTTCGTCACCACGACGATCCCCGCCACCGTCAGGGAGAACACCTTGAACGCCGCGAACCCCGCAGCGATGGGAATGAGAAGTGGACTCAGCCGACCGAACCACCGCACGACTCCGGAGACGACGCTGACCACAATCGGCCCCACCGTCTTGAACACCTCGAACGCGCCCGCGACCCCGGCCGCCGCCCCCATTGCGAGCGTCCGAATCGTGGGCATCGCGTCCTGCACCGCCCCGACCACCGAAATCACCAGATTCTGCAACGGCGGAATGAATCGAGAGGCCAGCTCCTGCGCCTTGCCGATCAGCATCGGAAACACACTCGACGCCCCACCCCGCAGCGAATCGAACACGTTGCGGATCACCGGCCACGCACGCTGAAACAGCGGCACCAACGTCCCAGACACGAACGCGCCGACCTTCTGCGAGATGTTCTCAACAGCCGGCTCGACAACGGTCGTGAGATTGTCGAAAACCCCCGTCAGCGCACCAAACCCCGTCTTGCCCAGGTCGAACAGCGGCTTGAGGAGCTTCTCCCCCAGGCGGCCCGTCGCGGCGCCAAGGTTCATCAGGGCGCCCTGGAACGTGTCGCCCATCGACTTCGCCGAACCCTTGAGGCGCTTCTCCAGCAGGTCGAACACCTGCTGCGAGGAAATGTCGGCACCCTCGCCGAACTCCTCCTTGATCCACTCAGCCAACGGGACACCGCGAGTGCTCAACGAGTCCATCGTGTCGCCGGTCAACTTCCCGGCGCGCATCACCTTGCCGAGAACTTCACCCATCTCACCGAGGGGCTGCTGCGCGAAAGCCGCCGTATCAGCCACCATCGACAGGTACTTCGTCAGATCCTGGCCAGGCTTCACCCCGGACGCCAACGCGCCGCCCGCGAGGCTAGCCGCCTCACCGAGGCCGTAGGCGGTGCCCTTCACCGACTCCAGCGCCGACTGCATGATGTCCTCGACACCCTGGGCGTCGTAGCCGAGGGAGCGCATCTGCGCCTGCGCGTTGTCTATCGCGACGAGACGCCCGAAGCCCTTGTTGATGACCGCGCCGATGCCGATGATGGACGCTGCCATCGCGGCGGGCCTGCCGATTCCGCGCAGGAATCCGCCCTTGACCTTGGCCCCAGCCGCTGCGCCCGCGTCGGCGATCTTGTTTCTGCCGACCTCTCGGGCCGCAGCATCGTTGAACGCCTTGCCTGAGTCCCTGCCGGCGAGCTTGAACCGTGACAGGAACCCACCCTTGGAGGGCTCGTCGAGCTTCGATTGCACGCGGGAACGGCGCTCCTCAGCGCGAGCCAATCCGTCGGTTTCGCGAGCAAGATCCTTGGCCGCGGCGGTCTGGCGACGCAGCAGCGATTCGCGCTGCTCCTCCAGTCGGGTGAGCCTGGAACCAGTCACACCCTTGCTACGCGCCTCGTTCAGCTTCTCAGTGGCGACCCGCAGCTTCCCGGCGGCATCAGCCTCTTTGTCGCGGGCCTTCACCACTGTCTCGCTCAGCTTCTTGACCTGAGCCTCAGCAGTTTTCAGCTCCGCTTCAAGGGCTTTCGTGTACGCCTCGCCGGTCTTCTTGCCCGCACCGGTAGCCTGCTTCTGGGCGCTGTCGAACAGCTTCCCGATGCCCTTAGTAGCGCCGTCGAACTTCACAGAAGCGGACACATAACCCGCAGCCAACTCAATCGCCATGCGCCACCTCCCTAATTCCCGAAGATCTTTCGCAACTTCCCCAGATGGGACTCGTCACCCAACCCGAGGGCCTTCTTCACCGCCGACAACGGAGACGGCTTCACCTTCAAACCGGGCCGGACCTTCTTGTCATCAGCCATATCCGGGCCGATCGGATGCGGCCGGTTCCGGTTCTTCGACCCGTCCTTGGTCTTCGCCCACACCAGCCACCGCAACGCATTGGCGATGATCGCCAACAGTCGGTCGGTGACGGTCCACCCGGCATACTTCGGGTTCTGCGACTGCCACAGCTTCGTGGTGTCGTCGGCATGCTTGACGTAGATCAGCAGGTCACGCCAGTCGAACTCCGGCGACGGGCAATCCCGCAGCCGCAAACCGTCTTTGATGAGGTCGTACTCCAGTGCAGGGCCGTGCTCCTCGATTATTCGGAGGAGCTCGAGGATTCCCCCGGCGAGACCTCACTGGCGTTCTGCCACGCCTCGATGATCTCCTCGGTATCCCCAAAAGGACCTAGGTCAAAGACCTCCAGGTCCTCTGGAGACATGGCCCACTCCAGCAGTTGCCACCCGCCCTCTTCGGGATCCTTGCGGTACTTACGGAATAGCCCGCGTGGAACCGTGGCGAACGGCTTGAGTGTGTATGAGTGTTCTACCCCGTCCACAATCTCGGTGTGAACGTAAGGGGTGGAGTTCTTTGCAGCCATGCGATTTGCAGCCTTTCAAGGGTGTTTGCAGCCAGAGCGTTTTAGGGCGCGGCGGGGCCGCGCTCCGGCTGCAAAGGGGGAAATTCGGCCCCGCCACGCGCTTTCGGTTAGGAGGCGTCCTTGCGGCCGTCGTCGGTGTACGTGGTCACGTACTCACCCGACGCCGTCTCGAACACCTTCAGCTCCACCTCGTACTCGATGGTGTCGGAACTGGCCATCACGATGTCCCCAACGGAAATCACCTGGCCGTCACCAACAACGTTGCGGTACTTCGCACCCAACTCAGAGTCGATGGTGTCGAACACCCACGAGGCGTGCGGCAACTTCTTGCTGGTCTTGCGGACCTTCACCTGAGTGCCATGAACACTGTTGGCCGGCGTCACGGTCACGTTGTCCGCACCGTAGATCGTCTTCAACACATCAGCGTTCAGCGACTCCAGGAGCACAAACGTGAACGAGTGGTTGTACTCGGTCTGCAGAACCTTGACGACCCGGCCGCCCATGTCCTTCTTCTCGTCGGTGGTCCGCTCCGACGTTTCGGTGATGCCATCCTCACCGACATACCCCAGCGGCACGAACGCCCCACCGAGAGGGGTGTCGACATCGGTCGGGAGTGTGGTGCCGAGCGGGGCAACGAACGCAGCCCCAGATGCAGACGGCTCAGCGGCATAAACGTTGCCGACTTCTTCAGCCATGATTGTTGCCCCTTCCAGAGCTACGTGCAGCCGGAGCCTTTGAAAGGGTTATTCAGTTGTGAAACTAGGGTTTCGACCTCAACACCAGGTCGACGGTCATCATGAAACGACGATGCCCAGAATCGACATCGTCACGGCGGGCAGGCTCACCCACGATGTCCACACGCCGGGTCCGTGAGGCGAGCAGGTTGTCCCGCAACGTTTCACACATCGTGCGGGCATCGTCGATGCTGCTGCCCCAGCAGTAGATGAGCATCCTGCGCTTCGACAACACCCGGGCCTTCACGCCCGAGTAGCCACCCGAGACCGGGAGGTAGTCGATGGAGATGAACCTCGCGGGACGGTTCGCGGGAACATCATCAACGACCCGCACACCGTCCGCGCACGCCACGATCACGTCACGCGGATCACCGAAAAGCACTACCCCACCCCGAAATTCTTTAGCAGAGTGTCATGTTTCCGGTCATGGCGGATCGCATGAGCCGACGCAGTGATGACCGTGGCGCGGTAGTCCCGCTTATCCAGCGGATCATCGCCCTCGACCGACACGCGGTAGCCGTCCGGCTCCCCAAGGTCGGCGTTGCAGGCATCAGCCACCTTCTGCATCATCTCCACGCCCGTGGTGTCGATGATCTGCTTCGTCAACGCATTGCGGGCTTTCCGGTTGACCTTGAACTGCTTCGCCATCAGCCCGTCACCCGCTTCAACTCAGCCACCACGCCCGGCTTCCAGCCATGAAAGCCGCCGTTGTTGTCCCGCACCCCCACGACCTCGTACTCCTGGCCATTGAGGGTGAAGCGGTCCATCAGGTTCACCACCGTGGTCGGCAACGCCAGGTCCACCTCCGCAACCTCGCGGGACGTGTGGCCTTCGGTCACTTCTTTCCGGTGTGGCGAGTACGCGATAGCCTCCCGCGACACCGCAGGACC
>Ga0172382_10005520_pt1 | contig 18833 bp, 13 predicted proteins | sample Leawel138RmetaG_FD_122245 | JGI IMG/M metagenome (GOLD analysis project Ga0172382, IMG submission 122245) | Leachate microbial communities from a municipal landfill in Southern Ontario, Canada - Leachate well 138R metaG | ecosystem: Engineered > Solid waste > Landfill > Unclassified | place...
AAGCATATGGGCCAGTCCATATACCGTGTTTACGGCACGATTCTGGATGGCAAGTACAAGCCGGGGATGGTTTTGGAATACGGGCTTCGGGAAGGCGGAGTGGGGCTTGCCATAGATAGTCACACTAAGGACATCCTGCCCGCGAAGAGCCTCCAGAGGGTCATGGATATTGAGAACAAGGTAAAGAGCGGCGCAATCAAGGTCGAAAGATACAGGGGATGATTGCAGGGCGCGCCAGAATTCGACAGGCGGGTGCATGCTCGGCCTAGGTGGGCCGTGCTGTTGCCTGTGGCGCGTGAAGCAGTGTATGGCAGGAAGGGAAGGCTGATTGCCGACTCTTCCTGTCCCTTGTTGTCCCACACATAGCGTCCCGCAACATTCTTGGGGAGGTGCATCGCTTCTTGCAGGACCAATTCATAAAGATGGACTCCATAATAAAGGTCTATCCCCCCGATACTCTGGCTTTAGACGATGTGGACCTGGCTGTGGAAGAAGGCGAGATCCACTCCATCATCGGAGAGAACGGGGCTGGCAAATCCACCCTGATGAAGGTGCTCTATGGCATGACCCCGCCGAGTGGCGGCGAGGTCCACTTTCGGGGCCGCAAAGTCAGGTTTGCCACCCCCAGGGAGGCCGTGGCGTCAGGCATAGGCATGGTCCATCAGGAGTTCATGCTCATCCCTTCCTACACGGTATATGAAAACGTCATATTAGGCGCAGAACCCGCAGGCAGGTTCGGCACACTGCGCCATGCTGACACAAAGCCGAAAGTAAAGGAGCTTGTCGACACATACGGCCTCAACATAGATATCGATAGCCGGATAGGGGACATTTCAGTCGGCGCCCAACAGAAAGTGGAGATATTGAAGCTGCTCTACCGGGACGTTGATGTTCTCATCATGGACGAGCCAACCGCAGCGCTCACTCCTCAGGAAGCGGGGGAGCTCTTTGCAAGATTGCGGGGCCTCAATAAGGCAGGCAAGACCATCATTTTCATCAGCCACAAGCTCGACGAAGTGCTTGAATTGTCAGACAGGATCACCGTAATGCGCAAAGGCAGGCGAGTTACGACAGTGGACAACCGCGGACTCGACAAGGCGGAGCTTGCGCGCGCCATGGTCGGAAGGGACGTAGTATTCTCCGTTGAGAAGATGCCTGCCTCGCCGGGTGAGATAGTCTTTGAGGCGCGTGCCCTAAAATACGTAGACGAGAACTGGGTGACCAGGCTCGAGGATGTTTCCTTAGATGTCAAGCGAGGCGAGATCGTTGGGATTGCAGGTGTGGAGGGGAACGGCCAGTACGAGTTGGTCCAGCTTGTTACGGGCCTCTTGCCAGCGGAGTCGGGACAAGTTTTCATAGGAGGCCATGACGTAACAGGTGAAGACGTTATGGCCAGGCGCAAGCTCATGTGCTATGTGCCTCAAGATAGAAAAGTTTCAGGGAGCGCTCAGAACATGAGCCTTGTCGACAATGCCATCATGACCCACCACCGTCTCAACCCCCAGATCGAGGATCGCTGTGAAGCCTTGCTGAGTTCCGGGCGATGCCGCGCCTTCACTTCTCGCCTGGTGGAGGATTTCGGGGTTCTTGCACCCCAGCTCGATGCGCCCATCTCTTCGCTTTCAGGCGGGAATCAGCAGAAGGTCGTGGTCGGCAGGGAGTTCATGCTTGATACCGATTTCATCCTCCTCGATCAGCCCACGCGCGGGCTTGATGTTGGCTCCATAGAGTATGTTCAGAAGGAGATAGTGCGCAGGCGCGATGCGGGGGCGGGATGCTTGTTGATCTCTGCCGATCTGGACGAGCTCTTCAGCCTGTCCGACAGGATCCTGGTGATGTCGAGAGGCAGGATCGTCGCGGAGCTTCGCCCAGAGGCCACCACGCGGGAAGAGATAGGCGAATATATGCTCGGGGCGAAAGAGCCTCAAGAGGCCTGGCGAGTCAGGGAGGGGATCGCAAAGTGAAGAAGCAAGTGTTGCCTGCACTGATTGGAATAGTAGTTGCCCTGTTGGCAGGCCTTGCTATCCTGTGGGCACAGGGGTATCCACCTCTGCAAAGCTATGCGGCGCTTTTTTCCTATAGCCTCTTTTCGAAGTTTGCTTTCTTCTCTACTCTGGATAAGGCTACTCCGTTGATACTGACTGGCCTTTCGGCAGCAGTAGGATTCGGAAGCAACTGCGTGAACCTGGGCCAGCCCGGGCAGTTCTTGATCGGCGCCATAGCAGTAACCGCTTTTGGGATAGCTGTCGATCTTCCGGCGGGACTCATGATCCCCCTGTCGATTCTGGTTGCGCTGGCAGCCGGTGCATGCTGGTCCGGGATTGCTGCGGGCCTCAGGCGCCGTTTCAAGATGGACGAGTTTATCACGACTCTGATGCTCAATTTCATAGCAGACTACTTCACGCTGTATCTCATATCCGGGCCTATGCTAGACAGAAGGATGTATTCTCCACTCACCCCCATGACCAATCCCGGAGCATGGCTTCCGATATGGAACGGATTTGGCTCCGCATTTTTGGTGGCGATTGCGGCTTTCGCAGTTGTCTCTGTTTTGTGGAACCGCTCGAAGATCGGCTATGAGTGGAGGGCGATGGGGCAGAATCCAATCTTCTCGAGGACTGGCGGATGCCGAAATGACTCTGCCTATCTTTGGGCGATGCTTCTCAGCGGGGCCCTGGCAGGGCTCGCAGGCGGGCTCATGATCATGGGCGGAATGCAGCATCGGTTTGTGAAAGGGATAGGTGCCAACTATGCGTGGGATGGGGTTATGATAGCGATCGTAGCAAACAACAACATGGTTGCCACCGGCCTTTACGCACTGTTCTTTTCGGTGCTTCAGACAGGGGCGATGGGCATGGAACTTGAAACCTCGGTCCCTTCCGAGTTTTCGCTGGTTCTTCAGGCAATAGTTGTGCTCTTTGTCGTGGCAAGTAGGGAGTCGACTCGCATGTTGATAAACAACATCGCTGCCGAGCTGAGAATGAGAAGGGCTCGCGGCAGGGATAAGGGAATGGGGGATGGACGCCATGCATCTAATGGTTGAGATGATAAGGTCGAGCATCCTTTCGGCAACCCCGGTCCTCCTTGCCGGCCTCGGCGGGGCCTACACTTTTCATGCCAATGTCTTCAACATTGCTATGGAAGGCATGATGTTGATCGGGGCTTTTACGGCTGTCGCCGGGAGCTACTTTTCTGGATCATGGATCATAGGTGTTTTCTCCGGGATAGCGGGCGGCCTTGTGGCAGCCCTAGTATTTGCCATCTTCGTGGTATCTTTGAAGACTGATGAATTCGTCACAGGGACTGCCCTCAACATGCTGGCACTCGGGGGGACAACGTATTCCCTCAGGCAGCTTTTTCACGTGAAGGGCGCTTTCATGTCCCACGCGATTCAGTCAATGCCGCGCTGGAACATCCCGCTCATCTCCGGGATTCCGCACGTCGGGCCCATTCTCAGCGGGCATCCGTTCATCGTGTACGTAAGTATTCTGCTTGCCTTTGTTGTCGAATGGCACATATTCGGTACAAGGTATGGATTGAGGCTCCGCGCTGTTGGGGAGGACGCGCGGGCTGTTGATTCTGTAGGGGTCAGTTCCGACAGGATCAAGGCGCAAGCGATAATCGCTTCAGGAGTTCTTTGCGGACTCGCAGGCGCATATCTCTCCTTAGGCTATGTTACGCTCTTTTCAGAGAATATGTCGAATGGCCGCGGTTGGATTGCCCTTGCTGTAATAATACTTACCAGGGGGCGTCCAATGGGGCTTCTTCTGATGTCGCTGGTGTTTGGGTTTTTCGATGGGTTGGGGCTCAGCCTGCAGGGAACGATGATTCCGCCCCAATTCACTCAAATGGTTCCATACATTGCAACAATAGTGGCCCTGTACTTCTACTCCAGAGAGAAACATGCGGCTCGGGAAGGCGAATAGACGCCTGGGGAGTGGGACGCCGGATGACTGAGAGAACCGGGCCAACCGGGACGCCAGCTGAGTTGAAAGCCTACTGGACTTCGGTTGCGCAGCCATCAATTCCATGTTAATCTTAGTCGAGCTTGCTATCAGTATGAGGGAGGGAATATGCGTTGAAGAAGTCAGGCCTTGTTGCTCTGGTGATAGTCCTTGCGATCGTGGCTGTACTGGGGATCGGCTTCGTAAGCGTATCCAACTCGATTATCAGGTCGGAAGAGGAAGTCAACGTATCCTGGGCCGAAGTGCAAAATCAGTTCCAGAGACGTTATGATCTTATTCCGAATCTTGTGGAAACGGTAAAAGGCTATGCTGCCCATGAAGAAGAGGTATTTACAGCCATAGCCGATGCCAGGGCAAAGCTGGGCGGCGCTCAAACGGTCCCCGAGACCGCTGAGGCTGTGAACGCTGTTGAAGGCGCACTTTCCAGGCTTCTCTTGGTAGTCGAGAACTACCCTGAGCTCAAAGCGGATGCATCCTTCAGAGATCTGACATATGAGCTTACAGGCACCGAGAACAGAATAGCCGTTGCAAGGCAGCGGTACAATACCTCTGTCCAGTCGTACAACGTGAAAATCCGCACCTTCCCCAACTCGATAGTTGCGGGAATGCGCGGTGCGGTGCCGAAGGACATGTTCGAGGCCCAGACCGGCGCATCGGTCGCTCCTGAGGTCAAGTTCTAGAGGCGCATGAGAACGATTCAGACTAGAGCAGATCGGAGCGTAGGATACCAATGACGAGACTCAGAAGACCAGGAACGTCTGATGGATATCGAAGACCGATGCATGCATCCCCAGCTCGGCTGTGGGCAGCGGTGGTGTGCGCCTTTGCAATAGTCTTATTCTGCTCCCTTTGGGTGTACGGGCAGCCGAAGGTTCCTACAAAGCCGGTGCCGCCTCGACTCGTCAACGATCTTGCGGGGATGCTCACGTCAGCAGAGGCGCAGGAGATCGAGGAGAGGCTGCTTGCGTTGAACGAGGCCAATGGGGTGCAGTTCGCGGTGGTTACCGTGCCCGACATGGGTGGCTACTCGATCGAAGAATACTCGGTGGAGCTCTTTCAGAAGTGGGGAATAGGCGAGGCGAAAGAGGATAACGGCCTTCTTCTGCTGATTGCAGATGAGGAAGGAAGACTGCGGTTTGAGACAGGCTATGGTCTCGAAGGTGACCTGCCCGATGCGTTTCTCGGCCGTGTAATCGATGAGAACCTTGTCCCTCATTTTATGGAAGGGGATCCCGCAGCCGGTATTGTGGAAGCAGTCAACACAATCGCCCTCAGGCTGGCAGGTGGAGAGATCGAACCTTCCAGTAAAGAAGAGAAGAGTCTTTCCCCCGATGAGCTGGCAGCGATAGTCTTCTTTGCCATTGTGATCGTGTATTTGATTGTCAAATCCAGTTCGCGCAAAGGTCCATCTGGACGGCCGCCCAAGTCAGGTGGCGGTGTGCGTCGCCCTCCTTCGACTCCAGGACCATTCATGGGCGGGGGATGGAAAGGACCGTCTGGGGGTTCAAGCAGAGGCTCATCCGGCGGATTTGGCGGGTTTGGAGGAGGCAGGTCAGGCGGAGGAGGCGCAAGCGGGGGCTGGAAGTAGCGTAAAGGCTTTGGGCAGGCGCTAACCTGCGCCCACATTGGGCATCTACAACCTGTCATATATGAGTTATCCTTGGAGTCCCGAATAGATGATCGTTCGGGACTCTGTTGCTCTTTCGCATTCTGAATTCAGTTGGAGGCTCGCTGTTGTCGCCAATACCCTTCGGCTCTGTCCTGTCGCCCAGGCTCTCCGGCTTTTCTAGCTATCTGAGGGGCGATGCACATTGAGGGCAGGGATTTGCAGACCAAGGCTCAGGCGCAAACCGAATGACCCACTGGCGGGCCGAAATCCATGGAGAACGCCCCATGGGCGGGTCGTCTTCCACAAAAACGACCCGGCAGTGGGTCGAGGCACCCTTGAGTGAATGAAAAGAGAAACCATGCAAACGTAGGGTCGATTGTACGTCCAGCTACAGGAAGTACTCTCCGTAGACAGGCATTGGACTCGCGCGAGGCCGGCGGCCTAGTCTGCGGAGTGACCCGGCAGTGGGTCGAAATTCGAGGGAATGACCTATGAGCGGGTCGCTTCCAGAAAAAACGACCCGCTAGTGGGTCAAGATGCTGGAGGCGTCTGAAGAGGAAAGCGATGCAGGGGCATCGCCTATTGTCTGCCCAGCCAGAAGGGGCGGCATTATGTCGTAGGATCCGGGCCTACACACCATGGGGGCGTCGCACTCCTGACTGACCCGCTAGCAGGTCGAAATTCGAGGAACCGACCCATGGACAGGTCACTTCCCTCAAAGACCGACCCGCCAATGGGTCATCCCGCTCCAGAAACCTGAGAATGCAAATGGCACAGCGTCACTGCTCTCCTCATGCCAATCCTGGAGAGCTATGGCTGTATGGAAGGGGCAACAGCGGAAAGCGAGATTCAATACAAGACTCTGCTCTTTGCCCCAAACGGCAAGAACCCTGATCCCAGATGCGGGCAACGCCGCACTCGCGCAACCCAACTTAGACAAACAGCCCGCTTCCAGGGTTGCGCCTGACCAGCTTTTGATTGAATATCCCTTCCATGCCGGCGGCTTTCACCCGCTGGTCGATCCGTCGTATGTCAGTTGTGTAAAGGCCTGTATCGTACATGCGCCTGAAGTAGACCCCTCCTGCAAAGGTGTACTTGTTCAGGAATCCGGCGGATGTCCGGAGAGATTGCTCTATGAAAACGATCAGGTCTCCGATTGCCAGAGAGGCAGGAATGGTCAGAAGTTCTCGCCCTGTTGAGCACCTGACGCTGTTATGGCCTGCAAGCGAACCAGTGCAAAGCGCTTCGGTATGCCCAACCAGGAGGCCGACTTTCTCGCCTGCACAGAAAAGGTTGTCGACGCCTTCGACCTTGAGGGTTTGATCATGCGGAGTTATGATCGTGTATCTTATTGAGTTGCCCCGGCCGCCTGCATAAGGGTCATGGAAGACCGCATGCTCGAATCCGGGAATCATCCTAAGACAATCCAGGGGGAAGAATGGGGCCATGAGCTTTGCGTGCCCGGTGTCAAGCAGGACTATGTTGTCGTAGAAGTCAGGAAGCGAGTATTGCTGGCATGCTTTTGGCGCCGTCCTATCGAGGCGCGCTATGTAGCGCGGCACCGGAACGACTAGCACCCCTTTTTCCTCCAGATTTCTTACCAGCCACGCCGAAAGCGATTTCTTCTCCAGCTTGCACGACCCGCTCATGGCCTCGAAAATGCTTCCGGAGATCTCCCTTGCTCCGGCTTTGCTTGCTATGCTCACCCGTGGGCCGTAGGCGGGGCACCTGAGAACGCACATTACACAGCTCCCGTTGATCCGGGCACAGTTTCCCTGCGGCCCTGCAGTGCCTGTGGCATCCACAAATGCGTTGGCTGATATGCGGCTTCCGTCCGCCAGTGCCAGATGGGTCACTCGCCTTCCGTCCATCTCCACACCTGTGACGCGCGACTCCAGCATTACATGTATGCCCAGGTCCATCAGGGCCGCTCTTACCTTAGCCTCGATTCTTGCCACATCATACAAGCTTGCATGGAGATGGCCCGGGAAGTTGATTCTGCGATGCAGTGTCATCTGATCTATGACATCAAGAAGAAAGTCCCCGCCCATGGAGGCCAGCTCGCGCGCGGCAGTAAATCGCCCGTTGTTGTTCATGATGCCGCCGACGAGGCCTGTTCCTAGCAGAAGGTTAGTGCGTTCTATGAGGACCACGTCGGCTCCCGCCTGCGCCGCGGCGACTGCAGCTGCGCATCCCGCCCACCCACCCCCTGCAACCGCCACCGCCACATTCATAGTCTGCACTCGTCCCTGGCAAGTTCTGCTGCGATTATCTCCGGCAGCACCTTTGAAACCATTTGACCGGCCGTTACCGGCGCTACTTTTCCCGGAAGCCCCGGGGCGAGCTCCGCATGGATGCCGCGTTCTGACGCGGCCACAAAGTCCACTCCTCCAGGGGCGGATGCAAGGTCTATGATGACAGCAGTCCTTTTCATGGAGTATATGAGCGTTCGGTCCAGAACAAGAGCAGGCACTGTATTGAACACGATGTCTATCTGAGGAAGGCATGAGGACAGGTCGCCGAAGCCGAGAGGCGAAAGACCCATCTCAAAGGCGCGAGCCCGATCTTTTCCCTTTCGCGCTGCGACCCATACGTGGGCCCCGATGCCCTGAAGCATGCGGGCGAGGGTAGTCCCGGTTCGCCCCAGCCCAAGGAGGAGGCAATTGCTGTTGTGTATGGTAAATGGCGTGGCCTGCATGGCCATGAGTATGGCGCCCTCCGCCGACGGAATGGAATTGAGGATCGCAAGCTCGTCGTTGGCTGTCGTTTCTACGATGCGAATTCCGAGAGACTCACACTCGGCAGCCAGAAAACGCGGCACGGTTCCTGAAAACAGGATTGCGTTTGGACTCAAAACAGAGAACAGTTCCCGTGTTATGCAGACAGGCCTGGATGTAACCTTCACGTTGCCTTTGGAGTCGGTTCCTGAAAGCGGAAGCACCACGGCGTTCGCTCCGCGACATGCCTCCTCAGCGCTTTCTGCCACGATCGCTTCCGGACGTAACCCGTCCCCTGGCACGCCGTAGCAGCTGACTTTCGCCCCTGAGTCTATGAGGGTGCATACCAGTTTGAGTTCGCGGCGATCTCCTCCTAGCAGGCAGATATGGCACCCGCTCAAGTTGGCCACGTAATCCACCTCCCCGACAGACTTCCTCTACGTAAATGTATGTCATAAGTCCCAGTGACGTTACTGGCATCTAGCGCTTTGTCGTTCTCCGTGCGGAGCCTGGTACCTTCTGCACAGCGAATGCCACTGGCTAAGAAAAGGGCCTGCCATCTTTGGGCAGGCCGGATCGAATGACTTGCTGAGCGGTGAATCCCCGGGCAATACTGAACCTCGGCCCTGCTTCAAGGGGCCCGGGCCTCAGGGCTGCTTGTTCATCTCGGCCATTACTTCTTTTCTGGCCGCCTCCAACATCTTCTCGGCTTCGGCCCTTGTAGCTCCTTCGGCATAGAGCAGGAAGGAGGGGTGCACAGGATCGGGCATTACCATGTACCATGCATCTCCCATGGACTTCCTGTAGCCATCGTATGTTTCCACAGTTGGATCATCAAGCTTGCTGAGAAGCTCTCTCATCGCTTGCCCTTTCAGCTCCCAGGGGCATGGCACAGTATCAGAGAGAAGATGGTGTTCAGGGACGAGTTGCACAAGTTGGGAGAGTGGAGCTGCATCTTTGGCCACGAGCTCTATGAACTTCGCGGCGCCGAAGATCGCATCAAACCCATTGTTCAGATGGGGGAAGATGAATCCTCCGGCCAGGTCTGACGCAATGGCCGAGTTGCTCGTGCGCGCCAGGTCGGCAAGGCTTCTTACGTTGGCCCTGGCCCGGTAGACTGTGGCGCCGTTGGCGGTAAGAGCCTGGGCAAATACTGAAGGCATGTAGCTGGGCATAGAAACGTTCCGCGAATTCTTCGAGCGCACTGTCAGGAGGGAGAATAGGTAGGCGAGCTCCATGTCGGTGAGGACACGTCCCCCGTCAGCAGTGACCCACATCCTCGTACCCTGAGGATCTATGACGATTCCCATGTCAGCGTCGATCGTCTTGACTATGAGGGCTAGCTCATCCAGGGACTGCGCGAATTGCTCTGACGATTTGGGCATCTTGGTCTCCTGCTCTATGGCATTGAGCGACATGACTTCCACGCCCATCTGCACAAACATTGAAGGGAGGATGCTTCCTCCGAAGCCATAGCTGCAGTCTACTACCAGTTTCATGCGGTTTGCCTTTGTGGCCTCCGTGTCGATGCTCAAGAGACAGTCTTCAGTGTAGATGTCTATTGCTCTGGGATAGTACCTTATGCCGCCGACTTCACGGGCGCTAGTGCGGCGCGGATCTTCACGTGCCAGCAAGGTTTCGAGTCTGCGCTCTGATTCTCGCGATAGCGCAAGTCCCTCGGAGTCGAAGACGTTGATGTCAACAAACTCGTAGTTTCTGTCTGAGGTTTGCGTATGTATTGCGTAAGTGAAATCGCCACGCCTGGCCATGTGGGAGAGGATGGGGACTGGAACGCCCTGCAGGTCGCAGACGGAAACGCCTGAGCTGGACAGTCCGGCAGCGAGGGCGCGCTTCATCATCCTGGCTGTGCGGCTTGGATCCCGGCTGACTATTACGCTTGCACCCTTCTTCATCGTACCCCCGATTGCATTTCCCAGCCTCAGCGCGAATTCCGGCGTGAATTCGAAATTCACGAGCCCCGATACTCTGCCCGAATGGAACAGCTCGCGCCTGAGGCGCTGCTCCCATACTACACTCGATGAAAGCACCACGCTCTCATCGATGGTCTTGCCAGGCCATACCCGGATACCGGGCTTCACTGTAACGCTGCTGTTTAAGATGGAGTCATCGGAAACCACTGCGCCTTCCGCTACGCGCACACTATCTTTGAGCACCACGTTCTTGCAGATAATGGAGCCTGATACGACCGAGTTTTCACCTAGATAGGAGTTGCTGAAGACGGTCGATCTGACAACGAAAGAGTTGGGGGCCACTATAACGTTGTCGCCGATGACGCAGAATTCGCGCAGCCTTACTCCTGGAGCTATCTCACAGTTTTCGCCCAATACCATGGGCCCCTTAAGGTCGGCCCTCGAACTTATCTTTGCGGACCGGCCCACCCAGATGTTCGGCGTGATCTGCTCTCCCGGAATATTCAGCTTGACCTTGCCTGACAAGGCGTCCACCTGAGCCTTAAGGTACATGTCTATATTGCCGACATCGCACCAGTAGCCGTCTGCCACATATCCGAACAGGGGTTGGCCTTCCCCAAGCAGGAGCGGGAACAGGTCACGGGAGAAGTCAAAATCGACTCCGGGAGGGATGAAATCGAACACGGCGGGTTCAAGGATGTAAATCCCTGTGTTTATGGTATCGGAGAAGACCTCAGCCCATCCTGGTTTCTCGAGAAAACGCTGTATGCGTCCATCCCTGTCAGTGATGACTACGCCATACTCGAGGGGGTTATCAATACGTGTGAGAAGAATCGTCGCAATGGCGCCGCGCCTCTTGTGAAACTCCAATGCCTGGGTAAGATCGAAATCTGTGAGCAGATCGCCTGAGATTACGCAGAAGGTCTCGTCGAAGTGTTCTTCTAGGTTCTTGACTCCGCCTGCAGTACCCGGGAGCTTCTCTTCGACCTTGAACTTGAGCGACAGGCCCAGGGCTGAGCCATCACCAAAATACGATTCTATCTGGTCAGCAAGGTAGTAGAGGTTGGAGTAGACGTCGCGCACTCCGTGGGACTTGAGCAGCAAGAGTATGTGCTCCATAATGGGTCGATTCGCTATAGGGATCATAGGTTTAGGACGCGTTGCTGTGATCGGTCTCAGACGGGTCCCTTCTCCAGCTCCGAGAAGCATTGCCTTCATAATCCCACCCCCGCGTTTACATATTTATGTCCCTGCTTTGGTTTTTAGCTGGCAATATCATTGCTGAATAATGGGTTTCTACGAGCGGCGGCGGAAGTCCTTTTGAAAAGTGGCCTGAAACTGAGGTGATGGACTCCAATTTGATCAGTCTATCAGTTGCTGGTCCTCAAGGGCCTAAATGGATTGCACGGGGTCGCAGGATAGAAGGGATAGTGAACGCCCTCGTAGAAAAACAAACAGTTAGACAGTGAAAAGTCGTGGCATGAGAGGGGACACCGACATGCAGGATGTGCAGAACCTTCCGGATTTGAGAGGTATCGACATACAGAAAGTTGGCGTCAAGGATGTTCATCTGCCTCTGCAGATAGCTGCAAAAGAGGGTGGTTGGCAGTCTGTTCTGGGAATCGTTTCGCTTTCTGTGGCGCTTCCGATGCAGTTTAAGGGGGCACACATGAGCAGGTTCATGGAAGTCCTTTTGCCATGGAGCAGAAAACCCATATCCAATGTTGAGATACTTGCGATTCTCAGGGAGACGTGTGACGCTCTGGCGGCGCAGCGCGCTGACATATCCATAAGGTTCAAGTACTTTGTCTCCAAGACCGCGCCTGTCAGTGGCAAGGAGAGTGTTCTCGACTATAACTGCGAGTTCACCGGGGCTCTGGACGGCAAACGCCATTCGTTTAGTATGGCAGTCGAGGTTCCAGTCACATCATGTTGCCCGTGCAGCAAAGAGATCTCCGACTACGGTGCCCACAACCAGCGCACAATGATTCGGGCCAAGGTGAAATTCAGCTCAGCTGGATTCCTATGGCTTGAGGAACTGATCCAGCTGTTGGAGGCGGAGGGCAGCTGTGAGATCTATCCCCTCCTGAAGCGCAGAGATGAGAAATACGTGACCGAGGCGGCCTATGGTAACCCCAAGTTTGTCGAGGACATACTCCGGGATGTTGTCATAGCTCTCAGAAACGAGCCTCGCGTGAGATGGTTTGAGGTGGAATGCGAAAGCATGGAATCCATCCACAACCACTCGGCATTTGCGTGCCATGTTGAAGACAAGAGGATGGTGTAGGTGTCGGTTCTTGAGATTGACTCCCTGAAAAAATCATTTGGCTCAGTTCCCATATTCGACGGGGTGTCGCTGTCGGTAGCCGAAAACGACCGCATTGGCCTTGTTGGCCGAAACGGCAGCGGGAAGAGCACGCTCCTTCGAATCATCGCCGGCCTTGATGACTACGACTCGGGCCGAGTGGCGCTTACTTCCGGCTGTGAGGCGAGGTATCTCGCTCAAGGGAAGGAGTATACCTCAGGCAACAGCCTTTACGATGAGATGAAGAGGGCTTTTGCGAAGACATTCCAGGTAGGCAAGGAAATGCGCGATCTGGAGAGGAAGATGTCCGATCCCGAGGTGATAGCATCAGAGCGCAAGCTCGATATGGTGATGCGCCGGTACTCTCGGCTTTCCACAGACTATGAGCTTTTGGGAGGCTATGACTACGATGTGCGCATCAAGTCCACCCTTTTCGGACTGGGGTTTGCCGAGGACGATCTTGACAGAGTTATCGATACTCTAAGCGGAGGCCAGAAGGTTCGCGTGGCTCTTGCGCGAATGCTGGTTGCTGCGCCGAACTTGCTGCTCTTGGATGAACCGACGAATCATCTGGACGTGTATGCGTGCGAATGGCTTGAAGATTATCTCAAGGCTTTCAAGGGGGCTTTCATAGTCGTCTCCCACGACCGATACTTTCTCGACGCGACGGTGGATCGCATATGGGACATAGACGATCTCAAGGTTGTGTTGTATCCAGGCAACTACACTTTTTTCACGGCAGAGAAGCAGCTTGCAAAGGAGCGACAGGCCGAGGAGTATCAGCGGCAGCAGGAGAAGATACAGAAGCTTGAGGCGTATATAAGGCGCTACAAGGCGGGAAATCGCAGCACAATGGCAAAAAGTCGGGAGAAGATGCTGGCGCGGATCGAGCGCGTCCAGAAACCCCGGGAAGGCCCTTCAATGAAGCTGTCGTTTGGAAAGGCGGCGCGCTCCGGGCGCCTGGCGCTATCGGTCAGCGGGATATCCAAAAGCTACGGCGAGCAGACTCTCTTCGGGGAAATGGACTTTGTCGTGGAACGCGGGGAGAGGCTGGGCATCGTTGGGCCTAACGGTTCCGGCAAGACGACGTTTCTAAGGATAGTCGCTAATGATATCCCTCCTGATTCGGGCAGTGTGGACTTTGGCGAGAATGTGACTTGCGGTATATTCTGGCAAGACCTCGCAGGCCTCGATGATGAGCTGACTGTATTGGACGAACTGTACCACGCTCGCGATTGGACCCTGGGCGAGGCCAGAAGCTTCGCGGCGCGCTTTCTCTTTCGGGGCGAAGATGTGTTTAAGCCTGTTAAGGCGCTTTCAGGGGGTGAGCGCAATCGTCTGATCCTTGCGAAACTGATCTTGAAAGGCCCCAACCTGTTGTTGCTCGACGAACCCACGAACCACCTTGACATTGAGGCCCGCCATGCATTGGAGCAGGCGATTGATGAGTTTGAAGGCACTGTGATATGTGCGAGCCATGATAGATATTTTCTTGACCAGACTGCTACATCTACTCTGGAAATCGCGGATGGCCAATGGAAGCTGTATGACGGCAACTACAGCTACTACCGGGAGCAACTTGCCAAAGAGAGAGCTGAATCTTCCCGCGCGGCTGCTGAGGATGCTGAGAAGGAGCTTAAGGCCAGGCTGAAAGCTTCCGGGGTGTCGCTTGCGCGCATCAAGCCTGTGGGCAGAGGCAGGCCCGGACGGGCAGGCGCTTCCGACGGCACCGGGGCCGGTCAGGCTCGCGTTGTGGCTGAAGCTATTGAGGCTGAGATTGAGGCGAAAGAGATGCGCCTTGGCAAAGTCGAAGAAGAACTCGCCTCTGAGGAATTATACTCCGATGGTGAACGGGCGAGGGATGTTGTGTTGATCCATCGCCAGCTTATGGATGAGATTGAAGCTCTGTATGAAGCATGGGAAAGAGCATTGAAGGAAGTTGAAGTGACTGGGGGATGTGAGGATTGACACTTAGGGTTGGGGCCTACACCGAGGCGTGTAACGAGGCAATGAAGAAGGCTCGGGAGCTCGGAGTATATGCCATCGTGCGAATCCAGGACAAGACCGAGCGCGCAGTGGGCGTGGTCAATGGGCAGACTGACGTCTTGAGCGTTGAGGAGATCTCCGGTGTGGGTGTGCAGGTTTTTACCTTTGAAGGCTATTCGGGGTTTGCCTCATCTGACGTGATAACATCGGAGTCCCTCGTGGAGCTAGTGGAGTCGGCGACGAATCTGGCTCGCACATCTGGCAAGTACGGGGCTGAGCCGTCCAGGGAGATAAACCAGGCGAGGCCATTGATACGCGACATTGATGTCCATGTGCCCATGGGGCTCGACAGCATTTCACACAAAGAGGAAGAACGCCTTGTCTCTGAAATATGCAGGGCCGCGATGGAGATAGACCAGAGGCTCGCTGTTCGTTCCTTCTATCGCATTGCCAATGAACAGTGGAGGATAGTGAGGAGTGATGGCACCGACACGATGTTCTCCATACCGCGGTCGGCTGCGATGAGCATGATGACCGCCAGAGGCAATGGAAGGGCGGCAAGTGCAAACGCATCCCTGTCGGGGGCGGATGCAGGAATCATAGCATCTGTAGAGGGGCGCACCCGACTTGAGAAGCGGACGCGCAAGGCGGCGCTGACCGCTCTTGCACTCCTTGACGCGCCGCGAGCTTCGGCGGGATCATACAGGGTTGTCATAGATTACGCCCTGGCCAAGGGGCTTGCCCATGAAGCTTTTGGTCATGCGGCAGAATGCGATGGAATGGAGACTTCGATCCTGGGCCTAAACGGGAAGTTCCGAAAGGGCCATCGTGTTGCGTCTGAGATTGTGAACATCGTTGACGGTCCCGTTGAAGGGGATTACGCATACCAGCCCATATCGGCCAATGGTATCCTTCGAGAGACTGTGGAGATTGTCAGACGGGGCGAGCTCTGCTGTGGCCTGGCTGACGTTTTCTCGGCGCAACGTGCAGGCGTTCCTATTACGGGAGCAGCGAGGGCTGAAAGCTACCGCCATGTCCCTGTGCCGAGAATGACGAACATACGGATTACTGTTGAGGATCCCCTGCCCATGGAGAAGGAGTTTGAAGACGTCAGGCCTGATGATGTGAGGGATGCGCTGGCACGGGCAGGCCTCCTTCGCGACGATGAGCCTGTCTTGTATCTTTCAGGATACAAAGGAGGCCAGGTCAATCCGGCAAAGGGCGACTTCGTTTTCAACTGCACTGCTATCTACGAACTGACCCCGGGCGGTATCCGTCTTTTCCAGCCTGCGATCTTCAGTGGAAAGATCCTGTCGGCGCTGGGGTCGATCATGGCAGGAATCGGAGAACCGATGATCGACGCAATGGGTACGTGTGGGAAGGCAGGGCAAGCGGTCCCGTCAAGCGGGGGCGGGAATATGTTCCTGGTGATCGATAGAAATGACGAGATAATGATCGGGGGAGTATGAGATGTCCTCTGTTGATGAAATTGCTGCAGCACTGAAGAACACGCTTTCCGAGGCGGCGGAGTGGAGGTTTACGGTGAAATCCGCGAACTCGGTGGATATGGGAGTTGATGATTCGAAACTGGGCGGCCCGTATAGTCCCCCGAGATCGTCAACGGAGATCACAGGGAATGTATTTGTCATATGGGAAGATGGCCGATGCAGCCGTGGAAGGATCGACAGCGGTATCCTGAATCGTCTCCCGCGCGAGATGGAGCTATGGCGATCTTTGGCCTACCGTGATGACGATGCGGCGCACATATGGGAAGTTGAGGCACCTACAGATGTGGAGCTTTGCGATTGCAGCGTTGCCCTCATGGTGCAAGGGGATTCAACACCCATTCTGGAGGCGGTTCATGAGATAGGCGAGGCTGCCCGCGACAGCGGATCTATGGTAGTCGATTCTCGAGTATCTTGTTCTTGTGGCGAGACGATTGTGGCAACGTCCAAGGGGTTATGGGCTACTTACTCTGAAACGAGCGCCATGTGCTACTGGTACCTCGACAAGACTCTCGGTGATAGACGCCATGGCAGAACCAGAGAAACTTGGCATAATATCAAGCAGTCTGTGGAGCGAACTGCAAGAATTGTGGATGCAGCTCGGCTGCCCGCTTCTCTGGGTTCCGGGAGGATGCCTGTCATCATATCGCCTGGTGTGATGGATTCCTTCATAGGCCACTATATAGCCTCCAACCTGAGTGGGGAGAACGTAGCTGAAGGGAGATCCAGGTTTGAGGTCGATCAGTTTCACAGTGGCGAGCGTGTGCTAAGAGATGACATGCAAGTCATATTGGATACTGCTGTTCCAATGGGCCCCGGGTCGTACCCGTGCACCGTTGAGGGGGTCCCCTCCGGCCGGACCGATCTTGTACAGGACGGGCGACTCGTTACGCCGATACTCAATCTGAAGTATGCTCGCAGGTGCAGCATGCAGCCTACTTCCTTGCCTCAGCGGGGGCTGTCGCCGGGTTATGCGGGTATGTTGCTCAGAACAGAGAAGATGGAGACCGCAGAGTCGCTGGTTGAGGAATGCCAGAATGCGCTGCTGGTTTGTGGAGTACTGGGAATGCACACCCAAGATCCTGTCACAGGTAATTTTTCGCTGGCGGTGCCTGAGGCGGTAGTCGTGAAAGACGGGGAACTGCTGGGATCGACAAAGGCAGTCATATCCGGCAATTTCTTTGATGCTCTTGATTCCTCGAGGACTCGGTTCGGCTTGGACGATGATCATCCCAATCCGTGGATGGAGTTTCTCTGTCATGTGAAAGTGGGGTAGGAGAGGCGTAACCTTCACAGCGATTCCCAGCCCACTTTCATGCCGAGCGGCAAGGGGCCACGGTGGCTATGTGCGACGAGCGCGAAAGGAGGAACATGGGCGTTTGGCCTCGGAGTCATTGGGATTACCGCGGCTTGTGGACATGTTGGAATATGATGATGCCAGGAGCATCAGAAAATCCTAAATGGAGGGCTGATGATGAAGCTGTCAGAAAGGGCCAGGGCGATCAGACCGTCGCTTACTTTCGCAGTTGAGGCGAAGGCGCGCGAGATGCGTGCCAGGGGGATTGATGTGATCGGATTTGGGGCGGGAGAACCTGACTTTGATACTCCTGAGCATATCCGTAGGGCCGGTATCGACGCGATAAACAGTGGATTCACGCGCTACACTCCCACGGCGGGAATTCCTGAGCTGAAAGAGGCTATCGTCGCAAAATTCCAACGCGAGAATGGGCTTGAATACAAGCCATCGCAGATCATTGTCTCCTGCGGGGCCAAGCATAGCCTATGCAATGCGTTTCAGGCCTTGTGCGGGCAGGGAGACGAAGTCATCATTCCTTGCCCATATTGGGTCAGCTACCCCGACCAGGTTAGGATGTCAGGGGCTACCCCTGTGATCATCGATACGACATCAACCAACTTCAAGATTACTCCCGAAGCACTAACAGAAGCAATTACGCCGAGGACTCGTGTGATCGTCTTGAACTCGCCGTCAAACCCAACGGGAATGATGTATTCAGAAGATGAGCTTTCAGCCATTGCAGATATCGTAGTCGAACATGATCTATTTGTACTCTCCGATGAGATCTACGAGAGGCTTCTGTACAGGGGAACTAAGTTCATCTCTATAGCGTCGCTTGGCGAGGAGATCAAGGCGCGTACCCTGGTGGTCAACGGGGTTTCTAAGACATATGCGATGACAGGATGGCGAATAGGCTATGCTGCAGGAGATGCCGACCTTATCGCAGCTATGAACAGGATTCAGAGCCACAGCACTTCCAACCCGTGCTCAATTTCGCAAAAGGCTGCTTTGGCGGCGATAACAGGACCTGACGAGCCTATTGAACATATGGTGGAGCAGTTCCGCGTGCGTGGGGAGTACATGCACGAGAGACTGTGCGGCATGCCGAAAATAGAGTGCGTTGAGCCTGTCGGGGCCTTTTACTGCTTTCCGAAGGTATCGGGCTTTTATGGAAAGTCGCTGGGCGGAATAGAGCTGAAAGACTCAATTAGCTTCGCCGATGCCATACTGGAAAAAGCTCATGTTGCGGTCGTGGCGGGCGCCGGGTTTGGGACCGAAGACTACATAAGGATGTCATACGCAACCTCTCTGGAGAAGATCAAGGAAGGGCTGGATAGATTCGAGCAAGCTCTCAATGATATGAAGTAGAAGTTAAGCAGAATTGGTGTGGCCATCGAGATGGAGGTGCAGTCGATTGAGAATAGCTATCATAGGCGGAACTGGGGTGTATGACCCTCGCATACTCTCCAATGTCAGAGAGGAGACTATGGATACTCCTTACGGCACTGCTGGCTTGAG
>Ga0172382_10005521_pt1 | contig 18828 bp, 25 predicted proteins | sample Leawel138RmetaG_FD_122245 | JGI IMG/M metagenome (GOLD analysis project Ga0172382, IMG submission 122245) | Leachate microbial communities from a municipal landfill in Southern Ontario, Canada - Leachate well 138R metaG | ecosystem: Engineered > Solid waste > Landfill > Unclassified | place...
AAAAGAATTATGATAGAGGTCTTTGGACATTTTCAATGTTAAAAGCATTAGTTAAAAAAGGATTAGACAACCCACAAGCAATCGGTAAACTTACTTTAGCTGAGTTTAAAGAAATCACAGGATATGATTATCAAGTGTAAGATTACACAAGAAGAAATGAACGAGTTGTTATAGACTCGTTCTCCCCACAAAGGGGGGATTACATGCTAGGAGATATTATATTAGCATTGTTAGAATTTTTATTTACCGTGTTGCTCATCTAATTGAAGTAATACCTTGGTAAAATGACAAATAAAACAATCAAAATGTATATTAATTAGTAGTAGGGTTTTATTTAAACTACTGTAAGAAGGTGACTAGATGATCCATAATTTTGAGCTTGGACAAGTATTACCTAAAACTAAATACTTAAAGATTGCTTGGACGATAGAAAGTGCAGAAGCTATACTTCTAGAATTGATGCAAATTAGAACAGATGATGAACGTTTTTCATTAGTTCGAACTTCTATGACAAATGTTCAATCTGATACAAACCCACTTGATATTGATTCAGACTATGATCTTGTCTTTGCAGAAAAGAATATTGTAGCCTCTTGGAAGAAATCTTTAAATAGATTACCAGAGTGGTTAATCAATTGTGATCTTAATAGTGGACTACCTTGTCAAACCTCACAGTTTGTTGTTATTAATACAATGGCATGGTCTCTTTCAAAGCGAACTATATCATCATTGTCATCGTCTGCTATATTAGGTCTTACATGGGAAAACCTAAGTGATATACCTGGTGTAGTCAATATCTATTTTAATTCTGTTGGTGGTACTCCAGTAGAGCCCTATACAAACATTTTAGTAGGGCAGACTATTAGTGAGCCAGAGACAATTATTAAGCCAATGTTTATGTTTGCTGGGTGGTATACAGAGAGTACTTATGAAAATCTTTGGGATTTTGAAAATAACATTGTGACAGAAGAGATCACACTTTATGCTAATTGGTCATTTGATGATTCTTTATTAGATATGGCAACTACAACAACTAGAGGTGCTGTCATCTTGTCTGATGCAGAATCTGTTGTACAGCTAGAATATAATGATGATGTTATAACAGAGTTTTCGTTAAAGTCAATCATGCAAGAAATTATTGATGATTTTTATGAGGTATTGGATGAAGTTTAGACAGGTAGAAAATTAAGGGGCGATTGACATGAATGAATTTGTAGTTACTGTTGAACAGATTGTTTGGTTTGTTTCTATACTGGCCGCATTTTTGACATCACTTACAGTTATCTTTAAATATATTAATAAAGCAAAGAAGACAGTTGAAGAACGGGCTTATGTAGCAATTGATAAAGTAGTAGCAGATCGTGATAAAATGCAAGATGAGAAGACAAGTGTTTTATTGACAAGTCTAAAAGAAAGTATTAGTTTAGATATCAAGCGTATAGAAAACTCATTAAAGGCTTATACAGACCAATATACAAAGGACAAGCGTGAAGAATGGGCAGTGATTCAACTATTAAAAGACTCACTAATAGAAGCTTACAAGAATGACATAAGAACAATTTATTACAATCTGAGAGATACTGGTGAAATCACAGATCATGATAAAGCTTATATTGATAAGATATTTCCAAAGTATATTGCAATTGGTGGTAATAGTGATATAAGAGCAAAGTATGAAGAGATTTGCCGTGTGTATGAAAGAAGAACACATGAGGCTTATGATGAAGCCTATGAAAAGAGCAAGGGCAAGAAAAAGAAGACAACTAAAAAGGTTGTCAAAGAAGAAGTAAAAGAGAAGTTAGAAGAAAGTTTAACTGAAGAAAATTCAGAAAACTTAGAATAAAGTTAAAAGGAAGGTAAAATTTATGTTAAATTCAGTGTTAATGGCAGCATGGTTAGAGCCCGTGCTAATGGCAGTAGGTGTTGGACTTGCTGGTCTTATTGCACTTCTATTTGCAAAGCTAAACTCTTGGCTATCTGCAAAGATTAAAGATGTCAAGATTCAGAATGCCTTATTGGCAGTGTCAGAAGTTGTTCAAAATTCAGTATTAGCAGTACAACAAACTTTTGTAGATCAATTAAAAAAAGATGGAAAATTTGATAAGGAAGCACAAGCTAAAGCATTGCAAGAAGCACTTCGTTTATCAATGAGTAACATTTCTGCTGAATTAAGAAAACAAGTTGAAGTTCTATATCCAGACTTTGAACAATGGATTAAGACACTGATAGAGTCAGTTATCTATCAATATATTCCACACAAAAACTAAAAAGGGAGAATTAAAAAATGGCAACGTATACAAGAACACAAAAGAAGTTTGACGCAGCCATCTATAACCAAACAATTGGTGATGGCAAAGAAGATTTTATTTTAGATGAAGCACAATCAGAACAAAAGGTAGAAGGTATTGAAGTAGTAGTCTTACCAGTATTTACTGGTGTAGCTGACATTACACATGATGTCAATAGTCTAACTCCTCCAAACTACATGCTAAATGTCTTAGCACATGATGAACAAGATGGTAACATTACACACAAAATTGTAGTAGATGACAGCGATGTTAATTTAAACACTGTTGGCACATATGATTTAGTTTATACTGTCAAAGATAGCATGGATAATGAAGCCACTGTAACTGTCACGGTTAATGTTGTTGACGCAGTGGTTCCAGTAATTGAAGGCATGGTAGATATTACACATGAATTTGGTGATGCAGAACCTGATTATTCAGCAGGTGTAACTGCAACTGATGGCTATGATGGTGACTTAACTGCCTCTATCGTTATTGATGCAAGTGCAGTAGACCTCCTAACACTTGGTACTTATGATTTAGTTTATACAGTTGAAGATGCTAATGGTAATATTGCTACTGAAACAGTGACAGTAACTGTTGTTGATACAGTTGATCCAGTAATCACTGGTACTGCAGCTGTATCATATACAATTGGTAATGCAGTTCCTGACTATACAGTAGGCGTAACAGCAACTGACAACTATGATGGAGATATTACTGCATCAATTGTTGTAGATGATAGTCTTGTAGATTATGAATTAGCTGGCAATTATGATGTTACTTATACCGTAGCTGATAGCTCTGGCAATACTGCAACTGAAACAATCGTTGTAGCAGTACAGTAGATTAAGTTTGAATAAATAAATAGCTAAAGCCTATGTCAGTTCTAACCTGGCATAGTGCTATAACTATACAAAAAGGGAGATAAAGACAATATGAATATTAAAGAATGGTACCTAAGTACTTATCCAGATGATGAGCTTGGTCTAGAGCTAAACGATGATGCTACATTTGAGGGTCTTTTTGAAGTACTTGATGCTTATGAAGATGTCTATGTCTATTTAGGTGAAGGCATTGATTCAGTTATAAGAGAAAGAATATTTCAAGAACTTGCAGACATTGCAGAAGTAGACTATGAATATATTTATGACCAATGGCTACTTGCTGAAAGTGCTCAAGAAGATACAAAAGAACTTATTGAAGAATCTGCAGAAACACCTAAATGGTTACTAACTGGTGGTTATAATAATATAGCACCATTTTTAATGGATACCTTTAAGTATGATCTATCAGATTGGTCAGAAGAAGAGATACAAAAATTAGAAAACAAACTGAGTAAAATCTTGGCTAAGAAAAAGGATGCTGGTGTAAAGCGTCTACTTGACCATATTTTTAATCATAGAAAGATTCAAAACAAGCTAAGAGTCAATGCAACATTTAGTGAAGCTTCAGATCCAGAAGTTACAAATCTTCTAGATGTCCTTGAAGGTAAGCTTATGTCTACACAAGAGCTACAATTAGCTATTATAGATATACAGAGTATTGCAAGCAAAGAAATCAGAAAGCATCTATTAGCTGTCATTAAGAAGCTAGCAGAAAAATTTAATAAGACGCCTAAAGAAATCTTAATGCAATTCAAAGATGACCAAGAAAAGTTTGCACAGCTTGTTAACCTAATGTCTAATAAGCTATCTGAATTTTACAAAGGACTTGTCAAAAAAGAAAGCAGACAAAGATTAACTGAAGGTGCAATTAACTTTACCTATTCAAAAGAACCTCTCCCAACCTATGCTTATATTTTAGAAGGACAAGATACAGAACAAGAACAAGCAGATGAAGAATACTGGGCAGCAGAATCTTATGAGTTAGCTGTAGATTTAGTAATTGATGCAAATCATGATATACGAGATAGGGTTGCAAGACTTGTTGATGACCTTGCTGATACCTATGATTATGCGCACTGGCTACAAGACTACACTGGTTTTGGTCCACTTTCAGTATCTCCAGGATATTATGAAGGCTATACATTAATTGTAGAATTTGATGACTTTGACATTGAAGGCATGCCAAAAAATTTAGAACTATCCGTAAAAGATGAGATTAAATCCTATGCACTAGCTAAGATGCAAGAAGTTGCAGATGAGCTTGGTCTACCTAAAGTTAAATCTGGTGGTTGGACTGGCCCTATCATTCTTAGAGAACAGGCTGAAGAAGAACTGGCACTAGACTATCTAGACTCTGGCGAATCTGAAACAGAACATATAATTAATAGTCTAAAAAAAGAAGATATGGCGACAACAAAACCTTTTAGTGAAAGTGCTTTATTTAAACCACCAAAAAGATGGATTATAACACCAGCTTATTATAAAGACCCCGATAAAAATAAGACAGCAAGAGCAAACATAGATGATGCCTTATACGGCGTATATGGATTTGATGTCTCTGACTATAATGAAGAAGAACTAATCGGTCTATTTAAAAAGATGGTTTGGGCTGTAGCATATTATAACTATAGTTTATCAGATACTGAAGAAGGCATAGTACGCTTACATAACTTCTTATTGAAACTACCAGTAGTAAAAAAATATGCTAGAGAAAATAGAAGTGAGCTTGAAGCATTTGCAAATAAAATAAGAGCTAAAGGCCAAATGCCAAGAAAAAAGACTGCAAAGTGGGGTATTAAATAAAATGAAAGTAAGCAAAATAAGAAAAAAGCTAGAGCAATTTCTAGAGGTACTAGAAGATTTACAAGATGAGCAAGATATTAAGTTAAGATCAAATACTTATAAAATTGCCGAAGATGGTGACTTCTTCTTAGGCTTTAGTGGCTATGATGGTGGCTACTTGACACTTTCTGATATTGAAGAGGCTGAATATGAAGATGGCTTTGCAGGTATTGCTGACTTTATTGAATTCCTATATTATGAAGAACTAATTGGTATTATTCCAGATATTGATCCGGATGAAGCTATGGCAGCTCTTAATGAAATATTTTATAACCAAGATGTTGAAGTGCTATATGATGACTACTTTGTTTCAGATTTTAGAAAAGATAATATTCAATATTTAGTAAAAGAAATTGAAGAGCTAATCATTGACTAATAAGTAATCTAATAATAAGTAATAAAAAAAACAACTATATGTTTATATTATATATTTATATTTAAAAAGGAGTAAGCCATATGAAGTGCTTAGCAAAATTGGTTTTAACAGATGGAGAGATCTCACGTGCAAGAGCTATGGGACATGAAGTAGATATAAAAAGACAAGAAGACTTTGGCTACTGGTCTGAAGTCTATAGTTCATCTGTAGTTAAGATTATAGATTTTTTAAAAACTATAACTGACCTAAGAGATTATTCAGATGAAGAATTAGAAGACTACTATGTAAGAGCTATATAAAAAGTAAAACTTTAGTAGAAAAGGAAGATAAAATAATGGATAAATATATTAAAGATGCAGTTTCATATATCATTGGTCTAAAAGATGAGTATGAAAAGATTTACAATGAACTTTATGAAGAGCTTAAAGAAAAGCTTGGCGAAAAGGTTGCTCTAAGTATTATGAAGAAGTTACATGATGAAGACTTATCTGAAAGTGATGCATTAAATCTTGTCAGTAAGGTATTTAAGTAGAGCATGACACTAACTGAATTATTAGTCTCAGAACTACCAGTTAATACTTTGCTAGAGCAGCTTTCAGAATATGTTGGAGATAGACAAGCACAAATGTTAAAAGAGATAGTCCTAGTTAATAATTTAGAAGATCAAGAAGTTAGAGATTTAATAAGACAGTATTTAGGAGAGTAGACATGGAACTTAATAGAGAAGAGATTCTAGAACTTTTAGAAGATAAAGTTGGCTTTGGTGCCATTGACTTATTTCCTAACATTCTAGAAGATATGTATGGCGAAATTTTAGAAGAGCTTTTTCCGAATGATAAGCTTGAAGACTTCAGTGTCTTTGTCACCTATATGCCATATGATGAAGATTATCCATGGGATATCTTTGTTAAAGCACCTGGTCATAAAGACTATCTATATTGGGGAGATGCCTTATCTACTGAAATTGTCTTAGAGTATTTAGTAAATGATACAGACTTAGAAATCATTAATAGTCTTACAGATTATGATAATGACTTTCTAACAGATTTCTTAGCCTATGCAGGTAAAGAATATAAAAGACAATAAAAATAAAAGAGGTCTAAGTTATGAGTTTTTATGAGATGATACAAGATGCCAGTGCATGGAAAGAATTTAAAGAGAATGAAGAACAAAAAGAATTTGATGATCCAAGACTAATTAAAGCGATAGACAAAATTATAGTTAATGAGACTTATAAGACATTTGATGCCACCTTCTTTAAGAACTTTAAGCTTGCAAAAGTAAAAAGGATTAAGAAGCATAATACATCGAAGGTACGCGTAGTCTATGTCTATCCTGGTCTATATCGCCTAGTCTTGAAATTTATGTCATTCTATATTTTAAAGTATTATAAAGATAAATTTGCAGAGAACTCCATTGCATATACTACAGGACGTTCAGTAAGAAGTGCCTTCTATATGTTAAAGTCATTTAGATTAAAAGAAAAAGATATCATTTATAAAAATGACTTCTCTGACTACTTTAACTCTATAGATATAGATTTACTAAGACCAAGGTTAAAAAGCTTCCTACAGGACGATATAGAGCTCACAGACATTATATTAGCTCTATTAGATGAACCGCGGGTCATAGATAATGGTCATATTGTCACTGATACTAAAAAAGGTGTAATGGCAGGTTCACCAATTGCTGGTATCCTTGCGAATATCTTTGTTGATGACATTGATAAAGAAATGCTAAAAAGAAAGTATAAGTATATTCGCTATGCAGATGATACACTGATTGTAGGTAAAGATGCTTTAGATTTCTTTATCAGTGAAATTGAAAAGCGTGGCATTGTCTTTAATCCAAAGAAGATGGAAGTCTTTAACATTAAGACAGGTCTAACCTTTCTAGGCTTTAAGTATATAAATAAGACAATAGATATTTCAGATGCAGCAAGAGATAAGATGAAGTCAAGGTTTAAGCGTAGAGCAAAATGGTATAGACAATGGATGCTCCGTAAAAATGTAAAGCCGGATGTTGCTGTCCGCGACTACATAAAGAAGATTAACTATAAGTTATTCTCAGATCAAGATGATTCTGTGAATTGGTCTAGATGGTACTTACCTAACATCAATGTCACAGATAGTATCAAGTATTTAGATGATTACTTTATTCAATGTATCCGTTATTTATATACTGGACATTGGAATAAAGGTGACAAACACTTTGTCCTTTCTTATGATAAAATTAAAGAATTAGGGTTTATAAGTCTTGTCAATATCTATTACAAGATAAAAAAGCAAAAAAATTACAAATAAAACGTTTAAAATGTATATTATATTATGTAGGGAAGTATTTTAATTCCACACTATGTTAAGGAGATAATGTTATGGCAACAGTTATAAAAGAAGGCAAAGGAATCGTTAAAAGTTTTAATCCAGTTAAAGGATATGGATTTATTTCTTGCCTAGATAATTTAGACTTAGATGTCTATGTCCATTACACACAAATTATTATGGAAGGTAAAAGAACTCTTAATGTCGGCGACATGGTAGAGTTTGTCTATAAGGAATTTGAAGATAAAGGTTTAAGAGCCTATCAAGTTAAAAAAATATAAGCGAGGCGAAAGCATGGAAAGAGAAAGACAATTAGTATTTAGTTCAGATATTTGGGATCACTATAGAAATGAAGAAGAAATATTAGAACACTATGTAGATACACTAGACCTAAGTGATGAAGAACAGGAAGAAGCAAACCCATATGACTTAGAACAAGAAGCTATGGAATGGGCCTATGATTGGATTGCAGAAGATTTTAGAGACCAAGAAGTCTACTATATGAATCTCTTCAATCAAAGCTTTGAATATTTCTCACTTAAAAAGCAGAATAATCGATGGAATGGTTCATCTGATATTCATACTGAAAAAGAGACTGACATATTTAAGTGGTATGAAGACTATAAAAGTTCTTATCGTGGTCTTGAGGATGTGGCAGCTTATATTGTCAATGGCAAACTAATTATAGAGTTTAGACATCATGATGCTACAGATACTGTAGAGATTACTGGGTTTAGATATAATAGACCACACCGCTTCACTTTAGAATAAGGGGTCATACTATGAATAAAAAAATATTTAAAGAACGTAAATTTAATTTAGGAATTGTAGAATCTTATAAAAAGTCTGCAGAACAGGACAGTCCAATACTTGGTTCATTCTCAGTAAAAAAGATGACTGTAGAAAATATGGTCAGTCAGAATCGGACAAAGTACGCACCAGAAGTCTGGGCACAACCCACGGCCTTTGGCAAGGGTGGTAAGTTCCTAGATGAAAATGGTAAATTAAAACCTTCTACATTATTTGGTAGTGTAGATCATCCATTAGATAATCGTGCAGAGCTATTGTTGCAAGAAGCAGCGATTGCTTGGTATGACATCAACAGAAATGAAGATGGCTCTTGGGATGGTTCAGCACATATTCTAAATAATCCACAGGGCCGCATTGTCAAGACATTCTTAGACTATGCTAAGCAATTTGGTGGTGGTGATTTACTAGGTGTCTCATCTAGAGCACTTGGTGAAAGTATGATGTCAGAATCAAATGGTGAACAAGTAGAAGCTATTGTTCCAGATTCATTTGAACTCATGTCATTTGATTTCGTCTATAATCCAAGCTTCCAGACAGCAGTAGCGCATCTAAATGAATCAAAGGGTGCTAAAAAGAATGTATTGGCAGAGTCCGTGCGTAAACTAGCTAAAGATGATGAAGACCATGCAGATGTCTATAAAAACTTTGCAGATAAAATAGAGAAGATTGATAAGGAGTTTGTCAATAATATGAAAAATAAAGAAACTAAATTTGAAGGCAATTCTTTAAGTAAGGCAAAACTAAACTACTTAAAAGAGTTAAGAGACCAAGAAAAGAAACTACATGATGCACTCTATGAGCTAAAGAATATGACAGATGAAGAATTTGCTGAACAAAAAAAGGGAGATAGAGGTAAGCTTATGAAAGTTATTAAAAAAGAGTATGATGAAGTACTTGCAGAAGTTGAAGCTCTTGAAGCTGCAGCAGAACAACCTGAAGCTGTAAAAGAATCTAAAGTAGAAAAAGAAGTAGAAAAAGAAGTTATTACTGAAGCAGAAGATCTTGAAAATGAAGAACTTGAAGAAATGGCTAAAGAACTTGAAGAAGAAATGTCTGAAGAAGATGCACTAGAAGAAGAACCTGCTGAAGATGAAGAAGAAATCGAACTAACTGATGAAGAACTTGAAGAAGAGACGCTACAGCCAACACTTGCAGAAGTAAAAGGAGAACTTGATGAATTAAAGATAATGCTACAAGATCTCAGAGATTTCTTAATGCCAGTTGAAGATTCTGAAATAGAACTTGAAGATGAATTATCTGAAGATGAAGAAGATGAATTAGACGAAGAGCCAGCTGATGATGAAGAACAAACTGAAGATGAAGAATCTGTTGAACTTTCTGAAGAAGACTTAGAAGAGCTTTCTGATGAAGAATTAGAGTATCTTGCAAGTCTAGATTTATAAGTATGTTAGGCCATGTTAAATCTGGAAAAGAAGTAGCTGACTATATTATTAGCATAACACCAGATGAAGCATACATTCCAGATTACTATTTAGAAAAATATGTTATAAATAATAATTGGGTTCTTAAGCGTATTGCTATCACTGACATCTTTAAAGATGCTGTTGTCGTGCAAAACTTTGAGGAATTTGAAAAACAGCTAGAGCAAGACCCAGATTATCTTTATAGATATAGACAAGATGAGGTAGATGCAGATGAATTATTCCTTCCTATTGTCTTCTATGATGATGGAAGTAAGACTATCTTAATTGATGGATTCTCTCGCACTCGTATGCATTTTGATCTTGGTAAAAAAACAATACTTGCATATGTCCTAGCATCACAATAATTTAAGGTAAACACACCTCTTAAACAAACAGAGGATTAATAAATATAGTTATAGTTAAGATAAGTGTAGAGGTCACTAAAATAAAATTTTAAAAGGAGAATTAATCAACATGCCTGTAACAAAAGAACAAATTATGCAAAAACTTGCTGAACGTAAAAAGCAAGCAAAAGTTGAATCTAAAAAAGCTCCTGTAGTTAAAAGACCATTAAGAGAAGCTAAAGTCGCACAAAGACCAGCTCGCGTATTAAAAGAAACATCTTTAGTACAAAAAGGTCCTAGAACAATTGCAGAAGCTGTTCAACAAAGAACTGCTGGAATGAAACCAGAACAAAAACACTTATACACAGTCTTAGCTGAAAACATCACTAAGGCAGCTAGAACATTAAATGAAGCTACTCAAGCAGGTGCTGGTACTTATGGTGCTGTAGGCAATGGTGCTGGCGTAGGTATGGTTTATACTTACTTCGACATTTTCTTTGGCTATTTCCCAAATCTTATCGTTCCTGAAATTGCTTCAACACAACCTATTAAGACTGAAAAAGCTATGATTTTCTATTATCAATCAGTAGCCGGTGCTGACAAAGGCAACGTAACTGCTGGTGATGTATTGATCAGCCCATTCAGAATTAATACTGACAAGAACTTTACTTCATCTAAAGTTAATCTTCCTGCTGCTGGCGCAGCTGCTGGATATAACTCTGGTGCTAAAGCTCTTTGGGGTCCAATGGTTGCTCGCTCATTAGTTATTGAGGGTGCTGAATTAGTGTGGACAACTGACACTGCTTTCACTGGTACACTTGATGACAATGGTACTGATATTGCGATCACTAATGGTCTTATTGCTCTTTCAAACGGACAAATCACTGTTTCAATGACATTAGCACAAGAAGCATCTAAAACTTATGAAGTATACTACTTATATGATAACAAGTATGCTCCAACACAAGTTCCTGAACTTAATGCTAACATTGACTCTCGTGAAATCAATGCTGTTCCAAGAACTATTAAGACTAACTACTCTTTCCAAGCTGGTTTCGGTTTCGAAGCACAATTTGGTGTTAAGTTAGAAGACAAGCTTGCAGAAGCAGCTATGTATCAACTTAAGAGAGAAACTGACTTAGACTTCGTATTTGAAATTATGAATTCTGCTCCTGTCCAAATTGTTTGGAACAAGGCTGCAGGTGTTGCTAATGGACTTTACGAATGGCATAAATTGTCATTCCGTGATGCTATCGTTGGTGCATCTAATCATATTTTCAAGGTTTCTAAGAGAGTACGCGGTAATGTTCTACTTGTAGGACCTGCTGCACAATCTATCGTAGAAACTCTTCCAGAATTTGTTGGCCAAAACTTTGGTTCACAAATTGGTGGTCCTGCTGTTATTGGTAAACTCAAAGATATCAAAGTTATTGCTATCCCTGACTTATCTGACAACGACTGGGCAGTCATTTATAAGAATGACCAAGACAATCTTGATGCAGGTATCGTATTTGCTCCATACATTCCAGTTGTAGCAACTACTCCTGTAACATTAGATGATTTCGTAATTAGACGTGCATATACAATGTCTTATGGTAAATTAGTAACTAACGCGGACTACTTCGTTCGTGGTACAATTATTAATGACCCTGTAGCATTACCTATGTATTTAGTATCTAAAGATGGAACATTTGATGTTCTTGGTACAATTGGTGAAGATGCAGTATTAGCTGCAGCTCCTGGTTTACCAGCTTAATTTAAACATACATACCCTATATGCTAGTTTCGGCTAGCATATAGTCATGTGTGCTTAAGTTATAAGCTGACACTATGCTATAGCTGGTCATAAAGATGATTTAGCACACTATATATCATAGGTAATATAGTTTCCTTAGCTGGCTTAATAGGCAGTTAAACTTTCCCATTTTAGATTTAAAACTTTTAAGAAAAAATTTTAAGGAGTGATTTTATGTTTAAAAATATTAACGACTACCTATTTTATGCACTTTCAAAAGAGTGGAGCAGACCTTTAAAAGAGGTTGATGTTCGTCATGTCTATAAAAAAGACTATGGCTATCTGGTACTTATGAATGTTGTTGGTATTCCAGAAGAAAGATTATTAGTAGATATTGATCATGACAGTCTAATAATTTCTGGTGATATTGAGCTAGAAGAAATTAACTTTAAGAATAAAGTAGCCTATGAGTTATCTCTAGCACATATTAAAGTTAAGAAGATTGAGTACACAGTTAAAGATGGCTTCCTCTATATTGAAATACATGAAGATAAGCCAGACACAAAAGAAATAAAAGTAATTAAGAAATAAGTAATAAAAAAATATTAAGCCAGCTAAGGAGATTATATTATGGACTTAAACTTTGCATTTGTTGTAAGAAACCTTGAATCTGACATTGATTCTAGATGGATTGACCTCAGCAAAATGTCTGAAGAAGAAGCACGTGCTGAATGGGACAGAATTGTAGATTATGATTATGATTGGGAAATTGTAGATTTAGAATGTAACTTTTCTATTAACTACTATGACTATCAGTATGCATCTTTTGAAACACTTTATGAAGCTTATGAAATTTTAGAACGCGCTGCAGATAATGATATGGATACTCTTATTGCAGAGTACATACTTTATAATGGTGGCAAAGTAACTGAAATTCATGATGATGGCTTTGTAATTTTTGCAGGTTCAGAAGATAGTGATTTAGGCTATGCAGTCATGGATGAATTTGGCTTTGATGGTGTAGACCTTGAAATGTACTTTGACTTTGAGTCATTTGGTCGTGATTTAAGACTAGATAGCTATATTGCAGACGTAGAAGAAGAAGATCCAGACTATGCAGATATGCTTATAGATATGGATGATGAAGAACTAGGAGAACACTATGTAGATGCTGTTGGTGGCGTAGGTGAACTTGGTAGAACAACCCTAGAGAGATATTTTGATTATGATCGTTATGGTCGTGATTTATCATTTGACTATACATTTATTTCTGTAGATGATATTGAGGGCTGGGTACTTATTTAGTAGAGGAGTGTTAGTATGGCTAAAAAGATAATTAAAGAAGATAATGAAATGGTTGTGCAAGAAGATACAATGATTAAAGACTTACAAGTGCTTTGGTCTATATTGCAATTGACTGCACCCGAAGATGACTTTGAATATTTAGAAGAAAAGATAGTTAGAAGACTTGAAAGCTTTCCAATAACTAACTTTACAGTGGTAGCTTATGAAGGCTACAATGTCTATCAACAAAAGATCCCTTGGTATAAATTAAGTGAATTTAATAGTAGACCTAAAAAGGTGATGCATGCAGTTGTTATGCTTGAAACTGAGGGTGGCACTTCTAGTGCTGGCTATAGTGCTGCACAAAATGCACTGACATTTAGAAAAGGTGACGGTCCATTAAAGTTCTATAATTTTAAGAATGCCTTAGGGTCATCAGAAATATTTAATGAATTTTCTATAATTATGCAGCGCATTCTACGATAGTAGGTGACTAGCATATGTTAAAAGATTTTGACGTAGCATTCACTAAAAAAGTTAGAGCCTGGTTTTCAAACACAATTTATGCTAATACAGCACTTGTCTATAATGTAGCATATAATTTAGTAGATGACCCAACGACAGAATTAAAATTTCCATTAATATCAATATATAGACCTACTGGTTTTTCATTAAATAATGAGCAAAGCTTTGCAGCTAAGAGACAAGGTATAGAGTATTATTACAATTCAGAGACTAATGATAATGCTCTGGCGAGATTTTTATCAGTCTCCCTATCATATCAGTTAGACATCTATACAAAGTCCCCAGAAGACCTAGATGATATAACAGAAGATATTATGCAAGCCTTTAATTTTGATCCAACACTGACAGTTGTACAACAAAATGATTTGGTCGATACTGATTATGCAGAAAGATATGATATCATTTATAATAATGGTCCAGTAGAACAGAGTGAGTTTAGCAATGATGATCGTGTCTATCACTATTCACTTGTTTATGAAATTCCAAATGCAAGACTTGTTAACTTTAAGAGTGGAAAAGCTATTGAGACTGGTGAAGTTACAGTTGAGGTTGATGATGAAGAAATTTAAGGTAATTGAGGAGTGATTACATGAAGCTTACAATGTTTGATAGAAAAAAGCATATAGAATCATTAAATAAGCTTAAAAAAAGAAATGCACCAAGTTATGTCATAGATGCTTATAATGAAGGCTATGTGAAAGTAGTTAATACCTATTATAGTCTTAAGTTGCAGAAACTTAAAGAGAATAAAGGTAAGTATACACTTAAAGAGGCTAAAACTTATACAGACTATGCAAAACTAGTGGAGTATGAAGAAGCACCATTTATTCGAGAAGCTGTGAAGAAATCAGATATTGACTTCTTGAAAGCATTTTTTCAAATGACAAATATGGATATTATGTCTGGTGAAAAGCTTCCACCTAATGCTGGTAGTTTATTAAAGCAAGGCATAATTAAAGACTTAGGTCTAAAAGACCTTTATAAAAAATTAAGATAAAAAAGGAGTAATATTAATGGCAATTAATGTAAACGTACGTGTTGCACGCGCGGTACCACAAGTTAATACAGAAGGTCTCACATTAGTTATTTTTAAGAATGCTAGAAAATCTGCAAGTGTTACAGATACTATTGTAGAGGTTAATACACTAGATAGTCTCTATGAGAATTTTGATTCCACAGCAAATACAACATTAGTACAACAAAAAGAGTTGTATATTGCAGAGTACTTAATTAGAGCAGGTGTTAATTTACTCTGCTACTCTACAGATGTCGCAGGAACAATTGATGCAGATGATATTGCAGCATTTGATGATATTGAAGTTCTAGACTATAAGATGGTCGTTGTTCCTTATGATTTCATTAGTGCAGCTAATCCGGAGTCATTGCTATTGGCATTTGCTAAAAATAATGATATTCAACTATTTATGGACTTAGATCCAGAATCAGATAGTTCAACAGTTGCAGCAACAATTACAGCACTTGGAACTAATGTTTCAGCTAAGCTAGAACTATTCACAAATTCTGGACTAGCAAGCTTTGGCAGCGGTTATGCTTTAGTGCCAGCAGAGTTTGATGTAGATAAGGATTTCTTTGGCATTCCAGCATCTGCAGTTGCAGTAGCTAGAAAAGCTATGCTATTGAAAGATGGCACACCATGGTTACCAGTTGCTGGTGAAACTTATGGTATGGTTAATGAATTCTATAGTCTATTCACTAGATTATCTACTGCAGAAAAAGAAGCATTTCAAGCAGCTAACATTAATGTCTTATTGACAAAGGCTGGTGTTGGTAATCTATTTGTTTCACAAAATACTTTATGTCCATATGAAGTTGGTGAAGAAAGCAATCCATTAATTAGAAGCCACGTGGTGACAGAAGCACTTTATATTAAGAGGCTTCTTAAACGTGTTGCTGAAGGTTTAATGTATGCACCAAACAACATTAAGACTTGGAACACATTCTCATTAAAAGCTAAAGCACTATTTAGTGCTATGCAAGATCAAGAAGGTATTGAAGATTTCTCAGTACAAGTTGGTAAAGGTATTACAATGACAGAGCAAGATATTGCTGATGGCAAGTTCAAAGCAGTTGTCACATTCTTGCCAATTAGAGTCATTGAAGATATTACATTTAACATTGTAATTCAAGAAATGGCAGATGCCTATCAAGTAGAAATTGTCGGAGGTGACTTATAATGCCAACTAAGAATTTATCAACAAAAGGTTTAACAGGTCTTCTAGGTGATATTCGTAAGAATAATAACTTTATTGTCCATATCAATGATATTACAATTGATGGCAATAACTTAGACTTAGTGATACAACAAGCATTCTTACCACAAGTAAGTCTTAACGTGCTTGAATTTAGACATGGCAATGATGCTAAGAAATTAGCAGGTGTTGCAACATGGCAAGGTGGGCAAATTACAATTCTAGATACGCTGTCTAGAGCAGAGCTAGATGTCCTTCTTGATTGGTTCTATGCAACCTATAATCCAGAAACAGGTGCTATTGGTCTTGCTTCTGAGTATAAGAAGAATGGTTATATTACAGAGTTTGCTTCCGATGGTCGTTATCAAAGACGCTGGGACGTCAAAGGCTTATGGATTTCTGAATTTAACCCAGGTGCACTTGACGCTGCTTCTGGTGATATGAAACAAATTCAGTTGACTATACAAATTGACCCAGGTAATTTCAAGCCAACATATTTTGAAGAAGAAGATTCATCTTGGTCAGATAATTAAGACCAGTCATACAATTGAATAATTACACTATATAGTGTAAGTAACTCGTAGCTCGAGGGTACTTAGGAAACTAAGTGCCCTTTAGTATTTAAAGTTAAAGGAGAAGTTAAAAATGAATAATATTGATAAAAAAGTTTTACCATCAAATGGTCTTTTGCCAAATGTGCCAAGAGAAGTAACAATTAGGGGTATGAAGGGTAGAGAAATATCTACACTATTTAGTTCTTTGACTGATGCTTCTGTTGATGCTATCATTAAGGGTGTTACAGATCCTAGTCTTGATCCAGAAATCATGTGTGATGAAGATAAGACATTTGTATTGCATCAGGCTCGTGTATTGACTTTTGGCAATGAAGTACAGCAAACTTTAAGATGTCCAATTTGTGGTCATATACATGACTATATTGTAGGTTATGATAGTCTAGAAATCATTTATCTGACTGAAGAACATTTTAATGAAGAACTAGAAGTAGATGGTAAGATTATTAAACGAAGAGTTCCAACACAAGAAACAATTAATGAGGCAAATAGATATAAAGAAAAGGTGAATCTGCCAGACTCATATGCATTTATATTATTACAGGCAACAAAAATTGCAACAGTTAATGGTAAAAAGAAATCTATTGGAGAACTTGTTGAATATCTAGAAAACATTCCAGGTAATCAATTAGTTAAGATTTCAAGATTCTTAGATAGAAAATTTGGTTTGCAGACAACCTTTGAAGCTGAGTGTGAACAATGCCATGGCATATTCACAGGAGGTATAGGCATTAATGCCGATTTGTTTCGTGAGCCTGATCACACTTTATAAGGAAGGTTTTGAAAAGCTAGATGACCTTCCGGAAGAGATACAGCAAGAGTTTTACAAAGTTAGAGAGTCCGAGATAAGCCATATGTTAGAATTGCAGTTTATATTGTCCTACCTTGGTAATATAAGCAAAGCTGATTCTGATGAAATGACTTGGTTTGAGTTAAATAATTGGTTTAAGTTATTAAAGAAACAAAAAGATATAGAAAACCAAAGGGCTTTAGAACAAATAAAGTAAGGTGAAATTATATGGCAGAAAGAATTCCAAAAACATTAAAAGATTTAGCAGCAAGTACTAAAGGCATATCTACAGCTAACTTAGAGACTATTGTAAGAAACTTTGATAAGGTTGAATCTTCAGCCAGAATATTTAAAGGTCTTTTAGAAGATGCTTTAAAATTTGTTAAGACTGAAAAGCAGCGTTTAGAAATAGTAGAGTCACTAAAAAAAGAAGTTGAAGAAATTGCTGGTGAAAACTCTAAGATATCTAAATACATGGATGAGCAATTAAAAGCTGTTAAAGGATCTAATAAAGAGATAAAGAAGTGGGCTAAGGAATTAGTCACGATTGAAGACCTCTATAATAGCATAGTAAAACAAAACCAAGAAATCTTTAATATATCCCATAAGATGCAGCTTGAATCTAATTTGACATGGAAACAATACACACAAGTATATAATGCTGCATTTGAAGCTACTAGACAAATGAATAAAGAAATGGGCCAGTCATTAGTTGCAGCTAAAGATATGGTTAATACACAAAATGCTTTATTAGGGGCTGGTTTTAAGAATATTAATCTTGGTGATTTGACAAAGCTATCATCATCTGTCTATATGATGCAAAAGACACTTGGTGCATTTCCTCAAGAATTAGCTGTTGCATTCCAACAATCTTATAGACAGTTTGGTGCACAGACAGATCAGTTTGTCACATCTATTGGAAATAGATTAAATGCTTTTTCTAATACATTTGGTGTAACAGTTGGTATGCTAACTAGTGCAGTTGCACAGATGCAAGCTTCTAACTCTTTCTTATTTAGAAATAATATGCAAGCTCAGACATTAGCTAGTGAAAATCTAATTAAAGCTGCGGCACTATCTGGTGCCATTGGCCTCGGTAGTTCAGACTTTATAACTAAGCTTGCAGGTACATCACAATTTGGCACTATGCAAGAGATGTCTTCTATTTATCAAGGTGGTGCATTATTACAAGGCTTTGATACAGCAAACTTTCAGGGTATGATGCAAGGTGGTCAATATGACGATGCCACTAAGATGCTATTTACAAGCATAGCAGATACTCTGGGTGGCATTGAAGATCAATATTTAAGAGCAGAATATATGCAACGTATTGGTAGTTCATTTGGGCTTGGGCGTGATGAGTTACTTTTAATTACTCAAAATGCAGAGCATATGGACGAATATATTAAAGACATGGATA
>Ga0172382_10005523_pt1 | contig 18824 bp, 13 predicted proteins | sample Leawel138RmetaG_FD_122245 | JGI IMG/M metagenome (GOLD analysis project Ga0172382, IMG submission 122245) | Leachate microbial communities from a municipal landfill in Southern Ontario, Canada - Leachate well 138R metaG | ecosystem: Engineered > Solid waste > Landfill > Unclassified | place...
AAACTCGATGCCGGGAAGCAGATGCGGCAACTCGGCGCGCAAGCCCGCGATATAGTCGCGGCTCGGACGGTGCCCGGGCTTGAGCGACACCATGATCTCCGCATCCGCGGTCTCGCTGGTGCCCGAACTGCCGAACAGGGTATTCCGCATGGAGTAAGGCCCCCCGACGATATCCAGGATGTCGCCCAACTCCTCGGCCGGAATACGCTCGCGGATCACCCTCTCGACCTGATCCACCAGCCGTGGCATCTCGTCCAGTCGCGTCCCCGAGGGCGCGCGCAGGTGCAGGCGGATCTGCCCGGCATCCACGGCCGGGAACAGGTCCTGCCCAAGCAGGGGCACCAGGCCGAGCGACAGCGCACAGAACGCGAAGAAGCCCGCACCGAAGCGCCGCCGCTGGCGCAGCAGGCTGGCCAGCAAGACCACGAAGTGCTGGCGGAAGCGCTCGAAGCCCGAATCAAAACCCAGGTGAATGGCATGCAGCCGTCGCAAGACTCCCGACGCCGGCCGCTGGTCCTGAGCACCGCTGCGCGATGTCATCATGTACATCACCAAGGTCGGCACCAGCGTACGCGACAGCACATAGGAGGCGATCATCGCGAAAACCACCGCATGGGCCAGCGGCACGAACAGCGACCGCGCCACCCCGGTCAGGAAGAACATCGGCACGAACACGATGCAGATGCACAGGGTGGATACGAAGGCCGGCGCGGCGATCTCGGCCGCACCGTCGAGGATGGCCTGATGTGGATTCTTGCCCATGGACAGGTGACGCTCGACGTTCTCGATCTCGACCGTCGCATCGTCGACCAGAATGCCGATGGCCAGCGCCAATCCGCCCAGGGTCATCAGGTTGAGGGTTTCGCCCAGCAGATACAGCACGATCAGCGAACACATGATGGCCAGCGGGATCGACACCGCGATGATGCAGGTGCTGCGCCAGTTGCCCAGAAAGAGCAGGATCATCGACGCAGTCAGGCTGGCAGCGATCAGCGCTTCGTGCACCACGTTGTCGATCGCGCCGGTGACGAACAGGGACTGGTCGAACATCAGCTTGACGTCCACCCCCTCGGGCATGCGATCGAGGATGCGCGGGAGTTCCTGCTTGACGTGATCGACCACATCCAGCGTCGACACACCGCCCACCTTGAACACCGAGGTCAGGATGCCGCGCTCGCCGTTCTGGCGCACGATGGTGCTTTGCTCTCCACCGCCATCGCGCACCGAAGCGACATCGCGCACCAGCACCGTCCGGCCATCGACGCTACGGATCGGGATCTCTCCGATGCGCGCGATCGATGACACCGACCCATTGAGTGCCACGTCATATTCGGTATCACCGATCTTGATACTACCCGTCGGCAGCACCAGCGTCTGCGCTGCAATCGCGCTGACCACGTCGGCCGGGGTGATACCGCGCGCCAGCAAGGCCGCCGCGTCGATGTCGACCGCCAACTGACGCCTTCGGCTACCGAAGGGCGCGGTGAGCTCGACCCCCCGCTTGGTGCGCAAGGTATTGCGCACCACATCGTTGGCCAGCTCGCCGACCTCGGTCTCGGGCACCACCGAGCTCGACACCCCCAATTGCAGCAGGGGCAAGTCGGTGGCCGAGTACTGCACCACCTGCGGCGGCGACACGCCGGCTGGCAAGGAGCGATAGGCGGCATTGCTGCCCGCCAGCACCTGCGCGAGCGCAGTGCGGATGTCCGTACCATGCTGGAAGAACACCTTGATCACCGCACCACCCGCCACCGAGATCGACTCGGTACGCTCGATGTTGTCCACCGACTGCGTCATCGAGCGCTCTGCCGAGCGGGTGATGCGGCTGGCCATCTCCGGCGCCGACAGGCCGTTGTACTGCCACAACATGGCCACCACCGGGATATCGATCGACGGCAGGATGTCGGTCGAGATGTTGCGAAGCACATAGGGCATCGACAACAGGATGAGCAAGGCCGCTACCAGAAAGGTATAGGGCCGACGCAGGGCGATGCTGACAATCCACATGGAGGGTTCTGACAGGTTTCAGGTCAATCGGGCTGGAACAGCTGGCCAGCGGACATCGCGCCCGCCAATCAAACCCAACCCCATGAGCAACATCCGGACCAGGGGCACGAAGCCCGCAAGCCCGCGGGCTGCCGCCAGCTATCACCTTCGGCAGTGTTGATTACGCAGCAATCCGGCAACAGTTCCGGTTGCAGCGCAACATCGCACGATGTGATGCCCGCGACCTACCGTCCCTCGGCCAAGCGCTGCAACTCACGCTGGCTGACCCTGACCTCATCGTCAAGTCCCAGACCACGTGCAAGCAGAATCCTCGTCCGCAGCAGTGCGGCATCATCCGGCGCATGAACGCGGGCAGCATCGATGACCATCAGCCCCTGCCGGCCACGACCGGTCTCATGCAGCGCAAGGGCAAACACCCGTGCATGCTGGGGCTGCGCTGGTGCCGCTCGGTGCGCTTTTTCGAACCAGCCCACTGACTCTTCGACCTTGCCCTGACGCACCAGCAACAACCCAAGCGCATGTGAAGGCTCGGCCAGGGCCGGCGCCACTTCAGCGGCATGGCGCAACAAGGGTTCTGCATCGCTGTCGCGCCGCGCCAGCCGGTACAGATCCGCCAGATTGAGCAAGGCCGGCACATGCGTAGGAGCAAGGCGAAGTGCATCGCGCAACGCGGCTTCGGCCTGCTGAGGCTTGCCGAGCCGAAGCTCGATCTGCGCCCGATTGACATGCGACTCGGGCCGATCGGCGGCCAGTTGCTCCACCGCCATCAACTCTGCAAAAGCGCGCTCGAAATGGCCGCGCGAGATGCCCACAAGTTGCGCTGCAGCCGGCCCGACCAGACTGCGCGCGGCCTCCACCCTGACCGCACGACGGGAATCGTCCAGCAGCATGGCCCCCAGGCGAGCGGCCTCTGCGGCAGGCAACGCAACCAGGCTGCGCGCCGCCCCCAGGCGAACCAGCGGATCGGGATCGGAAATGGTTTGCCCCAGCGCCTGCAGCGAAACCCGCGCCCCGGCAGACAGCGCCGACGCGCGCGCAATGGCCGCGGCCGCAGTCAGCGCTGTCGGCATCGCGATCGATGACCCGCCTGCTGTGCCGCCTGCTGTGCCGCCGGGTTGCCGTCCATGACGCCAGGCAGCCAGAAACTCGGCGCCAGACCACGTTTGTGAGCGGGCTGACGCACGTCCTCCCCGCCACTTGGTCAGCGCAACCCGGACCCACGGCACACCACGATCCGCGTGGCATGACATGCAGGCATCCGGCGCACCGGCGACGCCAACCTCTTCCACCCGCGGTACGGCAAGGCGATGATCGCGACGGAAATCCACCCCCATATACGTCTTGCCCGGCATGTGACAGGACACACAGGCCGCGCCCTCGGAATCCGGACGATGCCGGTGATGCGCCCTGACATCATAGCTGCCTGCCTGATGGCACTGCGTGCACAAAGCATTGCCTTGCAAGCGCAGGGCTGCGGAATGACTGTCGTGACAATGCGTGCAGGTCACACCGGCCCGGTACATCGCGCTCTGCACGAAAGAACCGTATTCGAACACCTCACCATCTATCCGCCCATCGCCGTGATACAAACCGGGCTCGAGCAGGCTGGGTAGGTAATTGTCGAGGAAGGGCACTCGCGGATCGGGATCGGCGACCAGCTCCTGACGCCGGGAATGGCAGCCAAAGCAGACTTCGCCTGCTTGTGGAGCAGCGCCCGCGCCGCCAAGCGGTTCGGCAATCGACCGTCCGGATCTGAACGCGAAGGCCGGTCGCCGCAGGCGCTCAATCGAGTGGTCGAAGCCGCGCGACGCATCCGCTTTGCCCGCACCGGACGCTGCCCATCGCAGATGCCCTGCACCAGGCCCATGACACGCCTCACAGCCAACGCCGGATTCAACCGAACTTGTAAGGTAACTATCGGTAGCCAGGTCATAGTGCTTGCGCACCGCGGTCGAGTGGCAGCTGGCGCACATGAAGTTCCAGTTCTGCTCGCGCCCGCTCCAGTGCGTCGACTCGCCTGGGCGCGGCGGGTCATCAGGGTAGAGGGAATACCAGCGCTGACCGCCCGCGGCCCTGGGACGCGCATCCCAGGCGACACCAAATGCCTGCAGGCGCCCACCGGGCATGGCAATCAGGTATTGCTGCAGGGGAAAGACGCCAAAGGTGTAGGCCACCTCGAAATCCTGCTGACGCCCATCCGGGCCATCGGTACGGATGATGTAGCGCCCTTCCCGGCGCAGGAAGCGGGTGACTTGCCCGTGATGTTCGAAGCGCACATCGGCAAAGTCACCCAACACACTCTGCGGCCCGGCATGCTTCATGGCCAGCGCATGATTCGACCCCTGCCATGCCCCCGCCTGGGCCACATGGCAGGACACACAGCCCCCGCTGCCTACATAGCCCTCGGCAGTGGCAAGCGCCAACTTGTAGCCGGCCCCGCAGCAGAGCAGGACAAGCCACAACCGGAGCAGCGCGCCCCACACCCTGGCCTTGCCGTACGACATGTGCTCAGCGCAACTCGACCCGAACCTTGTCGATATTGCCGGCAAACGCGAAAGGTACCGTGTAATCGGCGCTGACCGGCGTTCCCAGATCCGCACCGATATCCAGCGTTTCGTAGGGACCGTAGGCAATCTTCGAGATCCCCCCCTCACCCACCGTACGTCCGCCCACACTCAGACGTCCCCGCCCAGGCACCGCTACGGGCGGCTGGCCGAAAGCCGCTTCTGCAGTGGGCCGCGCGCTGGCGTCGGGGGTGAACTCGAACACCACCTTTTGCGCACCCGGCTTGAGTCGCTCGGTAGAGACGATATGCCCGGTACGATGCCCGTGCGCATTGGCGGCATACACCAGACGTCCATTCTTGATGTAGAGGCTGAAGCCTCCCCAACGCCCCCCGTTGGCAATGATCACCCCATCGCCCCCCTTTGCCGGCAGCACAATATCGGCCTCGATACGGTGAGCGCGCCGGGTGACGTTTGGACCATTCCCCGAGGGAATCCGGGTCACCCCGGCGCGATAATCGAACACCGTCCGACCACTCGCCGCATTGGGACGCCCCGCCCCGGTCGGTGCAAGCGGATACACGTCGTTGCGCACCGCCTCCTGGTCGAACAGGGCCTCAAGCTGCTTCACCCGCTCCGGATGAACCGCAGCAAGATCATTTGCCTGGGAGAAATCCTTGCTAAGGTCATAGAGTTCCCAGTCCCGCGTACCCAGCGGCGGCTGGTTCCAGATCGTGCCGGTCTGCGAATTGACGCGGCGCGAACCGGCCCACCAGCCATCATGATAGATCGCCCGCGTACCCCCGTTCTCAAAGTACTGAAGGTCATGCCCAATCGCCACATCGGCGCGGAAGAAGGTGGGCACCAGACTTTTGCCTTCGAGCGGAACCTGCTCGATCCCCTCGAACACACGTGGAAACTCGATACCCGCGACCTCGAGCAAGGTCGGCGCGATGTCGGTCACATGGCTGACCTGGGTGCGCAGACCACCGCGTTCACGAATCTTCGCTGGCCACGATACCACCAGCGGGTTACGCACATTGCCAAGGTAAGCAGGGATGCCTTTGCCGTATTTGAACGGTGTGTTCTCCGCCCAACCCCAGCCACTGGCATTCAGATTGTCAAACTCTGGCCCGCCCAGGCGATCGATCAGCTTGAGCCTGTCCTCCAGCGATCCTGGAGAGCCATCCGCATTCCAGGCATCCCGACCAAGGAGGTTGCCGCGAATCTCACCACCGTTGTCGCCGACGATATACAGCACCAAGGTGTTGTCACTGCGCCCGAGCTCCTGCACCGACGCCAGCAGGCGTCCAACCTGGTGATCGGTGTAATCCAGAAAGGCGGCCGTGATCTCGGCCTGACGCACAAGCAGCTTGCGCTCGTCCGCCGACAGGCTGTCCCATGCCGGCAGTTCGGGCGGACGCGGGGTCAGTGCGGTGTCGGCAGGAATCACCCCCAGCGCCTTCTGGCGAGCGAAGGTTTCTTCGCGGATCTTGTCCCAACCCTGATCGAACTTGCCGCGATAGCGCGCAATCCAGTCTGCGGGCACGTGATGTGGCCAGTGTGTGCCCCCCGGTGCAAACCAGATGAAGAACGGTTTGTCGGGATAGACCGCATCATGCGTGCGCAACCACCGCGTGGCATCGTCCGCCATCTCGGCAGTCAGGTGATAACCCTGCTGCGGTGTGCGCGTCGGCTCGACAGGCGTGGTGTTGCGATAGGTACGCGGCTCCCACTGATTGTCTGCACCGCCGAAGAATCCAAAGAAATACTCGAAACCCAGACTGGTGGGCCAGCGATCATAAGGCCCGGCAGGCGTGATCTCCCACGCTGGTGTGTTGTGCCACTTGCCGAATGCCGCTGTGCTGTAGCCGTTCTGGCGCAGCACCTCGGCAACCGATACGGTGTCCTTGTTCCACACCGAGTTGTAACCAGGGTAGCCCGAGGTGGCCACCGTACCAAAACCCACCTGATGCGGGTTACGCCCGGTCAGCGTGGCCGCACGCGTGGGCGCACACAAGGCCGCAACATGGAAATGGTTGTAGCGCAGACCCTCGTTGGCCAACCCTTGCAAGGTTTCGGTCTCGGCGACACCGCCAAAGGTCGACGCCGCACCAAAGCCGACATCGTCGAGCAGTATCACGATGACATTAGGCGCATCCTTTGCCGCGCGAACCGCTTGTGGCCAGGTATGCTGCGACTGCTCGATGGAGCGCTCGATCTTGCCGGTGAAGGGCGTGGCCGCCCGCGGCAGCACGTCGGCAGCAACCGTAAACGAGGGCGCCACAAGCACAGCAAGCAGGATGCGGTATCCGTTTTGAAACCACTGACGTCGATGAGTCATGCAAACCTTCGAGGTGACAAGAGAACTGACTGGGACCTGCGGGCTGACGCGATGCACACACCAATGCCTCAACACATTGACGGCAAATGTCGATCGGCATACCCCCAAGCGCACGAGCCGGAGCCACGGCCCTGACTCCGCGACCTGAGCAACAAGCAGGCCAGACCGTAAACCCTTGAAGAACGGTCAGCCCGCCAAGCCCGCAAGCGCCCGACTGCTGCATTTGAAGCAGTCGGGCAACACCGCCTGCTCAGCCCGGCGCAGCCCGCAGCACATTGGCCCCACTCAGATCACCTTGAATCCGTGCGTGCCGTCGCGTGCCAGTTGCTCCACCAGGCCAAACTCCCAGTCCAGATAACCCTGCATCGCCTCGCGGGGATTATCGGTACCTTCGTAGGGGCGGCGGTAGCGATCGATCGGCGGTGAGGCCAGCCGGGTCTCGCCCTCTTCCGTATCCAGGCTGGCAGCAAACCAGGCGGCATTACCCCCTTCGAGCAGGCAGACCTCGCCGTCGACCAAGGCGGCCAGTTCAGGCACGACATGCTGTGCCAACCGACTGCTGCCGCATGTCAAAACATAGCGCGCGGCGCGGGGTATGTGCAGAAGCGCCTCGGCGAGTTGCGAACGCAGCGCCCACCATGCGCCGGGGATGTGGCGCTTACGATAATTTGCGTGCGTGGTGAAATCGATCACCACGACATCTTCTCCGGCGAGCAGGCTACGCGCCAGCGCCTGTGGCGACACGACAGTCGCTGCCGGTGCGACTGCTTCAAGCAAGGGGGCAGGCCCCTGCTCGCACAGCTCCGGCTCACTCACGCCATCAACAACAAACACCTCCCACCCCATTTGCGCCAGCCAGGATGCGCTCATGTTCGCACGCACGCCGTCGCTGTCAGCCAACACGATGCGGGCACCGCGGACCGGTGCGACCATCTCGGTCTCCTGCACCAATTGCCCACCAGCAACCGAGCGAAATCCCGGCAGATGCCCAAGTTCGTACTCCTCGGGGGTACGGACATCAAAGAAATACGTGCTCCGTCCCGACTGCCCGCGCCACCGATCGACATCGGCAAGGCTGGCGCGCTTGACCCCCGCCCGATCCGCCACCGCCCTGGCACGCCCTGCAGCATCCTGCCGAGCAACCTCCGAGACCTCCGGCGGACGCCGTGCGGCCCCGCGCTCCAGTGTCTGCCCCGCCAGCGTCCAGCCGATGGTGCCATTGCGCAACGCAGCAACCGGATTCGGAATGCCCGCATTGACCAGTGACTGGGTACCGATAATGCTTCGGGTACGACCCGCGCAATTGACGATGACCCGGGTACGGGGATCTGGTGCAAGCTCGGCAATGCGCAAGACCAACTCCGCACCAGGCATGCTGGTCGAACCCGGAATATTCATCGTCTGATACTCATCAAAACGCCGTGCATCCACCACGACTAAATCGGTCCTGGCGTCCAGCAAGGCCTGCACCTCCTCGGCGGCCAGCGAGGGAGTGTGTTTCACGGACTCGACCAGTTCTCCGAATGCCTTGCTTGGAACATTGACGTCGCGAAACACCTCGCCACCCGCAGCACGCCACGCACTGACACCCCCTTCGAACACGCTGACCTGGCTGTAGCCCAGCTTGATCAGCCGACGTGCGGCCAGCTCGGCCAGCCCTTCGCCATCGTCCAGCGTGACAATCGGCACATCACGACGCGGCAACTTGGCATACGCATCGAGCTCGATCCTCGACAGTGGCAGATTGGCGGCAAACAGCGGATGCGCCTGGGCATGCGGATCCTCCTCCCGCACGTCGAGGAAGGCGATCTCGCGACGCTCAAGCAAGGCCGTGCGAACGTCGGCATAGTATGTGCTTTGCAGTTGGTCTTGCTGAACTTGGGTTTCCGTGACTCGGTTCATTGAATGTCTTCCATCTGACAGATGTTAACGACGTCAATCATGCGAATTTCGCATAATATGAAAACTAATAATAACTTCTCAGCGTTCTGTACGACTTAGCATGAGCATCAAGTTCGAAGACCTGACCTCGTTCGTCGCCACGATCCATCACCAGTCAATCTCGCGCGCGGCCTCGGCGCTCGGGCTGACTCAGCCGGCGATCACCCGCCGCATCCAGAGCCTGGAAGACAGTCTGGGGGCGACACTGCTCGACCGCGATACCAAACCGCCCAAGCCCAACGCGCTTGGCCGGCGCGTGTTTTCGCAATGCGAGCAAGTCCTGCGCGAACTCGACAACCTGAAATCCCTCGTCGAGCCCGATGCGCCACCCCAAGGCCAGCTACACATCGGCCTGACCCAGGCTGCCGCCGAACTGGGCATCAGCGAGATCCTCACAAGTTTGCACACGCGCTTTCCTGCACTGGATACCCAGGTCAGCACACGTTGGAGCGGCGAACTGGTCAAGCAAGTCGAGCGTGGCGACCTCGATGCTGCCGCCGTCACCATGCCCGCCGGCAGCGAATTTCCGACCGGACTGCTCGCCCACCAGCTGATGCCATTGGACATGCACGTGGTCTGTGCTGCCCATTGCTGGCCGGCACGTCCCGAACCGTATCGCTTGGCCGACCTGCGCAACAGCCGCTGGATCGTCAACCCCGACGGCTGCGGCTTTCGTGCGCGCTTGCAGCGTGCGCTCACCGATCTGGGGCAACCCTTTCGGGTGGCCATGGATGCCTTCGGTACCGAGTTGCAGTTGCGTCTGGTTGCCGAAGGTGTAGGCCTTGGCCTTGCGACCCGGACTCAGATCGAGCGCAGCTTCCATCGCGAGCAGTTACGCATCCTGCCTGTGGTCGACTTCAACCCTTCGACCGAACTCTGGCTGGTGCAGAACCGCGCACCCGGTAACCTCAAGCATCCGATCGAAGTCTTCGGCGAGGTCGTGATGACCTTGTTTGGGTCGGATCAGGCCACCGCCTGAATCACAGACTGCCACCCGGTATCAGGCCCACAGATTGGGAACGACCGGGCTCGCGTAGCCCGACACGAATGCCTTCTGCGCACCGCTGTCCGCGTCAAACACATGCCGCGAGATGCAACCGATGTTGCCGCCATACACGTGAATGCTGATCGAGACCTGGTCGGCCAGCGCGTTCTCCACGATATGGATATCGCCGATGCTGGGCGACACCGCGGTGACGCCCCCCGGCCCTAGAACGCCTGAATGGGTTTCGACATAGTGACCTTGTTCCTGGCGCTCGAAGCTGCGTTCGCGCTCCTGACCCCGCAGCACGCCGACAATGCCCCACACGGTGTGGTCGTGCAGCGGCGTCTTCTGCCCCGGTCCCCAGACGAAGGAGACAACCGAGAAGCGCTCGCGCGGATCCGCGTAAAGCAGATATTGCTGGTAATACTGCGGATGGGCTTGCGCAAACGCATCGGGCAGCCAGTTGTCGGTGGCAACCAGCGTGCCAACCCGTTCCCGACCTTCGCTCAGGATGCGCGCTTCATCAGCGCCACTTTCGATCAACTCGGTAAGGCCAACAACAAACTCACGTAAAGGGGTCATGGACATGGTGATGTTCTCCTGATTCGTTCTTTCAATGACTGACGTGCACGACGTAGTGCCGACACGCTCACACTCAGTGCGGGACAAAACACAAGCCGGCAAGCAGGGTGCGCAAGACGGGGACGGAAATGCCATGGGTCTGCGCAAGTGCAATGGGGGCGGCCAATAACGCTTCAGTCTCCAGCCGACGACCCTCGATGCGATCCTGCAGCATAGAAGTGCGCACCGCACCCACCAGCGCAGCCCGGGCCACACGCTCCAGCGGCGTGCTGGTTGGGGGATGACCTTCCGCCACCGCAATCCGGGCGACTTCCTCCATCCCCGCGAGCAGCACCTCACGCGTCTCGCGCCGCTCCGCCAGCTCGCCAATCGTTGCACCGGTTATCGCGGACAGGGGGTTGAGCGTGGCATTGCCCATCAACTTTCCCCACATCTCGGCGCCGATATCCGCCACACCCTCCGCCGGAATGCCCGCTGCCTGCCAGACCTTGACCAACTCATCCAGCCGGGCATCACGGCCGCCAAGCGGTCGTCCGCACAAGTAGCGCTCCCCGCTGGCACGGCGAACACGGATGCGCCCAGGCGCGATCCGTTCAACCGCGTGATGTACGACCACTGCAACCGTACGCTGCAGCAACGGTATCGCACCGGCCACGTCTGCTACTGCGCCACCTGCATGCACGTGAGCCCACCACCACGGCACACCGTTCTGAAGGAAGACACACTGGGCACCCGTACCGCCCAGATCCGCAAGTCTCGGCAACAAGGGTTCCAGGTCGTAGGACTTCACTGCGACCACGACTTGATCGTACGGCCCCCTCAACGCATCCACCGTGGTAAAACGCGCCGCCGCATGCCAAACGTCGTCGCCTTCAGCGGTAACGTGATGCGGAAGTTCAGTGGCCTTGCGGCCGCCGATGTCTACTTGATGACCCGCAAGCGCAAGCATGCCTCCAACATAGAGACCCAAGCTTCCGCCACCAATCACTGCGATACGCTGCCCCTCAATCGGCATAGCCGGGCAACTCCCTGTCAAGCCGGCGGCGCAGTGCAGCCCACTCGCGCTTCCCGGAGGGGAAAAAGCTGGCCTTGGCGCCGTAGATCTCCTGCGCCTGCGCCTGGGTGCGGGAGATCACCTCATCCGGCAAGCGGCGCAAGGGCACACCGGCCGACTGCGCTGCAAGCTGGAAGCGGCAGGCGCGCTCCAGCCGCCAGATGCGGGCGAACGCCTCACCCATGTCACGGCCCAGCGTCAGCGTCCCGTGGTTACGCAGGATCACGGAGTGCTTGTCGCCGATGTTGGCGAGCAGATCGGCTCGCTCGTGTTCGTCCAGCACGACCCCCTGAAACTCGTGATAGGCAATCTGACCGTGCACCATCAGCGCCATCTGGGTCAGCGGCAGCAGGCCATCTTCCTGCGTCGCCACCGCCACCCCCTCCCGGCTGTGAAGGTGAATGACAGCAGCCGCGTCCGGCACTGCCGCGTGAATCGCGCCGTGGATGACAATTCCCGCGGGATTCACATCCCCTTCGCCACCGACGACCTTGCCGTCTAGGTCCACCTCAAGAATGCTCGACGCGGAGACCTCTTCGTAGAGCAGTCCGAGCGGGTTGATGAAATAGCGGTCGTGGCGACCTGGCACGCGGTAGGTGACATGCGTGGCGAGTAGATCGGTCCAGCCAAACAGATGGATCAAGCGGCAAGCGGCGGCAAGATCAACCCTGGCTGCCTGCGCGGCGGCGTCCAGAGCGGTATCGAAAGGGGCATTCATGGTGCTGGCTCCGGGGTCGGGCATGCCGCCCGCCCATGATGAGGAAGACGTTTCGATTACTCGATCTTGGCGCCGGATTCGGCAACGACCTTGCCCCACTTGGCGCTATCTGCATGGATCAACTGAGTGAAGCCTTCCGGTGTCGTACTCTCGACATCCAAGCCCTGCTCTGCCAGCTTGGCCTTGGTCGCCGGCGACGCGGCAATGCGGGCGAGTTCGGTGTGCAGGCGATCGATGATGGGTCTGGGCGTGGCAGCCGGGGCAACGATACCGAACCACGACGACACCTCGTAGCCCTGCAAGCCGGCTTCGGTCGCAGTGGGCACATCGGGCAACACGGCCGAGCGCTTCGCGCTGGAGATTGCCAGGCCCTTGACCTTGCCCGCCTTCACCTGAGGCGCAATGATCGAAAGCGTATCGAATGCGGTATTGACTTCGCCACCGAGCAGTGCGGTGATCGCCGGCGCACTGCCCTTGTAGGGCACATGCAGCAGATCGGTGCCGGTGAGGCTCTTGTAAAGCTCACCCGACAGGTGGCACAGCGTGCCATTTCCGCACGAGGAGTAGCTCACCTTGCCCGGATTGGCCTTGGCGTAGGCAGTCAGATCCTGCAAGGACTTCACCGGCAGCGTACTGTTTACAGCAATTACATAGGGCACCGAGGCAACGACGGAGACCGGGGCAAAATCCTTGATGGGGTCGTAACGCAGGTCTTTTGCCAGATGCGGCAATATGGTGAGTTGTCCAGCAGGTGCAAGCGACAGCGTATAGCCATCGGGATCAGCCTTGGCTGCCGCTTCGGCAGCGATTGCCGTACCCGCCCCCGGTTTGTTCTCCACCACGACCGGCTGTCCCAGCGCGCTTGACAGCTGATCGGCATAGAATCGACCCACAATGTCGGATGCGCCCCCTGGCGGGAAAGCAACGATCAGCTTGAGCGGCTTGGTCGGCCAATCCGCCGCATGGGCAGGCAGGCCGCCCACGGCCAGCGCAGAAATGGTAAGCACACCGGCCAAGGCACGGATCAAGGGTTTGCGGACGGGCTTTACATTGAACATGAGGCGACTCCATGGGAAATGATATCGGGATACCCCGAAAGAATCAGAAGAATGCGAGGCTGTCGAGGGGTGACATCTGGTGTAGTGCGGCCCGGACACGCGGCAACAGCTCGTGGCCATAGGCCACGGCATCCGCCAGCGGATCGAAACCCCGCACGAGGATGTGCCCGACCCCCAGGCGGTGATACGCCAAAATGGCGTTGGCGACCTGCTCTGGCGTACCGACCAGCGCCGTCGAATTGCCACCGATACCGGTACTCGCAGCGGCGCCGGATGCCGCACCGGTCAGACGCGTGATCCCGGTCCATAGGCAACGGTCGAGTACTTCGCCGCGGTTTGCGAAATCCAGCAGGCGCTGTGAGCCCGTATTGGCGGGACGATCGCCCGAGCGCACACCGGCAGCGTCGAGCCGGGTGCGGACCGCGCCGAGGATGCGGTCCGCACGCGCCCAGGCCTCGCCCTCGGTGGCGCCGAGTATCGGCCGCAAGGAGACGCTGAACCCGAGTGCCCCGGCACGCCGATGGCGCTTGGCGACCGCCTTGACCGCAGCAATCTGCTCGGCGATCCCCGCCAGGGGTTCGCCCCACATCATGAATACATCGGCATGCTTGCCAGCAACCTCGATGGCGGCCGCTGAAGATCCACCGAAGAAGATCGGAATCCGCCGTTGCAGTGGCCGAGCCTGCGAGACATAGCCCTTGACCCGGTAATACTGCCCCTCGAAGTCGAACGGCGCCTCCGAATACCATGCCTGCTTCATGACCTGAAGGTACTCGTCGGCACGTGCATAGCGTTCGTCATGAGTCAGGAAGTCGCCATCGCGCTGCAGTTCCGCATCGTTGCCACCGCTGACGATATTGACGGACGCGCGCCCTTCACTGAAATGATCCAGTGACGCCAGCTGACGGGCGGCAACGGTGGGCGCAATCACGCCCGGACGATGCGCCACCAGCAGACCAAGACCTTGGGTCGATTGCGCCGCATAGGCGGCGATCTGCAAGCCGTCGGGCGCCGCGCTGTGATAGGCGATCAAGGCGCGGTCAAAGCCACCGTGCTCCTGGGCGCGAGCGCAGGCGCCAAGATAAGCCTTGTTGACGAGCGGACCGGTCGCACTGCGGATTTCGCTGGTTTCCTGATGCGACAGGAAGCCGATGAACTCGATCGGATTAGAGCCGGGCATGGTCGTAAGCCTCGATTGCCTGTGCGATGTCAGTCGAACTTGGTGCCGGACTCGCGGACCACCTTCCCGTATTTTTCATGATCGGATCGAATCTGCTCGGTAAAGGCAGCCGGCGTGGTTGGCCATGGCACCAGACCCTGTGCAGCAAGCTTTTCCTTGACCACAGGCGAAGCCGCGGCCTTTGCGATCTCGGCATTGAGCCGTTCGACAATCGGCGCTGGCGTCCGGGCCGCAACGTTGAGCCCGAACCACGACGTCACCTCAAAACCCGGGTAGCCGGCCTCGGCAACCGTGGGAACATCCGGCAGCAGTGGCGAACGCTCGCTCGAGGCAATCGCCAGACCACGCAACTTGCCTGCCTTGATCTGCGGCGCCAGGATGGTCAGCGTATCCACTGCGATGTCCACCTCACCACCCAGTACTGCCGTCACCGCAGGCGCACTGCCGCGGAACGGCACATGCAGCAGATCGGTGCCGGTAGCGAGGCGGAAGTACTCACCCGCCAGATGGATGATGGTTCCGCTGCCCGATGACGAATAGCTGAACTTGCCCGGATCAGCCTTTGCCTGCTGAACCAGTTCGGGCAAGGTCCGCGCAGTGACCTTGGCATCGTTGGTGGCAATGACTACGCCGGTATAAGCCAGCAGCGAAACCGGTGCAAAACTCTTGAACGGATCGAACTTGAGGTTCTGGACAATGTGCGGCAGCACGGTGAGCTGTCCGGTCGGTACGAGATTCAGCGTGTAACCGTCGGCTGGCCCGCTGGCGACATGCTCGGCCGCAATCGCCGTGCCGGCGCCGGGCTTGTTCTCTACCACCACCGGCTGCTTGAGCGAATCTGCAAGTGCCTCGGCATAGATCCTGCCAACAGCGTCAGCAGCACCACCCGGCGGGTAAGGCACGATCAGGCGCAACGGTTTGGACGGCCAATTGTCAGCCTGGGCAGCAAGCGGGGTCAGCAGCGCAGACGCTGCAACAATGGGGGCAAGCAGATGCGAAATGAACCGTGAGGTTTTCATCATGGAGTCCTTGTCGGAATGAATCAGTGACCCGTGAATACGGGCGGGCGCTTGCCGATGAAGGCGGAGATCCCTTCCTGGAAATCTTCGGATTGGTTGATCACCTCAACCTGCGCGCGTGCGATGGCCGCGGCTTCGGTCGGCCCCTTGGCGATCACCTGAGCGACGAAACGCTTGAGCAGTGCGGTCACCAGTGGTGCATTGCCCGCAATCTGCCTGGCCAGTTCGCGCGCGGCCTGAAGTTGCTGGCCCACCGGCACAACTCGGTTCACCAGGCCCGCCTCGTAGGCACGGCGCGCATCGATCGAGCCGCCCAGCAGCAGCAACTCCATCGCCACCTTGTGCGGAATGCGCGCTGCCAACGAGCTGATCAAGCCCCCGGAAAAACCGACCTTGGCCTCCGGGTAGGAGAACACCGTATTGTCGGCAGCGATGGCGAGATCGGCGAACTGCACCAACACCAGCCCTCCCCCCACCACCAGCCCCGCAGTCACGGCGATGATGGGCTTGTCGACCTGTACCCCTACGCCCGGAATTGCTTTCCACAGATCGTGCGGAATGTCGCGCAGATCGGCACCTGCGGTAAAAGCGCGATCGCCGGTCGCGGCCAGGATGGCAACCCGGTCGTCGCTGGCATTGAAGCGCTGCCAGGCAGCGGCCAGTTCGTGCACCACCTCATGGGTGATCACGTTGTACTTGTCGGCGCGGTCGATGAAGATCTCCGCGATGCCATTATTCGAGGTGTAGCTGACGGTACTCATGGTTTGTCGTACTCACGTGTGGGTTGGTGGCTGCGCTGTATTCAGCGCTGGGTTTCGACGTCGCGACCCAGTGTTGCCACGCGCAGTTCGCGGGCGGTGATGCGGGCGGTCTCCGCCTCGGCACGCTGACGTTGCAGCTCGTCAGCAGACAGTCGTGCGGGGTTGGCGTAATCCAGCTTCCAGTCGGCACTGGCGGACCAACGCAGGGGCGACTGCACCGTGGTGCGTGCTGCCGGCGCATGCTCAAGTACGCGCAGCGCCAACTCCAGCGTGGCATCCTGCGAAGCGATGTCGCCCGGCCGGCCCGCCGCATTACCAAGCGGAAAGTCGGAGAACAGCACACGCGGCACGCCAACGTATTCAACGATGTCCTTGGCTGCTGCGATCAACACCGTGCTGATGCCGGCTGCTTCCAGTTCTCGCGCAATCAGGCTCAGGGTCTGGTGGCAGATCGGGCAGTTCGGCACCAGGATTGCGGCATCCACCTGGTCTGCGCGGCATCCATCGACAATCTGCGGCGCATCCACCTCCAGGGTGTGGCGTTGGCTACGGTTGGTCGGTGCACCGAAGAAGCGGGGAGCCACGGCACCGATACGTCCGTCCTTCGCCGCACGGCGCAGTGCGGGTAATGGAAACCAGCAGCCGCTGTCACCCAGGTCTGCATGCTTGCGGTCGATGCCGACATGGGCAATCCTCAGATCGTGGTCGATCGAGGTATCACCGTCGTACACTCGATAGAACTTGGCTGCAGCGTTGTAGGCCGCGCCAGGCCCCTGATCACCCTTGCCGGGCTGATACGGGGCTGCGGTCGTGATCAAGGCCACCCGGCTTTGCGCTAACGGCTTCTTAAGCGGAGCAAAAGGCACCTCCAGGTAATGCGCCCACACATAGGGGGCGTCATAACCCAGTGCCAGATACCAGGCTCGGGTACGCTCGATGTAGGCGACCGCCTGGTCGTACGTCGGCGCAAAGCCGGGCTCACCCTCCCGCCCCTGCACAGACGAGCATGCGGGACTGTGCGCTGCAAGCGTGCTCATGCGCCTCGCCCCGTGATCTCGATCAGCTTGGTCTTGGCGCCCGTGCGCGGCAGGCTGCCAAATGGCAGGATCTCGACCTGCGGCCGGAAGGTCAGCAACTCGCGGATGCGCTGCTCGATGGCACCACGGAGCGCGCCCCATTCGGAGTCGGGTGTGCTCTCACCGGCCTCGACGACCAGACGCAAGGGCGGCTCGACACGCGGCGGCGGTGCATCGAGGCGAATGCGAAGCTCGCCCGAGACCTTGGGCCGGAACTGCGCAACCACATTCTGGATTGCAGCTGGATAGACCTTCACGCCCTTGATCGCGAGCATGTCGTCGACCCGGCCAACAATCTCCATCCGCGTGCCGAAGTGGCCGCAACCCGGGCATTCGCCAACATGAATCTTGAGGATGTCGCCGGTCGCGTTGCGGAACGAGGGCGCGGCCTCGTATTCCAGCGCGGTGTGTATCGCCTCGCCCACTGCGCCATCCTTCAACTCCAGTGGCACTTTGGTGTCGGGATCAACCAAGTCGTAGCGGAAGCAGTAGTCCTCGGCCAGATAATGCATGCCGTGAGAGTGCTCGCTGTCGCAGGTTATGGTGCCGTTGTGCCAGGCACCGCCCGTCGCATCAAAAACCTTGGCGCCAAAGTGCTCGCGCACCCGCTGGCGGAACAGCAGCTGACTTGCGCCGGGCTCGCCAGAGCAGTAGATGACCTCGATCCCCAGTGCGCCCACCGGTTTGCCGATCTCCTGCGGAGCACGTTCAATCAACTGGTTCACCATGGAAGGCGTGGCAAACAGCACGCGTGGCCGGGTCAACTCGATATAACGCAGGATCTTGGGCACACCGCCCTCCGCCCCCACAGCCACCGGCCGCGCCCCGTAAGCCTCCAAGGCCTGCACATAGGTGATGCCGGCCAGCCACAGCGACAGGCCAAAGGCATGAAAGGTGGTGTCGCCAGGACGGATGCCTGCGGCGCGGAACATCCGCCCCAGCACCTCGTAGGTGATATCGAGATCCTTGCGGCTGAAGACGTAGAACGTGGGCGTACCGGTGGTACCCGATGTCGCGGCCAGATGGATCGCATTCTCGGGCGCGGTCGTCAGGTGCAAGCCCAAGGGATGGCCGTAGCGCTGCAGCGAGGCGTCCTGCGAGTCACGATGACGTTCCTTGTCCATGAAGGCTGGCAGGCGGCGGAAGTCCTCAAAGCTGCGGACATCTTCCGGCGACTGAATGCCGGCCTCCTGGAATCGCAGCCGAAAGTAGTCCTCATTGCTCCATACATAGCGGATCTGGCGTTGCAGTTTCTGCCAGCGGCGGGCATTGAGAATGGCGAGATACTCGCCGGGGTCACGGGTTGGCACATCAAAATCGTGAATCACGTCGTTACTCTCATCGTCTGGTTCTAGTGGACATGCAGGACGGCGGACAGCCAAAGCTCTACTGCGCTCGCGGCAAGGCTGCTCTCATCCGTGGGCCGGGGCCCGCTTCTTGGGTATTGCGGTGATCACCACCAGCGCAAGGGCAAACAACAGCAGGCTCAGGGTCAGCGGCCGGGTGAGGAACACCGAGGGATCACCACGCGACAGCAACATGGCGCGGCGCAGGTTCTCCTCCATCATCGGGCCCAGGATGAAACCGAGCAGCAA
>Ga0172382_10005527_pt1 | contig 18814 bp, 23 predicted proteins | sample Leawel138RmetaG_FD_122245 | JGI IMG/M metagenome (GOLD analysis project Ga0172382, IMG submission 122245) | Leachate microbial communities from a municipal landfill in Southern Ontario, Canada - Leachate well 138R metaG | ecosystem: Engineered > Solid waste > Landfill > Unclassified | place...
AAGGTCGGCAGGCGTGATCTTCTCCTTGACCCGGTAGCTGGTGCCGTACAGCTCCCGCTGGCTCATCCCGGTCAGATAGACGACGGCCTCGCGCAGCGTCTTCGACGGGATGGTGCCGGTGTTGACGCACACGCCGCCCAGCATGCGTCCGCGCTCCACGACCGCCACCGTCTTGCCGAGTTTCGCGGCCGCGATCGCGGCCTTCTGCCCGCCGGGGCCGGAACCGATGACGACGAGGTCGTACTCCAGCTTCGAAGCCATGCACAAGGTCTACGCCGGTTGCGGGCACCGTGCATGGCCACCGACGTCAACATCGTGTGAACAGGTTCCCACGGGGATCGGTGCGCAGTTATCCCCAAATCCGCATTCATCCACAGTTGTGCACCGGCGAGATGTCATCGACCGTTCGGCGTCGGCAGCGATTGCGAAGTTGGCCTCATGGCCACAACACCTCGCCCCTATTCCTCGCTCGACCGTCCCGGTGCCCTCATCGCGGCACTACCCGCCGTGCTCGGCTTCGTGCCGGAGCGATCCCTCGTCCTGGTCACCGTCGCCGATGCAGACATGGGCGCGGTGTTGCGCGCCGACCTCTCCGACCCACCGCCGGACCAGCTCTGCCAGCTCGCCGAACTCGCGGCCGCGGCAGGCGCCGAGACCGCGATCGCGGTGATCGTCGACGACTCCGGTGCCGGCTGCGCGATGTGCGCGGACGAGCACCGCAGGCTGGCGAACACACTGACCGACGAACTCGACGCGCACGGCGTGGAACTGGCCGCCGCCTACGTGGTCGCCGAGATCGCCGGCGGTGCGCGCTGGTACTGCGTCGACGGCTGCGGCAACTCAGGCGTGGTCGAGGACCCGACGGCCTCACCGACCGCGGTGGCGGCGGTGTTGGACGGCCGCCGCCTCTACCGGCGACGCGACGAACTCGTCGCGGTGGTCGCGACCGCGGACTCCGCGCGCGCTGCGGCGCTGGGGCGGAAAATCGAGAGCGCGTCCGCTCCCGACCCGTCCCGGCCGGACTCAGAGGCGCGCAGCGATGTCGAACACGCGCTCGCGTGTGTGGAACGCGGCGAACGCGACCGCCCGCTCGCCGACGCCGATTTGGTGCGGCTGGCGTGGTCGCTGACCGACGCCAGGGTGCGGGACACGCTCTACGCGCTGGCCGTCGGGGACAGCGCCGGCGCCGCCGAGGCGGTATGGGCCGAGTTGGCGCGACGTCTGCCCGAGCCCTGGCGGGTGGAAGCACTTGTGCTGCTGGCATTTTCGGCGTACGCGCGCGGTGACGGTCCGCTTGCGGGGATATCGCTGGACCAGGCGCTGCGGGGTGAGCCGCTGCACAACATGGCCGGGATGCTCGAGCATGCGTTGCGATCCGGGATGCGGCCTGAGCAGATTCGCGAGCTCGCCAGGACCGGGTACCGGTTGGCGCAGCAGCTGGGAGTCAGGCTGCCGCCACGGCGACTGTTCGGCCGCCGGGCGGGTTAGTTCAGCTCTGCGAAAACGGGTCGGTCAGACCTTCTCGACCTTGACGGCGTGGGCCATCTCGTGGGGTAGCTCGACCTGCTCATGTCCGGGGATGACGATCATGACCCCACCGTGGTCCTTGACCTCGACGGTCACGCGCGCATTCGGAACCACTCCGGCGTCTTTGAGGCGGGCGATCAGTTCGGCGTCGCCCTGGACGTGCTCGGTGAGCTGCCGCACGACCACGGCGACCGGCATGCCCGCGGGCAGCTCGGTCAGCCGCACCATGCTGAAGGTCTCGTTGATCTCGTCGCCGACGCCCAGTTCCGACAGACCCGGGATGGGATTGCCGAACGGGGAGGTGGTGGGGTTGTTCAGCACCTGGACCAGGCGGCGCTCGACGTCCACGCTCATCACGTGCTCCCAGCGGCAGGCCTCGGCGTGCACCTCCTCCCACGGCAGGCCGATCACGTCGACCAGGAGGCGCTCGGCGAGACGGTGCTTGCGCATCACCGCGACCGCCAGCGCACGGCCTTTCTCGGTCAGTTCCAAGTGCCGGTCACCGGCGACGTGCAGCAGCCCGTCGCGCTCCATCCGCGAGACGGTCTGGCTGACGGTCGGGCCGCTCTGGTCGAGACGCTCGGCGATACGCGCGCGCAGTGGGATCACGCCCTCTTCCTCGAGGTCGTAGATCGTTCGCAGGTACATCTCGGTGGTATCCACCAGATCGTTCATCGCACACCCTCCGTCCTAGGTGAGTCTACCGGCCGGCGCGCCCCGGCAGAGGCCCTTGCACAGGCGACACGGCGCACACCACCCGCCGCGAAGGCCCGCCGGAATTCCGGCGGGCCTTCAGCGGGGGCTCGGTTGCGGGGTCAGCTGGCGTAGGAGCGCAGACGGTCGGCCCGCTCACCGTTGCGCAGCTTGGCCATCACCTCACGCTCGATCTGGCGGACCCGTTCGCGGGACAACCCGAACAGCTTGCCGATCTGATCCAGTGTGCGGGGTTGCCCGTCGTCGAGTCCGAACCGCAGCCGGATCACCTGCTGCTCACGCTCGTCCAGGGTGGCGAGCACGTACCGGATGTCGGTGTGCAGCAATTCGGAGATCACGGCGTTCTCGGCCGACATCGCCTCGGCGTCCTCGATGAAGTCGCCCAGAGGGGCCTCTTCGTCGCTGCCCACCGGCATGTCGAGGCTCACCGGATCGCGGCTGTGCTCGAGGAGGTCGGTGATCTTCTCGACCGGGATGCCCGACTCGGCGGCCAGTTCCTCGTCGGTGGCTTCGCGGCCGAGGTTCTGGTGCATCTCACGCTTGATCCGGGCCAGTTTGTTGACCTGCTCGACCAGGTGCACGGGCAGGCGGATGGTGCGGCTCTGGTCGGCCATGCCGCGGGTGATCGCCTGGCGGATCCACCACGTGGCGTAGGTCGAGAACTTGAATCCCTTGGCGTAGTCGAACTTCTCCATCGCGCGGATGAGCCCGAGGTTGCCCTCCTGGATGAGGTCGAGCAACGGCATCCCGCGCCCGGTGTAGCGCTTGGCCAGCGACACCACCAGTCGCAGATTGGCCTCGAGCAGGTGGCGCCGCGCCGCCTCACCGTCGCGAACGACGGCGGCCAGGTCGCGCTTGCGGTTCTCGCCCAGGCGCTTGCGCGTGTCGAGTAGATGCTGGGCGTACAGACCCGCCTCGATCCGCTTGGCCAGTTCCACCTCGTCGGCGGCGTTGAGCAGCGCAGTCTTGCCGATGCCGTTCAGGTAGACCCGCACCAAGTCGGCAGCTGGGCTTTGAGCATCCAGATCCTGGTCGATGCGGCTGGTGGTGGCATTTGCCATGGCGGCCTCCTGATCGGGTGGAACTTTCATGAGCTACAACGCCCCAAGCCCGCAAAGAGTTCCCGCGATCCTGGTGCTTCACACCTTCTGATCTGCGGTTATTGGAGGTCGACCTGAGAATGTGCTGAGAATGGCGCCGGAATACGCTCAGCGCGGAACGTCGCCGTGCGGCTCGCCGGCGCCGTGTTGCGGCGTCCGGTCGGGCGCGCTGTTGATTGCCGGGTGCTCGGCGGTCGGGAACAGCGGGATGCGCCGCGGTACGTCGTAGCGGCGCGGCTCCTCGGCTTTACGGGGCGGCCGGTCGTTCGCGATCAGCACCGCCATCCACGGCAGCGGGAGCGACACCACCAGGATCGCCAGGGAGATGAGGCCGTTGTGCCAGATGCCGTAGGCCACCGCGGCGAGAATCAACGCGGGGATGCGGAACGACATCAGCGTCAGGTACTTGCGCACCCGCTGCCGGTGTTGCTCCTCGTAGGCGGGGGCGGCCCGGGTGATCAGAACCGGACGGCCCTCGTCGTCGAAACTCAGCTCGGAGTCGCGCATCGCTTGGTCAATCCGGCGTTCACACCTCCACTGTTCCACATTTGGGCCGACCTGCACCCATCGCGTTTCTTACCAATCCATTGCCAGGCAGAATGGTGGCCATGCAAACCCAGACGATCGAACGCACCGAGACCGACGAACGCGTCGACGACGGGACAGACGACGACACTCCGAAGTTCTTCCACTACGTCAAGAAGGACAAGATCGCCGAAAGCGCGGTCATGGGCACGCACGTCGTCGCGCTGTGCGGTGAGGTGTTCCCGGTGACGCGCTCGGCGAAGCCGGGATCGCCGGTGTGCCCCGACTGCAAGCAGATCTACGAGCAGCTCAAGAAGTAGCCGCGTCGCTGGTGGCGACCGGGCCGCCGGCGGCTGCGCGCGGTTCACCGGGCGCAGCGGTCGGGGAGGTGGTGCCGTTGAGTGATTCGGCCTTGGCCTCCAGCCACCAGCGGAAGCGTTTCGCGTGCGTGTCCGGCGCCGGAAACTCCTCTTCGATGGCCGCGTTGAGTTCGGCGCCGATCATGATCGCGAACCCGAGGAAGAACGCGAACAACAGGAAGGCGATCGGCGTCGCCAACGCGCCGTAGGTGTAACCCGTGCTGGTGATCCACGTCAGGTAGACCCTCAGCCCCCATGTCGCGATCAGGAACACCGCGGCGGCCAGCACGGAACCCAGCAGGAGGCGGTGCGACGGCAGCGGTTTGGGCAGCGACACCCGGTACAGCAGGTTCACCGACACCACCAGCGCGACGAACAGCACCGGGTAGTAGGCGAATTGAAGTGCGCTGTCCCAGCTGTCGGGGATGAACTCGGCCACCTTGCGCGGGCCCAGTGCCAAAAACGGCGCCGCGACGATCGCACCGACGAGCATCACGACGTAGAGCCCCAGCGCGTAGAACCGTTGCCGCACCGGGTGGCGCAGCGGTGTCTGATCGTGGGCCTCGGTGATGGAGTCGACGAATGCCGAAATGGCCGACGACCCCGCCCACAGCGAGATCACGAAGCCCAGCGACACCACCTCACCGCGCGCCCCGCGCACGATGTCACGCACCGTCGGCTCGATGATCTCGCTGACGACGTTGGGGGAGAAGAACCGTCCCGCCAGGCTGACGAGCTGGCTCTGGATCGTCACCAAGGTGTCGGGGCCGAACAGCGGTGCCACGTAGGCGAGGCTGCCGAGCATTCCGAGAAGCAGCGGCGGCAGCGACAGGGCGCACCAGAAAGCGGCCTGGGCCGACTCCGAGAAGATCGAGTCGTCCCAACTCTTGCTCAGGGCTCGGATCGTGATGTGCCGAATGTGGTGGCGAGACGGTCTGGCCCGCTGCGTGGGCCGCACGTCCGGCCGCTCTGACTGGTCATCCATGACCAGACCAGCATTGCCGATTCAGCGCTAAGGCTCCAGCGGGCTCACTTCGAGGACGGCTGCGAGTTCGACCAGCTTCGCCTCGTGCTCGTTGGCGTGGTGCTGGCAGAACAGCAGTTCGGCACCCGACGGCAGCTTCGCCCGGACCCGGGCCGCGGCCCCACAACGGTCGCAGCGGTCAGCCTTGGTCAATTCAGGGCTGGTGAGCGTTGCGGTCATGGCACCTCCGTTGGGTGGTAGCGACTTACATCTACTCTGTCAGACGCTTGGGGTTCCGGCCTTGTTCCCCGGGGGTTTACGGGTGTGTCGTGTCTCACGGATACCCGCGTTGCGGCGGTCGAAAGGCGGCGGTATGAGCTCAGCACCCGTCCTTGTGCACCTGTGCGGCTCGGACGAGTGGCGGCGGGCCCAGCGTAGCGGCGTGCACGCGCCGGATTCTCTGGACAGCGCCGGATTCGTCCACCTCTCGACTCCCGCGCAGGTTCATCTGCCCGCCAACCGGCTCTACGCCGGCCGGACCGACCTGATGCTGCTACGCGTCGATGCCGCACGCCTCGCCTCTCCTGTGCGCTGGGAACCGGGGCTCCCAACCGATCCCGATGGCATGGTGTTCCCACATTTGTACGGACCTTTACCGGTGGCGGCTGTGATTAGCGTCACGGCATACCGCCCCGGTTCCGACGGTCGGTTTCCTCCGCTCGAGGGTTAGGTCACCGGCCCCACGAACGCGTCCGCTTCGATCTCCACGACCAACTCGGGTGAGATCAGGGCCGACACCTCGACCATGGCCGTCACCGGCCGGATGTCTCCGAAGAACTCTGCATGGACGGCGCCGACTTCGGCCCATGACGAGATGTCGGTGACATAGATCCGGGTCCGGACCACGTCCGACAGCGATGCACCCGCCTGGTTCAGGGCGGCTTCGATGCGGTGCAACGCCTCCCGGGCCTGCGCCGCGGGTCCTGCGCCGGGCGCGGTGGTGCCGGCGACGGCGACGTGCGGTCCGACGCGTACCGCACGGGAGTAGCCGACCTCGGCTTCGAACGGCGATCCGGACGAGATGTTCATGCGCTGGGTCACCGTGACAAAATAGGCCCGATGTGACAAGGGTGCCCGACCCGGCCCGACCGTGACTCAATACACTGCTCGCCGTGGGCATCATCTTTGGGTTTGCGCCGTGGATCGTCTACTGGGTACTTGTCGGCAACGTGCCGTTCCATGCCGCGGTGCTGATCGCGCTCGCCGTCGCCGTCGCCGCGTTCGTTGCCGCAAGGGTGGCACGCTCACCAGGCCGGACCCTCGAAATCGGTGCTGTGGCAACATTTCTCGTCCTCACAGCACTGACCTTCACGATGAGCTCGGCGTTCATGGAGCGGTGGCTGCAGCCGCTCAGCAACGCCGGGATCTTCTTGGTGGCGCTGGTTGGCGCGCTGGTCGGCAGGCCGTTCGTCCGGGAGTTCGCTGTCGTGGGCCAGCCGAAGGAGGTGATCGAGAGCGAGCCGTTCGCCCGGATCACGTCGACGCTCACGTGGATCTGGATCGCCGCGTTCGGCGGCATGACGGTGTCCTCGGCGATCCCGCCCCTCGTGCAGGGGGACGCGACGATTCTCGACACCAGGACGCCGCTGTCGTTCCTGTGCTACTGGGTCGTGCCGTTCTCGCTGCTGGGCGTCGCGGCGCTGCTGACCCGCATCCTGCCCGACCGGATGCTGCCGCCCGAGGAAGAGATCGTGCGTAAGACGACGTTCGTCGCGTTCGCCGAAGCGGAGATCGACCAGCTGATCTATCTGGCCACCGAGCACGCCAACCGCGAGGTCGGCGCGGGCAAGGAGGCCTACGACGTCAGGATCGGCTCCAAGGGTGTTCCCCTCGTCGGCGATGACACCCGTGAGTCATGGCCGTCGACGTACAAGGTGCGCGAGCGCAAGCGCTGACGCTTCCCCGCCGGGTCGGCCGACACGCCTCGACCGAGAGTCTATTGACAGCGCTGTCGATTTGCCATGTAGATTTCAGCTAATTCCTACAGGCAGGCAGACGGGGGACTTGGCATGGCACGGCGCCTCAGCAAAACGGTGGACGCTTCCGACGGGAACATCCTCAGGTGCGCCGGCGCCGGCCCGCGGTACTGGATCGCCGCGGGCACCGGCGGTGCCGCGGTGATGGGCGTCGGACTGCTGGCCGGCCTGTGCTCGGAGACTCCGGCAACCGTCGAGCGTCCGGTGCGACTGGCCTCCTTCGATTCTCTGATCGTCGCCAATTCCCCTGTGCCAGAGGATATTTGGCTCTTCGGTGCGGCGGGGTCGCCCAAGCGTGACCGATCCGGTCCGGCAACTGCCGCCGCGCCGGGAGTGGCGGCGGTGCGGCCGATGATCGGCCCCGGCGGTTGGCTGATCGGCGACGGTGCGGATGCGGTCGAAGACTGTGAGGGTTCGGCCTGCGATGGCGGAAACGGCGGCGTGCTGTGGGGCAACGGCGGAAACGGTGCACGCGGTGGCAAAGGTGGCAACGCCGGGATGTTTGGCGGGAACGGCGGCCGCGGGGGCGATGGCTATCTGCCGGGCCAGGATGGCGGCGACGGCGGGGATGCGGGCATCTTCGCCTCGACGGGTAACGGCGGGGACGGTGGCCACGGCGCCGACGGCGGCCCCGGGACCCGCGGTGGCCACGGCGGCGCCGGCGGTGACGCCGGTCGCTTGCACGGTAACGGCGGCGCCGGCGGGAACGGCGGAAACGGGGGCGTCGGTGTCGACAGCGTGAACCCGTCCGCGGGCGGCAGCGCGGCGGCGGGCAGTCCGAACTACCTCGGGACGACCGGATTCCCGTATACGAACGTCGTCGTTGACAACGCCATCACCGGCAATGCGGGCGGCCGCGGCAAGGACGCGGCCGCGGGCACGAACCAGTCCGGCGGTGCCGGCGGCACCGGCCAGGGCGTCACCGGTTTCCTCGCGCTGCCGCATCGATACAACATCAGCGGTGACGGCGGTGACGGAGGAAACGGCGCCGGGGGTGGGCTCGGGGGTGACGGCGGCGACGCCGGACTCGCACAGGAAGCCACACCGACCGCCGCAGCGTTCGGCGGCCGCGGCGGCAACGGAGGAACCGGCGGCACCGGGGCCAGAGGCGGCGACGGTGGTGCCGGCGGGTCCGTCGACATCGGGCAGACCGTCGGCTTCGGCGGCCACGGGGGCAACGGCGGTGCCGGCGGAACGGGCGCGGCCGGGGCGACCGGCGCGGCGGGAGGCAACGGCGGTGCGGGTGGACGCAGTGGGTCGCGCACCGGAAATGGCGGCGCCGGCGGCGCGGCAGGCAACGGTGGCTCCGGCGGCAACGGCGCGACCGGCGGTGACGGCGGTTCGGGCGGCGTGGGCGGCGCCGACGTATCCGACCCCGGCAGCGGGCCCGTCACGGCGGGGACCGGGGGCAACGGCGGAAGCGGCGGCGCAGGTGGGGCAGGCGGTGACGGTGGCGCCGGCGGCCTCGGCGGTAAAGGGGGCGCCGGCAGCAGCGAGGGCTCCGCGGGTGCAGACGCGGCGAACGGCGCGACGGGCGTGGGTGGCTCCGGTGGCGCCGGTGGCCGTGGGGGCACCGGGGGAGCGTCGGGCGACGGCGCGTCCGGCGGGTCGGGCGGCGCGGGCAAGCCCGGAACCGGGCCGACGGGCAGCAAGGGCGGTGCCGGTGGCAGCGGCGGGTCGGGCGGCAGCGGCGCGCAGGCTGACTGACGCTCAGGCCGGGACGGCTTCGACGATCGACAGCGGGCTGGCGGTCGGGATCACCCGGGTCATGCGGAATCCGGAGTCCGCCAACAGCTTTGCGTATTGAGACGCCGTGCGCTCGCGGCCTCCGGCGGTCACCAACATCTCCAGGTCGACCATGAAGCCGAGGTGTGCGGGCGCGCGTTCGGGAAGGACCATCTCGAACAACAGGAGTCTGCCGTCGTCGGCGATCGCCGTACGCACGTTGCGCAGGATCGACAGCGACTGATCGTCGCCCCAATCGTGGATGATCGCCTTCATCACGTAGGCGTCCCCGCCGGCGGGTACGGCCTCGAAGAACGAACCACCCTCTGTCCGGCACCGCGCCGCGACCCCGGCCGGTCCCAGCACCGAATCCGCGCCGGCCACCACGGAAGGACGATCGAACAGCACGCCCCGGGCGGTGGGGGTCCGGTTCAGAATCGCGGCCAGGAGCCCGCCTTCACCACCGCCGACATCGACGATGAGCCGACGATCGCTGAAATCGTATGCGGGGATCGCGTTTTCGATGACGGCGCGGGAACCGCCGGTCATCGACTCGTTGAACACCTTCGCGAACGCAGGGTCGGTGTCGAGGTACTCGAAGAACTCGCTGCCGCGCAGCTTCTCGACCGCCGTGCGGCCGGTCTGCACCGAATACAGCAGCTCGCCCCAGTGCTCCCAATGCTGGCGGCTGCCCACGAACGCAATCAGCGGGGCCATCGACTCCGGGTGGTCGACGCGCAGCGCATGCCCCAGCCGGGTCAGCGCGAACCGTCCGTCGCGGCGGAGCTTGAGCACCGACCGGCTCGCCAGGGCGCGCATCAGACGGTAAGTGGCTTCCGGATCGGCGCCGACCTTCCTGGCGACGTCGTCGGCGCGCAGCGGGCCGTCGGCCAACGCGTCGGCGATGCCGAGCCGCACCGTGGCGTACAACGCCGCGGTGAACCAGGAACCCAGGCTGAGTTCCAGCACGGCGACGTGGCTCGGCGCGGTCAGCGTGTGCAATCGGTCCAGCAGGCCGCGGAACCGGCCGACTGCGGCGAGCACGACCGGGGGCGGCGTCATCAGCATCGTTCTCATCGCCGTTGACGCTAGGGCACGCGCCTTAATTAATTCTTGAGCAGAACTTGCCGAACCTCAGTCGAGATAGTCGCGAAGCACCTGAGAACGGCTGGGATGGCGCAACTTCGACATCGTCTTCGACTCGATCTGCCGGATGCGCTCGCGGGTGACGCCGTACACCTGACCGATCTCGTCGAGCGTGCGGGGCTGGCCGTCGGTGAGACCGAACCGCAGCCGCACCACACCGGCCTCACGCTCGGACAGCGTCTCCAACACCGACTGCAGCTGATCCTGCAGCAGGGTGAAGCTCACCGCGTCGACGGCCACCACGGCCTCGGAGTCCTCGATGAAATCGCCCAGCTGGCTGTCGCCCTCGTCACCGATGGTCTGGTCCAGCGAGATCGGCTCACGCGCGTACTGCTGGATCTCCAGCACCTTCTCCGGCGTGATGTCCATTTCCTTGGCCAGCTCTTCGGGCGTGGGTTCACGGCCCAGGTCCTGCAGCAGCTCGCGCTGGATACGGCCCAGCTTGTTGATGACCTCGACCATGTGCACCGGGATACGGATGGTGCGGGCCTGGTCGGCCATCGCCCGGGTGATGGCCTGCCGGATCCACCACGTCGCGTACGTGGAGAACTTGTAGCCCTTGGTGTAGTCGAACTTCTCCACCGCGCGGATCAGACCGAGGTTGCCCTCCTGGATGAGGTCCAGGAACGCCATGCCGCGGCCCGTGTACCGCTTGGCCAGCGACACCACCAGACGCAGGTTCGCCTCCAGCAGATGGTTTTTGGCGCGGTCACCGTCGCGGCAGATCCACATCATGTCGCGTCGCTGCGCGGCGGGCAGCTTCTCGCCCTTGTCGGCGAGTTCGGCCATCAACTGGGTGGCGTACAGGCCTGCCTCGATGCGTTTGGCGAGCTCGACCTCCTCCTCGGCGTTGAGCAGCGCGACCTTGCCGATCTGCTTGAGGTAGGCGCGGACCGAGTCCGCCGAAGCGGTGAGCTCGGCGTCCTTGCGCGCCTGCCGCAGAGCCTCGGACTCTTCCTCGTCCCAGACGAAGTCACCGGAGGCCTTGTCCTTCTCGGAGGGCTCGGCGACACCGTCGTCGTCGCCGTCCTTGGCGGGCTTGGCCGCCTTGGGTGCGCCCTCGTCGGCGTCCTCGTCGTCGGAGTCACCGTCTACCGCGGTGTCGTCGTCGACTTCGAGTTCCTCGTCGAGCACGAGGTCGGTGTCCTCGACCTCCAGGTCGTCGCCGGGCTCGGCCTCGACGAGATCGTCGCCCGTCTCGACGTCGGAACCGGCGAGATCGTCGTCGACGGCCCCGGGCGCGGTGGCCTTCTTGGCGCGGCCGCGGGTGGCCGGCGCATCAGCGGATTTGGCGGCGCGCGGCTTGGTGGCCTTCGCGGGCGCGCTCTTGGCGGCCTTCTTCGCGGGCGCCTTCTTGGCGGGGGCCTTGGCTGCGGTGCGCTTCACCGGCTCTTCGGTTGCCGGGCTTGCTTTGGTCGCTGCCACGTACACCCTTTCGGTCGTGCGTCTTCGGCGCGCACACGTGCGCAACCGAATGTGGGTCGGCTATATGTCGAATGTCGGCGTCGATCTCACGGCGTGATGTCGGGGTGGGATGCTCCGCCGCTATCCGGTAGGCGGCCGCCGTTGACCATTGTAACGACAGTGTGGGTTAACGCTGTGCGCAGCGGCAAATTTGACGCCAAGGCGCGCCGCCCGCGGGTGGTTACTTTCCGGTAGCGGTGACGTCGACGTCCGAGGCCATCGCCGCGCCGACGATGCCCGCGGTGTTCTGCAGCTCCGCGGCGACGACGGGCGTGCGGTTCTGCAGGAGCGGCACCCACTTGTCCGCTTTGCGGCTGATGCCGCCGCCGACGATGAACAGGTCCGGCCAGATCGCATTCTCGATGGCTACCAGTACTTTTGTGACCTCTGTGGTCCAGCGCTCGTAGCTCCAACCCTTGGCTTCCTTGACCGAGCTGGCGGCTCGGTGTTCGGCCTCCTTGCCGCCCACCTCCAGGTGTCCGAACTCGGTGTTGGGCAGCAGCACGCCGTTGTGGATCACCGCCGAGCCGATGCCGGTACCGAAGGTCAACAGCACGATGACGCCCGTTTTGTCGCGGCCCGCGCCGAACTTCTCTTCGGCGAGTCCGGCGGCGTCGGCGTCGTTGAGCACGGTCACGGGCTGACCGCTCAGTGCGCCGCCGATGACCTCCTTGGCGTTGAGGCCGAGCCAGCCTTTGTCGACGTTGGCGGCCGTGCACACGATCCCGTCCGCCACGACGCCGGGATAGGTGACCCCGAGCGGACCTTCCCAGTCGAAGTGCGCGGCGACGTCGGCGATGGTCTTCGACACGGCGTCCGGAGTCGCCGGTTGTGGGGTGAGCAGCTTGAACCGGTCACCGACCAGCCGGCCGGTGTCGAGGTCGACGATTCCGCCCTTGACGCCGCTTCCTCCGACGTCGATGCCGAATCCGCGCCGAGGCGAGCCGGAGCCCGATTCTGCGGCGGCGGCTGACGGGGATGGCTCGGCGTCGGCAGTCATGCAGGCTCCTCTGCGCAAGTGATGGCACCGGTGCTCTTCGGCGCTGCGGGCCGTGCCGTCGGGTGGCCGAGCGCGCGATGACACCCTATCGGCTCACCAATTGTGATGGGGGCCAGTCGTGCATCCCGTGCCGCCCGGCCCGGCCGGATGTGCTGCGATGAGCGGGTGAACATCGACACCGATCCCGTGCGGCTGCGTGCCGTGGCTGAGCAGTTGGCGTCCGAAGCCGCCGAGTTCGTCGGCAGGCGCCGCACCGAGGTCTTCGGCGCGGGCGCGGCGCCGGGCGGCGCCCAGTCGGCGGTGCGGGCGAAGAGCAGCCCCACCGATCCCGTCACCGTCGTGGACACCGAGACCGAACGCCTGCTGCGGGACAGGCTGGCCGAGCTGCGTCCGGGCGACGCGATCCTCGGCGAGGAGGAGGGCGGCTCAGTCGACGTCGCAGACGGCCGGCTGACCTGGGTGCTCGACCCGATCGACGGCACGGTCAACTTCCTGTACGGGATCCCCGCCTACGCGGTGTCGGTTGGTGTGCGACGGGACGGCGTCTCGGTCGCCGGTGCCGTCGCCGACGTCGCTGCCGGAGCGGTGTATTCGGCGGCGCTCGGCCACGGGGCGGGCGTACGGCGCGGCGGTGTCCTCACCCCGTTGCGGTGCACCGCGGCGACGGACCTGTCCATGGCGCTGGTGGGGACCGGGTTCTCCTACGAGCGTGAGCACAGGCAGCGACAGGGCGAGATCGCGGCCAGGCTGTTGCCGGACGTGCGCGATGTGAGACGGATCGGATCGTGTGCGCTGGACCTGTGCGCGGTGGCGGCGGGCCGGCTCGACGCCTATTACGAGGACGACGTGCACCTGTGGGACTGGGCCGCGGCCGCGCTGATCGCCACCGAGGCGGGCGCGCATGTTCGCCCGCCTGCGACGGGCGACGGCGCGGGCCTGATGGTGGCCGCCGCCCCTGGGATCAGTGCAGACTTCGACGCCGCGCTGATCCGTTGCGGAGCCGTCGGCGGCTGAGCTCAACAGGTGCCGGTGTGGGCCTTGGTCAGCAGCTCGGCATCGGCGGGCTGGGTGGCGTCGGGCAGCAGGCTCGCCAGTACTGCGTCGATGTCGTCGCTGTGGGTGAGCTCGGTGAAGTCGGTGCCGATGGCCAGATCGACGGTGTCGTCGGTACGCCCGTCCTGAAACAGCTCGGTGCATGGTGCGACCAGCCAGATCGACGCCGCCGCGGCACGCCCGGACGGTCCGAACCGGATCTGGCCCTGGCACTGCAGGCGCGCGGCCGCATAGATCGGGTCGTTGGCGGCCTCGGGATCGGCGAAACCGAGATCGCGCAACTCGCCGGCCACCTCGCCGGCCTGCCCGCCCTGACCGCTGGCGTTGAGAACCCGGATCTTGGTGTCGGCCAGCTTGGCCGGAGTGACGTCGATCATCGTCGACCGGGACACCTGCTCGCCGAGGTCGGGGACCGGCGCCCCCGGCTCCGTCGGGGCCGGGGGTGGGTTGCAGACAGCGGCCTGTTGCACCTCGGGCGGCCGCGACAGGGCGATGACCCAGACCAGCAGGGCGGCGATCGCCAGGCACGCGAACAGCGTGGCTCCCGGTAGGAAATTGCGGCGTCGGAACGGACGACCGTGTTTGTCGAACGCCGTGCCCTGGGTGATTTGCGCGACCACGATCAGCACTCTAGAGCCACCGCGTGCGACGCTCCGACCGGCGGCAACGACGAATGCAGCCTAAATGTGACATAAATCACATTAGAACCGGTGTCAATACGGGCACGAATCATTTGGCGGATGCGTTCGACGCTGGTACAAAGCACTGCTGCAACGAGCTTCACGGAGGGGACAGGTATGGCCACCGACTACGACGCCCCAAGGCGCACAGAGACCGATGACGTTTCCGAGGATTCACTCGAGGAGCTGAAGGCGAGGCGCAACGAAGCTCAATCGGCTGTCGTCGACGTCGACGAGTCCGAATCGGCCGAGAACTTCGAGCTTCCCGGCGCCGATCTCTCCGGTGAGGAGCTGTCGGTGCGGGTGATCCCGAAGCAGGCCGACGAGTTCACGTGCTCCAGCTGTTTTCTGGTTCATCACCGCAGCCGGCTGGCAAGCGAGAAGAACGGCGTGATGATTTGCACCGACTGCGCCGCGTGATGCCGGGCTGCGTGCCCTGCGTCAGGCGCGCAGCGCGGCGAGGACCTTGTCCGGGTGCTTGGTGCTGATCAGCCAGTACGGGGTGGGATCGTCCGGGTCGTCGAGGACGAGCAGTGCCATGGGTCCGACCCAGCCCCGGTGCACGACATAGGCCGCCGGGTCGAGCTGACGACCGAGGGCGGCCGACTTCGCCGACCGGGGGACTTCCGCCGTGCGGGAGATCACCGCGGTGGGCAGATGGGCGTTGCCGACCCACAGTTCGGTCTGGCCGTCGGCGGCGGTTACCACCCGCAGTTCGGTCCGTCCCAGCCCCAGCAGCACGACGGCCGCGACGGGCAGCAGCACGGCGTAGGGCAACCAGCCCGGCAGCGCCCGGATGCCCTGGTTGATCTCCAGGGCGATCAATGCGGCCACACCGAGTCCGGGCAGCCACCACCACAGCGGGACCGTCAGCCGCTCGCGGTAGCGGACTGTTTGGGCAGTGGCACGCGTGTCAGACACGCGGCCCAGAGTAATCTCTGACGGCGTGCCCACCACTTTGGCGGTAGTGCGACTCGACCGCGACCTTCCGCTGCCTTCCCGCGCGCACGACGGCGACGCGGGAGTCGACCTCTACAGTGCCCAGGACGTCGAACTCGCGCCGGGCCAGCGTGCGCTGGTGCCCACCGGCATCGCGGTGGCGATCCCGCACGGCATGGTCGGGCTGATCCATCCGCGCTCGGGTCTTGCTGCGCGCGTGGGACTTTCGATTGTCAACAGTCCCGGAACCGTCGACGCCGGCTATCGCGGTGAGATCAAGGTCTCGTTGATCAATCTCGATCCCGCCGCTCCGATCGCGATTCGGCGGGGGGACCGGATCGCGCAGCTGCTGGTGCAGCGCGTCGAGTTGCCAGAGCTGGTGGAGGTGACGTCGTTCGACGAGGCGGGGCTGGCCGATACGACCCGCGGCGACGGCGGCCACGGCTCCTCCGGTGGGCATGCCAGTCTGTAGATGGAGGCGCACGTGGCACCAGGTAGACCATTAGGTAGACAGCGCAGAAGCGCCTGAGGAGGTGACGTCGGTGGACACCCACGACGAGGAACTTGAAGGTCCGTTCGACATCGACGACTTCGACGATCCGTCGGTCGCCGCGCTGGCGCGCCTCGACCTGGGCTCGGTGTTGATCCCGATGCCCGAGGCGGGGCAGGTGCAGGTGGAACTCAACGAGACGGGCGCGCCCAGCGCAGTCTGGGTGGTGACGCCCGACGGACGGTTCACCATTGCGGCCTATGCGGCACCGAAGTCTGCCGGGCTGTGGCGGGAAGTGGCGTCGGAACTCGCCGATTCGCTGCGCAAGGATGCGCCCAAGGTCAGCATCGAGGACGGCCCGTGGGGCCGCGAAGTTGTCGGTTCCGCGGGTGAGGGCGCGGCAGTGGTGCGATTCATCGGGGTGGACGGTTACCGGTGGATGGTCCGGTGTGTGGTCAACGGCCCCTACGAGCGCATGGCCGAGCTGGCCGAACAAGCACGAAACGCGTTGGCGGACACGGTGGTACGCCGCGGAGATACCCCGCTGCCGGTGCGCACCCCGCTGCCGGTGCAGCTGCCCGAGCCGATGGCCGCCCAATTGGCCGCGGCTCAGCAGCAGGCAGTTGCGCAGCAGCAGGCCGCCGCGCAGCAGCAGCAGGCACCCGCGCAGCAGCAGGCACCCGAGCAGCCCGCGCCGGCGCAGCAGGAGCCTCCGCAGCCGAACGCCCGTCGCTCGACGATGGGATCGGCGATGCAGCAGCTGCGCACCATCACCGGCGGATGACGATCAAGCGGTGAGGGACGAGCCGCGTTGAGGAATTCGCCAATCAGGCCCGGCGGATGACGATCAAGCGGTGAGGGACGAGCCGCGGGTTCACCTCACCGCCGGACGCGCCGGGTTGTCGGCATCCCACAACGCGGCCAGGCTCTCGGCGCCCAGTACCGCCGGGTCGGCGCCGATGGCGTCGAGCGTGAGTGTGCGCAGCGCCGCGCGCGGTGCCGCCGACACCCACTCGATGCCCACCTCGAGTGGATGCACCGGGTCGTCGACGGCCGACACCACCCCGAGCGCGGCACCGAGGCGCTCCATTTCCCCGCTCCTCGGGGCCACGTAGCCGGCCGCCGCATCCATCGCCTCCGGCAGTGCGGGCCACTGGCTCAGCCACGAGCGCGTCAGTTCCTCGGCAAGCCACCTCGGGCTGGTCGCCTGCATCTGCGTGGTCGTCGCCACCAGGCCATCGCGACGCAGCAGTTCAGCCGAATGCCGTGCGGCCATCGCCGCGGGTGCCGCATCGGGGGCACCGGTCCACGCCGGCAGCGCTGCCAGCACCGCGACCACCTGCGTGGGGTGTGCCAGCGCCCATTCGACGGCCACCGCTGCGCCGATGGACACCCCGCCCACCGCGATCGGTTGCGACCGCGCAGCGTCGCGCAGCTCGTCGCGGTATCCGTCGATGAGACGGTGCGGCTGCGGGGGAGGTGTGACGACTATCGCACCGGCCTCGTGCAGTGCCGGGGCAAACGCCCGGTAGACGAAGTCGTCATCGGAGCCCGTGCCGGGCAGCAGAACAGTGGTGACACCGCGCAGATCGACCGCCATGTTTCGATCGTGCCTGTTCGTGGAATTCTTGACGACGCGACCCGCGCGAACCCCCCGCCCTGGTTAGCATCTGGGAACCAAGAGGTCTACCGTGGCGTTGATTGGTAGATCCACAGTGGATTGGCAGAAGGTCAGGAGAGGCCAATGGCCACGGCCGAGGGATATCTTCGCCGGCTCACCCGCCGGTTGACCGAAGACCCGGAACGACTCGACGTCGAAGAGCTCAGTGAGGAAGCCGCAGGCACCGGCGCCCAGAAGGCGATCGATTGTCAGCGCGGTCAGGAAGTCACGATGATCGGCACCTTGCGCAGCGTCGAGTGCAACGGCAAGAGCTGCGCGGGCGGCGTCAAAGCCGAACTCTTCGACGGCACCGACACGGTGATGCTCGTGTGGTTGGGACAACGCCGCATCCCCGGTATCGAATCGGGCCGCACCCTCAAGGTGCACGGCCGGGTCGGCAAGCTGGACAACGGATCCAAGGCGATCTACAACCCCCACTACGAGATCCAGAAGTGAGCGACCCCGGCACCGATCCGGGCAAGCAGCAGACATCTCCGGCGCGTGGCGCGGCCGTCCTGGAACAGATGGGCGGCATCAGCGGGCTGATCTACTCGTCGCTGCCGGTCGTCGTCTTCGTCCCGATCTCCTCGGCATTCGGGCTGATCCCCGCCATCGGCGCCGCGCTGGGTGTCGCCACGCTCATCCTCATCTGGCGGCTGGCCCGTAAAGAGTCCGCACAGCCGGCGATCTCGGGTTTCTTCGCGGTCGGCATCAGCGCGCTCATCGCTTACCTCGTGGGGGCGTCCAAGGGGTACTTCCTGCTCGGCATCTGGATGTCGCTGTTCTGGGCCGTGGTGTTCACGCTGTCAATCGTCATCCGTCGCCCCGTGGTCGGCTACATCTGGGCCTGGGTGCACGCCAACGACCGGCGCTGGCGCGAGGCGCGGCGCGCGGTGCTGGCGTTCGACGCCGCCACTTTGGTGTGGGTGGCGGTGTTCACGTCGAGGTTCGTCGTTCAGCACCACCTCTACGACGCGGACCAGACGGGCTGGCTGGGCGTCGCCCGCATCGCGATGGGCTGGCCGCTGACCGCGGTGGCCGCGCTCGTCACCTACCTGGCGATCCGGGCCGCGCAGCGCGCGCTCCATGAGCGCGGGCTGAACGAACCTGCCGACACGGCGCACGGCGACGACGTCCACGACGCTGCGCAGGAGCCGAACTAACCCACCGCTCAGCGCTGTTGGGGATTCAGCACCAGCTCGCGTATCTCGTCTTCGGCCTCGGCGACGGCGACGAAAAGCAGTTCGTCCCCGCCTTCGAGGGGTTCGTCGCGTTCCGGAACGATGACGCGCGGGCCCCGCAGAATCGTCACGAGCGTCGCGTCCCTGGGCAGCTCCAGGCGCTTGGCCGGTTTGCCGCCCCACGGGGCGTCGTCGGGCAGGGTGACCTCGCCGAGGTTGGCCAGGCCCTGGCGGGACTCCGTCAGCCGGAC